>Ga0315275_10000121_pt1 | contig 58975 bp, 51 predicted proteins | sample YL17G03_0_MG_FD_205557 | JGI IMG/M metagenome (GOLD analysis project Ga0315275, IMG submission 205557) | Sediment microbial communities from Yellowstone Lake, YNP, Wyoming, USA - YL17G03_0 | ecosystem: Environmental > Aquatic > Freshwater > Lake > Sediment | place: USA: Wyoming | collected... | reverse complement strand
CTAGGGTAAAGTTATTTCTTAGCCGGTGGAGGTGCGGGCAATGTGGGCGAACCCGTCTGCGCTGGGAATTGAATTACGATAGGTTGCTGTGGCAACGGTTGCCTGGGAACTGGTAACGCTCGCCCCAAAACAAATGTCATTACAGTCAAAATGAGGGCCGTTGCGGCGAACAGTAACCCTGCCAGCCATTTGACAATGTCGGATTTTGATTCTGCCACTGCGGTTCTCGTCTCGGCTATGTCCGTTTTAGTTGCCAGCGTGGGCAAAATAGCCTCAAGTTTTGCAACTCTAATATCCATGTCGTTCCCTCCAGATGGAGGTTGTTGGGCGTAACCGCTGCCTGGAAATTGAATTGCCCCGGCAGTGCCCATTGGCCATCGTGCGAGCCCGTTGTTACTCTTTTTAGTTCGCCATGCTTATATCGGCATGTCGGAATAACTTTCTCAGCCATTCCGACAGTATATGCCGATGATTTTCAAACTGTGACACTACCGGGATGCGGCCGACATTGACCCTCCCTTGCCCTGACGGGTAAAATCCACCAGTTTTCTCGGTGGGATAGCGCATGCGGCAGCGGCTGGTGGTGGGCAACTGGAAGATGCACGGCAGCCTTCCGGCAAACCAGGCCCTCCTCGACAAGGTTGCGGTGGCGGCGGGTGGTTTCAGCACGGCACACGCCGCGGTTTGCGTCCCTTTTCCGTACCTTGTCCAGGCCCAGTCGGCACTGGCAGGGTCGAAAGCGGCCTGGGGCGGCCAGAACGTCAGCCAACATCCCAAAGGAGCCTTTACCGGCGAAGTTTCCGCCGCGATGCTGCGCGAATTTGGCTGTCGCTATGTGATTGTCGGGCATTCCGAGCGCAGGCAGCTGTTCGGCGAGGATGACGACACCGTCGCGCTGAAGGCCAAGGCGGTGTTGGCCGAAGGCATGGTGCCGATCGTTTGCGTCGGCGAAACGCTCGCGGAGCGCGAGCGGGGCGTCACGGAAGAAGTGGCCGGCCGTCAGCTTGGCGTGGTGGCGGATCGGCTCGGAGTTGAAGGATTGAAGGCGTCGGTGCTGGCGTACGAGCCGGTGTGGGCAATCGGCACAGGCAAGACGGCAACCCCGGATCAGGCGCAGGCGGTGCATGCCTTCTTGCGCGCGAGCCTGGCCGCGCGGGATAAGCGTGTCGCCGCGTTGATGCCGATCCTGTACGGCGGCAGCGTCAAGGCCGCCAATGCGGCGGAGTTGTTCGGCATGCCGGATGTGGACGGCGGATTGATCGGTGGCGCGTCGCTGGCGGCCGAAGAATTTCTCGCCATCTGCCGGGCGGCGGATGGTTGCAACGATGGGATGACATAATGGAAACCTTGATTCTGATTCTTCATGTACTTGCCGCGTTATGCGTGATCGGTCTCGTGCTGCTCCAGCACGGCAAAGGTGCGGATATGGGCGCGGCTTTCGGCAGCGGTTCCGCCGGCAGCCTGTTCGGTTCCAGTGGATCGGCCAACTTTCTGAGCCGGACCACTGGATTCCTGGCGGCGGTGTTTTTCCTGACCAGCCTCGGACTCACCTATGTGTCCAGTCACAAGGGCCGGCCCGAAGGCGTGATGTCGACCCATCAGGAATCTCCGCTCGAACCGGCCAAGAGCGTTCCGGTGCCGGCCGTCACCGGGCCGGCCCAGTCTGGCGGCGATTCGAAGGCAAACGAAATTCCGAAGTAACGGCGAGACGCGGGGAGCGCGGCGCAAGACCCTTGAGCTTGCAAGAGATCGGCCTCACGCCCCGCGCCTGAAGGAAATGCCGACGTGGTGAAATTGGTAGACACGCCATCTTGAGGGGGTGGTGGGGAAACCCGTGGGAGTTCGAGTCTCCCCGTCGGCACCAAATGAGAGCGGGCAATGCTTGAGCAGTACTTTCCGATTCTGCTGTTCATTTTTGTCGGCCTTGCCGTCGGGGTGGCGCTACCCTTGGCCGGCGGCACCCTGAGCAGACTGCTCGGCGTGCACCGGCCCGATCCGGAAAAGCTTTCTCCCTATGAGTGCGGCTTCGAGGCCTTCGAGGACGCGCGCATGAAATTCGATGTGCGCTACTACCTGGTGGCGATCCTGTTCATCCTGTTCGATCTGGAGATCGCGTACCTTTTTCCCTGGGCGGTGGTGCTCCACGAAATCGGCACGTTCGGTTTCCTGGCAATGGTGCTCTTCCTCGCCATCCTCGTGGTCGGCTTCGTCTACGAGTGGAAAAAAGGAGCGCTGGAATGGGACTGAGAGAATGAGCATTGAAGGCGTCACCGAACAAGGCTTCGTCACCACCACGATCGACAACGTCATCAACTGGACGCGCACCGGCTCGATGTGGCCGATGACGTTCGGCCTGGCCTGTTGCGCCGTGGAGATGATGCACGCCGGTGCGGCGCGCTATGACCTGGACCGCTTTGGCGTGGTGTTCCGGCCGAGTCCGCGCCAGTCCGACGTAATGATCGTGGCCGGCACGTTGTGCAACAAGATGGCGCCGGCGTTGCGCAAAGTCTACGACCAGATGTCCGAGCCGCGCTGGGTCATCTCGATGGGTTCCTGTGCCAATGGCGGCGGCTACTACCACTACTCCTACTCGGTGGTGCGAGGCTGTGACCGCATCGTGCCGGTGGATGTCTACGTTCCCGGCTGCCCGCCGACCGCCGAGGCGCTGCTCTACGGGATCATCCAGTTGCAGAACAAGATCCGCCGCACCAACACCATCGCGCGCTGAATCTTCCCACATGGCCAGCATAACGGCGCTCGCCGAAAGCCTTGAATCCACGCTTGCCGGCAAGGTTGTGGAGATAGTCGATGCCTTCGGCGAACTGACGCTGGTTGTCGGCGCCGCCGATCTGTTGTTCGTGGCAAGCGAGTTGCGCGATGGTCCGGCGCTGAAGTTCGAGCAACTCATCGATTTGTGCGGCCTGGATTACCGGGACTATGGCAACGGGCGTCACCGGGGCCTGCGCTTCGCCGTGGTCTATCACCTGCTGTCCGTGTCGTCGAACCATCGATTGCGCCTGAAGGTATTCGCGGCCGACGACGAATTTCCGGTGGTGGATTCGGTCGTCGGAATCTGGCCGTCCGCCAACTGGTTCGAGCGCGAGGCTTTCGATCTGTTCGGCATCATGTTCCCGGGCCATCCGGATTTGCGCCGGATCCTGACCGACTACGGTTTCATCGGGCACCCTTTCCGCAAGGACTTTCCGTTGTCCGGATTTGTAGAGGTCCGTTACGACCCGGACCAGAAGCGCGTGATCTATCAACCGGTCAGCATCGAGCCTCGCGAGACGGTGCCGCGCGTGGTGCGGGAAGCGCACTACGGCGATGTCGATTAGTGCTGAATAAAACGAAAAGCTTTCGACGCAAAGGACGCAAAGTGAAAAGAAAGGACGCAAAGGAAGAACACGTCAATGCCGGCTTGTACGTGCCTATCCTTGCCGCGTCTTTCTTTGCGTCCTTTCTTCGTCAAACGCTCTTGATTTTTTCATGAATCCCCGCGGTCTGACGGCTCGTGGCTGAGATCCGTAACTACACGATGAACTTCGGGCCCCAGCATCCGGCCGCGCACGGGGTGTTGCGGCTGGTGCTGGAGCTCGACGGCGAGGTGATCCAGCGCGCCGATCCGCACATCGGGCTGCTGCATCGTGGCACCGAAAAGCTCGCCGAGCACAAGACCTTCCTGCAGTCGGTGCCTTACATGGACCGGCTCGATTACGTCTCGATGATGTGCAATGAGCATGCCTACGTGATGGCCATCGAGAAGCTGCTGCGGATCGATGTGCCGCTGCGCGCGCAGTACATCCGCGTGATGTTCGACGAGATCACCCGCATCCTCAACCACCTGTTGTGGCTGGGCGCTCACGCACTCGACATTGGTGCGATGACCGTGTTCCTGTATTGTTTTCGCGAGCGCGAAGACCTGATGGACTGCTACGAAGCGGTTTCCGGCGCGCGGTTGCATGCAGCCTACTATCGACCCGGTGGCGTCTATCGCGATCTGCCGGAAACGATGCCGCAGTACCTGGCGTCTAAAATCCATGATGAAAAGGCCGTGCGCGAGATGAACGGCAATCGCCGCGGCTCTCTGCTCGATTTCATCGAGGACTTCGCCAGGCGTTTCCCGCGCTGCGTCGACGAGTATGAAACGCTGCTCACCGACAACCGCATCTGGAAGCAGCGCACGGTGGGCATCGGCGTGGTTACCCCGGAGCGTGCGCTGGCGCTGGGCTTCACCGGCCCGATGCTGCGCGGCTGCGGCGTCGAATGGGACTTGCGCAGGAAGCAGCCTTACGAGGTCTACGATCGTGTCGACTTCGACATCCCGGTCGGCGTCACCGGCGATTGCTATGACCGCTATCTCGTGCGCATCGAGGAGATGCGTCAGTCCAATCGAATCGTGACACAGTGCATCGACTGGCTGCGCAAAAATCCGGGGCCGGTCATCATCGACGACCACAAGATCGCGCCCCCCTCGCGCGTGGACATGAAGATGAACATGGAGGAGCTGATCCACCATTTCAAGCTCTTCACCGAAGGTATGCACGTCCCGCCTGGCGAGACTTATGCCGCGGTCGAGGCGCCCAAGGGCGAGTTCGGCATTTATCTGGTGTCCGACGGGGCCAACAAGCCGTATCGCCTGAAAATACGCGCCCCTGGTTTCGCGCACCTGGCCGCGCTCGATGAAATGGCGCGCGGACACATGATCGCGGATGTGGTTGCCATCATCGGCACGCAGGACATCGTGTTCGGGGAAGTGGACCGATGAATGCGGCCGAGCTCCGAAACGAATCCGTGGTGCTTTCCCCGGAATCGCTGGCCCGGATCGATGCCGCCATCGCCAAGTATCCCCCCGACCAGCGGCAATCGGCTGTCATGGCCGCGCTCACCATCGCACAGAGCGAGAAGGGCTGGCTTTCGACCGAAACCATGGAATACGTCGCACAGTATCTGGGCATGCCGCCGATTGCGGTGTACGAAGCGGCCAGCTTCTACGGCATGTACGACTTGCATCCGGTCGGGCGCCACAAGATCACGCTGTGCACGAATCTGCCCTGCGCCCTGTCCGGCGCGGTGGTTGCCGCGGATTACCTGCAGAAGAAACTCGGCATCGGGTTCGACGAGACGACGCCCGACGGCCACTTCACGCTGAGGGAAGGCGAATGCCTGGGCGCCTGCGGCGATGCGCCGGTGTGCCTGCACAACGACAAGAGCATGATGTCTTTCATGACGCCCGACAAGCTCGATGCCTGGATAGAGGAACTGCGCAAATGAACGCGCCGGTGCCGCCGTTTTCTGCGGATGTCTACGGGCCCGACGCGCTCATCCTGAAAGGGCTGACCGGACTCAACTGGCGGCTCGAGGACTATCAGGCGCGTGGCGGCTACCAGGCGTTGGCCAAGATCCTGCAAGAGAAAATCACGCCCGAGCAGGTCATCGCCGAGATGAAGAAGTCTGCGCTGCGCGGTCGCGGCGGCGCCGGATTTCCCACCGGGCTCAAATGGAGCTTCATGCCACGCGCGTTTTCCGGGCAGAAATATCTCGTCTGCAATTCCGACGAAGGCGAGCCCGGCACCTTCAAGGATCGAGACATCCTGCGCTACAACCCCCACATCGTCATCGAGGGCATGGCGATCGCGGCGTATTCGATGGGCATCACCGTCGGCTACAACTACATACACGGGGAAATCTGGGACGTGTACGAGCGCTTCGAAGAAGCGCTGGAGCAAGCGCGCGGCGCGGGATTGCTGGGCAGGAACATACTTGGCTCGGAATTCAGCTTCGAATTGCACGCGCATCATGGCTGGGGCGCGTACATCTGCGGCGAAGAAACCGCACTGCTGGAGTCTCTGGAAGGCAAGAAAGGCCAGCCGCGCTTCAAGCCGCCGTTCCCCGCCAGCTACGGCCTGTACGGCAAGCCCACCACGATCAACAACACCGAGACTTTCGCCGCTGTCCCATGGATCATTGTCAACGGCGGCGGCGCTTTCCTCAGCATGGGCCGTCCGAACAACGGGGGCACCAAGGTATTTTCGGTTTCCGGCCACGTCACGCGCCCCGGCAACTACGAAGTGAAGCTCGGCACGCCGTTCGTGAAACTGCTGGAGATGGCCGGCGGCATGCGCGACGCTCGCCAGCTCAAGGCGGTCATTCCGGGCGGTTCGTCGATGCCGGTGCTGCCGGCGGCGATCATGCTCGCCACCGACATGGATTACGACTCGATCGCCAAGGCCGGTTCGATGCTCGGCTCGGGCGCTGTCATCGTCATGGACGAGACCACGTGCATGGTGCGGGCGTTGCAGCGGCTGTCGTATTTCTATTTCGAGGAATCCTGCGGCCAGTGCACGCCGTGCCGTGAAGGTACGGGTTGGCTGTATCGCATGGTCCATCGCATCGAGCACGGCCAGGGTCGCGCGGAGGATCTCGACAAGTTGAATTCGGTAGCGGACAACATTGCCGGGCGCACGATCTGCGCGCTGGGGGATGCCGCCGCGCTGCCGGTAAAAAGCTTCATCAAGCATTTCCGCGACGAGTTTCAGCACCACATCGACAACGGCAAATGCCTGGTTCAAGAATCAGGCCCGGCTCACGCACAACGCTGACCCCGCGCACATGGCAAAGCTCGAAATAGACGGCCGGCCGGTGGAAGTTCCGGATAACAGCATGATCATGGATGCCACCGGCAAGCTCGGCATCTACGTGCCGCATTTCTGTTATCACCGCAAGCTGTCGATCGCCGCCAACTGTCGCATGTGCCTGGTGCAGGTCGAAAAGGCGCCCAAGCCGCTGCCGGCTTGCGCCACGCCGGTGGCCGAGGGCATGAAGGTCTACACGCATTCCGATGCCGCGATCAAGGCGCAGAAGGGCGTGATGGAATTTCTGCTGATCAACCATCCGCTCGACTGCCCGATCTGCGACCAGGGCGGGGAATGCCAGTTGCAGGATCTTGCGGTCGGCTATGGCGGATCCAGCTCGCGCTACGACGAGCCGAAGCGCGTCGTGGCGCACAAGGACCTCGGAGCGCTGGTGTCGGCCGAGGAAATGACCCGCTGCATTCATTGCACGCGTTGCGTTCGGTTCGGACAGGAAATCGCCGGAATCATGGAGCTCGGCATGGCCGGTCGCGGCGAGCATGCGCAAATCATGCCTTTCGTCGCGCGCACGGTGGATTCCGAGCTGTCGGGCAACATGATCGACGTCTGCCCGGTCGGCGCACTGACCTCGAAGCCTTTCCGCTACAGCGCCCGCACCTGGGAACTGGCACGGCGCCGCTCGGTGGCGCCGCACGATGGCCTCGGCTCCAATCTCGTGATGCAGGTCAAGGGCGACCGGGTATTGCGGGTCCTGCCGCTGGAGAACGAGGACGTCAACGAATGCTGGTTGTCGGATCGTGACCGTTTTTCCTACGAAGCGCTGAATTGCGCCGACCGGCTGACTTCACCGATGCTCAAGCGTGACGGCAAATGGGAAGATGTCGACTGGAGCACCGCGCTGGAATACATTGCCGGCGAACTCCGACGCATCCGCAAAACTCACGGCGCGGAGGCAATCGGCATGCTGGCAACGGCGCAAGCGACGCTCGAAGAACTCTATCTGCTGGGCAAGCTGGCGCGCGGAGTGGGCGCCGGCAACGTCGATTTCCGCTTGCGCCAGGCGGATTTTTCCGCCGACGCACAGTTGCACGGTGCGCCGTGGCTGGGAATGAAAATCGCGCAAATTGCCACGCTGGATCGCGTCCTGGTGATGGGCTGCGCGCTGCGCAAGGAACAGCCTTTGCTCGCGCAGCGCTTACGCCAAGCGGTCAAGAAGGGCGCCGAATTCAATCTGATCAATCCGCTCGACGACGATCTGCTGATGCGGGTGGCGAACAAAGCCATCGTGGCGCCTTCCGCGATGGTGGGAATCCTCGCTCAGGTCGTGAAGGCGGCGGCCGAAATCAGATCGGTGGCAGTACCGAGCGCATTGGCAGGCGTTGGCGTCGATCCGAGCGTTCGCAAGATCGCCGAAAGCCTCGCCGCCGGCCACAACCGGGCAATCTTCCTCGGCAATCTCGCGCAGCATCATGCGCAGGCGAGCGAACTGCATCGGCTGGCGCAGGAACTCGCGCGCATCATCGACGCGAGATTCGGATTCCTCGGCGAAGCCGCCAACAGCGTCGGCGGTTATCTCGCCGGTGCCATGCCGGCCGCCGGCGCAGCCCATGGCATGAACGTCTCGCAGATGCTGGCGCAACCGCGCAAGGCCTACCTGTTGCTGCACGCCGAGATGGATCTCGACACCGTTGACCCGCGCGCCGCGCGTGCCGCCATGCAGTTCGCGGAACTCGTTGTCGCCATGTCGCCGTTCAGGCACGCGCCCGACTACGCGCACGTGCTGCTCCCGGTGTCGCCGTTCACGGAGACCGGCGGCAGTTTCGTGAATACGGAGGGCCGGGCACAAAGTTTTCAGGGCGTCGTGAGGCCGCTGGGCGAGACGCGGCCCGCATGGAAAGTGTTGCGCGTGCTCGGCACCTTGCTCGAACTGCCCGGCTTCGGGTACGACAGCGTCGAAGGCGTTCGTGCCGATTGCGTCTCTGCCATCGGCGATACGGTTTCGCGGCTGGACAACGCGATCGAGGGCGAGCCCGGGCGCTTGAGCACTTCAGCCGCGTGCGGCGGGCGATCCGGTGTGCAAGGAGCCGGTATCGAGAGAATCGGGGAAGTGCCGATCTATCATGTTGACGGCATCGTGCGTCGCGCCGCATCGCTGCAGCTCACCCGGGATGCGCAGGCGGCCGTGGTGTCGCTGCCCGGCGCGCTGGTAGACAAACTCGGGCTGCGCCCGCACGACCGCGTACGCGTTGTTCAGCACGGCGGTGAAGCCCTTCTGCCCTTCAAGCGCGACGACAGGCTGCCCGCAAATTGCGCACGCATACCGGCCGGTTGCCGCGAAACCAGCGGCCTGGGTCCGTTATTCGGCGAAATCGAACTCGAGCGCGTATCCGCGCCGGAAAGGGCGAGCGCATGAACCTCGCCTTCATCGAGGGGTTGATCGGCGCCGATGGCGTGACTGCCCTGTGGACGCTGGCGAAGATCGTCGCCATCACGCTGCCGATCATTCTTGCGGTGGCCTATCTCACGCTGGCGGAGCGCAAGGTGATCGGCTACATGCAGGGGCGGATCGGGCCGAACCGGGTCGGCTACAAAGGGTTGCTGCAACCGTTCGCCGACGTCCTCAAGCTTCTCGCCAAGGAAATCATCATCCCCTCGGGTGCCAACAAGTTTCTGTTCCTGCTGGCCCCCGTGCTGTCGATCATGCCGGCGCTGGCGGCGTGGGCGGTCGTGCCGTTCACGCCGGGGCTGGTGCTTGCCCGCGTGGATGCCGGATTGCTGTATGTGATGGCCATCACTTCGATGGGTGTCTATGGCGTGATCGTTGCCGGCTGGGCATCGAATTCGAAGTACGCTTTCATCGGCGGGCTGCGGTGCGCCGCGCAGATCGTATCCTATGAAATCGCCATGGGGTTCGCGCTGGTGAGCGTGCTCATGATGTCGGGCAGCTTGAACCTGTCGACAATCGTCATGGAGCAGAGCACCGCGTGGGGTTTGCTGGGTTGGAACCTGATCCCGCTGTTGCCGATGTTCCTGGTGTACTTCATCGCCGGCGTGGCCGAAACCAATCGAGCGCCCTTCGACGTGGCCGAGGGCGAATCGGAAATCGTCGCCGGTTTCCATGTGGAATATTCGGGAACGGCTTTTGCCGTTTTCTTCCTCGCCGAATACGCGAACATGATCCTGGTTGCCGCGCTGGCGGCGACCATGTTCTTGGGCGGCTGGCTGTCCCCGATGCCGAGCGCGCTGGCGGATTCGGCAGGCCTGCCTTGGCTTGCGGCAAGCGGATTGCCCTGGCTGCTGCTGAAAATCGCCTTTCTGCTGTTCTGTTTCGTGTGGTTCCGCGCGACGTTCCCACGCTATCGCTACGATCAGATCATGCGCCTGGGCTGGAAAGTATTCATTCCGATGACAATCTTCTGGCTGGTGCTGATTGGCGGTCTGATGCAGACCTCGTGGTGGCCATGGTGAGGGTGCGTCCATGATCGAACGCCTGGGCGACTTCTTCCGCACCTTCCTGCTCTTCGAGCTGGTAAAGGGTATGGCCTTGACCGGCCGTTATTTCTTCGCGCGCAAGAGCACGGTGCAGTTCCCGGAAGAGAAGACGCCGCAGTCCGGCCGCTTCCGCGGCCTGCATGCGTTGCGCCGCTATCCGAACGGGGAGGAGCGCTGCATCGCCTGCAAACTGTGCGAAGCGGTATGCCCGGCCCTGGCGATTACGATCGAATCGGAGCAGCGCGCCGACGGCACCCGCCGCACCACGCGCTACGACATCGACCTGACGAAATGCATTTTCTGCGGCTTCTGCGAGGAATCCTGTCCGGTGGATGCGATCGTCGAGACCCGCATACTGGAATATCACGGCGAGCAGCGCGGTGATCTGCTCTATACCAAGGAGATGCTGCTGGCGATCGGCGATCGTTACGAGGAGCAGATTGCGAAGGATCGCGCAGCGGATGCGAATTTCAGATAGAACAGTGATGCAATACGGTCCCTTGGCCATTCACCGATTACTGTTGACTGATTACCGATAACAACATGGACTTCAGGGCGGTCACTTTTTATTTCTTCGCGGCGGTCATGGTGCTTGCCGCGCTGCGCGTCATCACCGCGCGCAATCCGGTGCACTCGGCGCTGTTCCTGGTGCTCGCCTTCTTTAGCGCCGCCGGCCTGTGGATGCTGCTGGAAGCGGAGTTCCTGGCCATCGCGCTGGTGCTGGTCTACGTCGGCGCCGTCATGGTGCTGTTCCTGTTCGTCGTGATGATGCTCGACATCAACCTGGACCGGCTGCGCGAGGGCTATTGGGATTACCTCGTGCCTGCCCTGATCGTCGCGGGCGTGATGATCGCGGAAATGGCCCTCGTGCTCGGCGGCCGCTACTTCGATCTGGAAGGCATGCCCCGGCCGGCAGCGCATGCGGCCGACTACAGCAATACTCGCGAGCTCGGCCGTCTCATTTACACCGATTACGTCTACCCTTTCGAGATCGCGGCGGTCATCCTGCTGGTCGCCATCGTGGCGGCCATCGCGCTCACCCTGCGCCATCGCAAGGACACCAAATATATCGATCCGGCGCTGCAGATCAAGGTTCGCCGGCAGGACCGGGTGCGCATGGTGTCGATGCCGTCGGAGAAATCAAGTGAGGAGTGAGGGGTCAGGAGTGAGGAAAAACTATCCTTGGCCTCGTGTCGCGGGAGGCTCCCCCTCACCCCTAACCCCTCACGCCTCACCCCTGCGCAGCGGAGCGCGCCAATGATTTCCCTGTCGCATTACCTGATTCTCGGCGCGATTCTGTTTGCGATCGGCGTGGCCGGGATTTTCCTGAACCGTAAGAACGTGATCATCCTGCTGATGGCCATCGAGCTGATGCTGCTGGCGGTGAACATGAACTTCATCGCTTTCTCGCGCTTTCTCGAAGACGCGGCCGGACAGATTTTCGTGTTCTTCATCCTGACCGTGGCAGCCGCCGAGTCCGCCATCGGACTGGCAATCCTGGTGGTGCTGTTCCGCACGGTGCGCACCATCAACGTCGACGATCTGGACAAGCTGAAGGGGTGATGAAAGTGCTGCGTGCTGCGTGCTGTGTGCTGCGAAGGAACAAAACCGCGGGAGGCGCGAGGGGGTACTTCTCAGCACGCAGCACCCAGCACTCAGTACTCATGGAAGCTCATTGAAAATGCAGGCTCTCTACCTGATCGTCCCCCTGGCTCCCCTTGCCGGGGCGCTGATCGCCGGCCTGCTGGGCTGGTTCATCGGCCGTCGGGCGTCGCATCTGGTGACCATCGCCGGCATGGTGATTTCGCTGGTCGCATCCTTTTTGGTGTTCCGCGACGTGCTTGCCGGCCACACCTTCAACGGGCCGCTCTACACCTGGATCACCGGCGGCGAGGTCACGCTGCAGTTGGGTTTCCTGATTGACAAGCTATCGGCCACGATGATGCTGGTCGTCACCTTTGTGTCGCTGATGGTGCACGTGTATACCGTCGGCTACATGGCCGACGATCCCGGTTACCAGCGCTTCTTCAGCTATATCTCGCTGTTCACGTTTTCGATGCTGATGCTGGTGATGAGCAACAACTTCCTGCAGTTGTTCTTTGGCTGGGAGGCGGTGGGGCTGGTGTCCTACCTGCTCATCGGCTTCTGGTATACGCGCCCGAGCGCGATTTACGCCAATCTGAAGGCCTTCATGGTCAATCGCGTCGGCGATCTCGGTTTCCTGCTCGGTATTGCGTTGATACTGGTCCATTTCGGCACGCTCGATTACGCCGAGGTGTTCGCCAAGGCGCCGGATCTGGCGCACGAGACGCTCGGCGTGGGCTTTGCCGACTGGCCGCTCATCACCACGATCTGCGTCCTGCTGTTCATCGGTGCGATGGGGAAATCGGCCCAGTTTCCGCTGCATGTCTGGCTGCCCGACTCGATGGAAGGTCCGACGCCGATTTCTGCGCTGATCCACGCCGCCACGATGGTGACGGCGGGTATTTTCATGGTCGCGCGCATGTCTCGCCTGTTCGAAATGTCCGAGCCAGCGCTGTCCTTCGTCATGGTGATCGGCGCGATAACGGCGTTGTTCATGGCGCTGGTGGCGATCGTGCAGACCGACATCAAGCGCGTAGTGGCCTATTCGACGCTCTCGCAGCTCGGCTATATGACCGTGGCGCTGGGTTCGTCGGCCTATGCGGCCGGAATGTTCCACCTGATTACCCATGCCTTCTTCAAGGCGCTGCTGTTCCTTGGCGCCGGTTCGGTCATCATCGCCCTGCATCACGAGCAGGACATGCGCAAGATGGGCGGCCTGCGCAAGACCATGCCGATTACCTACGCCACGATGCTGGTCGGCGCACTGGCGAGCGCGGGCATTCCGGGGTTCTCCGGGTTCTTTTCCAAGGACGCGATCATCGAAGCCGTTCAACTGTCCCATCTGCCGGGCAGCGGGTTCGCGTACTTCTGCGTGTTGTCGTGCGTGTTCGTCACCGCGTTCTATACCTTCCGCATGATGTTCATGACTTTCCATGGCGCGGCGCATTATGCTGCGCAGGACGACCACGCGGAACACGCTGGCGCTCACGGGCATGGCCACGCGCCCCGCGAATCGCCCGCGGTCGTGACCGGCCCGCTGATCGTGCTTGCGATTGCGTCGATAGGCGCCGGATGGTGGATCGGATCCGTGCTGTTCGGCGGTTACTTCGGCGATGCGATCATGGTGAGCGAGCCGCATGATGTGCTTGCCGAGATGGGCAGGCAGTATCACGGCGTTGTCGCGATGATGATCCACGCGCCCGGCGCATGGCCGTTCTGGCTGTCGATCGCCGGCATTGCGTCGGCGGCTTTCCTCTATCTGCAACGCACCGACCTGCCGGAGAAGCTGCGCGGCGTGTTCGGTCCGGTCTATACCTTGCTGGATAACAAATATTATTTCGACCGCTTCAACGACTGGTTTTTCGCCGGTGGTGCACGTTTGCTCGGGCGCGGATTGTGGAAAGGCGGCGACATGGCGGTGATCGACGGCTTTGTCAATGGCGCGGCGCGGCTGGTGGGCTGGTTCGCGACGCTTGCGCGCAAATTGCAATCCGGCCTGATCTACCACTACGCGTTCAGCATGATCATCGGCGTGTTCGTGCTGCTCACGCTCTGGTTCGCGAGAGCTTGAGAACATGAGCGGACCCACCATGCTCAGTACCGTCATCTGGCTGCCGATTCTGGCCGGCGTCGCCGTGCTCTTCACCGGGACAGACCGCAATGCCAACCTCGCGCGCTGGCTCGCTCTGGCCGGCGCCGTCGCCGGCTTCGTCGTTGCCCTGCCGCTCTACTTCAAATTCGACCCCGCTTTCCAGGGGATGCAGTTCGTCGAGCTGACGCCGTGGATCGAGTCCTACAGCATCAACTACCACCTCGGTATCGATGGCATCTCTCTGCTGCTGATCCTGATGAACACCTTCACCACGGTGCTGGTGGTGCTGGCGGGCTGGAAAGTCATCGACAGCCGCGTCGGGCAGTACATGGCGGCTTTCCTGGTGCTGTCGGGAATGATGAACGGCGTGTTCTGCGCCATGGATGCGGCGTTGTTCTATGTCTTTTTCGAGGCGACGTTGATCCCGATGTTCATCGTCATCGGTGTCTGGGGCGGGCCGAACCGCGTCTACGCCGCCTTGAAGTTCTTCCTGTTCACGCTACTGGGTTCGTTGCTGACGCTGGTCGCGTTGATTTACCTGTACACGATGTCCGCAGGCAGTTTCGCCCTGCCGGACTATTACCGGCTGCAGATTCCGCTGACTGCGCAGATCCTTCTGTTCATCGCGTTTTTTGCAGCCTTCGCGGTCAAGGTGCCGATGTTCCCGGTCCATACCTGGCTGCCGGACGCGCACGTCGAGGCGCCGACCGGCGGCTCCGTGGTGCTGGCGGCGGTCATGCTGAAACTCGGCGCTTACGGCTTCATCAGATTGTCCCTGCCGATTCTTCCGGATGCGAGCCATGTGCTGGCGCCGGTGGTCATCGGCCTGTCTCTGATTGCCGTGGTCTATATCGGCCTGGTGGCGCTGGTGCAGACCGACATGAAGAAACTGATCGCCTACTCGTCGATCTCGCACATGGGATTCGTCACGCTGGGCATCTTCCTCTTCAACAAGCTGGGCATGGAAGGCGCGGTCATCCAGATGGTGTCCCACGGCTTTGTTTCCGGCGCGCTGTTCCTGTGCGTGGGCGTGCTTTACGATCGCATGCATTCGCGTCTGATCGCGGACTATGGCGGCGTGGTCAATAAGATGCCCGTGTTCGCCGCCTTTTTCATGTTGTTCGCGATGGCCAACTCCGGCTTGCCCGGTACCAGCGGATTTGTCGGTGAATTCCTGGTGATCATGGGCGCCATGCAGGTCAACTTCTGGTATGCGGCCGTAGCCGCCACTACGCTGTTGTTCGGCGCCGCCTATACGCTCTGGATGGTCAAGCGCGTTGTGTTCGGGGCCGTTGCCAACAGCCACGTCGAAGCGCTCTGCGATGTCGGAGCGCGCGAGGCGCTGGTGCTCGCGCTGCTTGCGGTCGCGGTACTCGGCATGGGGCTGTACCCGCAGGCATTCGCTTCGATGCTGCACAATTCGCTCGGCGACGTGCTGGCGCTGGCGATGAAGAGCAAATTATGAAAACAGGCACGAGGCGCGAGGCACGAGGCGCGAGGGAAATGCACTCATGCGCCTTCTCGGGTTACCCTCGCGCCTCGTGCCTCGCGCCTCGTGCCTGAACTTATGGAACACGAAATGCCCGATTTCCTGCTGGCCGCCCCCGAGATATTCGTGCTGACGATGGTCTCGGGGATCCTCTTGGTCGATCTGTTCCTGCCCGACCGGCTGCGTGTCTGGACCTACATCCTGACCCAGATCACCCTCATAGCCACCGCGGCAATCATTCTGGCTGCCGGCGGCGAAGACGTGGCTTATACGTTCAACGGCATGTACGTCGGCGACCCGATGGCGGACGTGCTCAAGATCGCGGTCTGCGTGAGCGTCGCTGTGATGCTGGCTTACTCGCGTTCCTACGCTTCCTTGCGCGGCATCTACCGCGGCGAATTCTTCGTACTCTCGCTGTTTGCCACGCTGGGGATGATGGTCATGATCTCGGCCAATCACTTCCTGGTGCTCTATCTCGGCCTCGAACTGATGTCGCTGTCGCTGTATGCCATGGTGGCGCTCGCGCGTGATTGCGCAATCAGCACCGAGGCGGCGATGAAGTACTTTGTCCTGGGCGCGCTCGCTTCCGGCATGCTGCTCTACGGCATGTCGATGATCTATGGCGCGACCGGCTCGCTTGAAGTAACCGAGGTCGCGCAGCGCATCGCCGATGGCGACGCCATTGCGACCATCCTGATCTTCGGCCTGGTCTTCGTAGTGGCCGGCATCGGCTTCAAGCTCGGCGCCGTGCCTTTCCACATGTGGGTGCCGGATGTTTACCACGGTGCGCCCACGGCGGTGACACTGCTGATAGGCACGGCGCCCAAGCTCGCGTCATTTGCCTTCATCATGCGGCTGCTGGTCGAGGCGCTCGGTGTCCAGCAACTGATGGTGGAATGGCAGCAAATGCTGGTGATTCTCGCCGTGGCCTCGCTGGCGCTCGGCAATATCACCGCAATCGCGCAGACCAACCTCAAGCGCATGCTGGCGTACTCGACCATCTCCCACATGGGCTTCCTGCTGCTGGGCATCCTCAGCGGCACGATCGAGGGGTTCGGCGCGGCGATGTTCTATACGATCGTCTACGTGCTCATGGGTCTGGGCAGCTTCGGCATGATCCTGCTGCTGTCGCGCGAAGGCTTCGAGGCGGAAAACCTGGAGGACTTCAGGGGCTTGAATCAGCGCAATCCCTGGTACGCATTCATCATGCTGCTGCTCATGTTCTCGATGGCCGGCATACCGCCGACAGTGGGTTTCTGGGCGAAACTGTTCGTTCTGCAGGCGGCACTGTCGACGGGTTACATCTGGCTGGCGGTGACCGCGGTGCTGTTTTCCCTGGTCGGCGCCTTTTACTACCTGCGCGTGGTCAAGCTGATGTACTTCGATGCACCGACCGACACGCATGCAATTGAGCCTTACGCCGATGTGCGTGCACTGATGTCGGTCAACGGCCTGGCGATAATCGGACTCGGGCTCGCGCCCGGGGCGCTGCTGGCCATTTGCGAGCGCGCGATCCAGTTGTCGCTGTGAACTCCGATTTCACGGAAAAGAAAATCAGTTCGCGAACGGTCTATCGCGGCCGCTTGCTGACGGTCAAGAAAGACGAGGTCAGTCTGCCCGATGGCGGCGTGGCCTCGCGCGAGTATGTCGTGCATCCGGGTGCCGCGATCATCCTGCCCTTGTTCGACGACGGTTCCGTATTGCTCGAGCGTCAGTTTCGCTATCCCGTCGGAAATCATTTCTACGAACTGCCGGCCGGCAAACTCGAGCCGGATGAAGCGCCGCTGGAGACGGCGAAGCGTGAACTGGTCGAGGAGACCGGATACGTGGCCGCCGAGTGGCGCGAATTGGGCCGCCTGCATCCTTGCATCGGGTACTCGGACGAGCAGATCGATTTTTTCCTGGCGCGCAAACTGGAGTTCAAGGGCGTGCGACCGGACGAAGGCGAATTCCTGGAAACGTTGCGCATGCCGCTCGCGGACAGCGTGGACTGGATCCGGCGCGGGCGCATCACCGATACGAAAACCATCCTCGGCCTGTTCTGGGCCGAAAAACTCCTCAAGGAAAACTGGTAGGCGCCACCGCGGCACCCGCTCGCTTCAGGCGCGTTTGCCGGCCTGCACTCGTTGTTGCGCCGCCGCCACGACTGGAAACGGCAGCGGTCTGGCAAACAAATACCCCTGGCCATACTGGACGCCCATCTCCACCAGAATGTCCATTACGGATTGATCTTCCACCCACTCCGCGACGACCTGCTTGTTCAGTCCGCGCGCCACGTCACACAGTGCGCGCACGAACAGCCGGCTGGCATCGTCGCAAGCGAGGTCGCGCACCAAGCTGCCGTCTATCTTCAGGTAATCGACGTCAAAGCGCTTGAGGAAATAGAATGAACTGAAGCCGGCCCCGAAATCGTCCAGCGCGAAGCGGCAACCCAAGGCTTTCATCTGCGCGATGAACGCCTGAGTCACGTCAACGCTCGACATCGCCGCGGTTTCCGTGATCTCGAACACCAGTTGCGAGTGGTCTATGGGCGCGGCGGCGAGCATGCTCCGGAAACGCCGCGCCCAATGTGGATCGGAAATACTGGTGCGCGACAGATTCACGAACAAGCGCGTCTTGCGCCCGCGCATATCCGGGCCCTGCAATACGTCGATGACTTTGCTGACCACGCGCAGGTCGATTTCCCCGGCCATCCCGAGCGACTCCGCCACTTCGATGAATTGTCCCGGCAGCACCGTGCCGCCGTTTCGGTCGAGGATGCGCACCAGGATCTCCTGATGCACCGCAGTGCGGTCAGCCAGGCGGATCACGGGTTGCGAGCACAGTATGACCCGGTCATCATGGAGCACTTCACGCAACTCGCGCGCCCAGTGCACGCGTTTGTGGGTGCCGCGCAAATCGTCCGGATTGTGATCGTGAAGCCGCACGCGGTTGCGCCCGTTATCCTTGGCCTGATACATCGCGATGTCGACGTTGGCCATCAGCGTGGCCGCATCGGCGCCGTGGAAAGGATAGGTGGCCACACCGATCGAAGCGGTCAGCGTCGACAGGCAGCCCTGACCCGGCACCGGGAATTTGTAATGGCGCAGCGCCGTCAGTGCGCGCTCGCCGAGTTGCGAGGCATCTGCGCGCAATGCGTTCGGCAGGTGCAGCGCGAACCCGTCTCCGTCCACGCGGAACACCTGCACGTCGTCGTCCTTGACCAGATCCTTCAGCAGCCCGCCGATGGCGATGAGAAGCTGGTCGCCGGCGCGATGGCCGAAGTTGTCGTTGATGTACTTGAAATGATCGACGTCCAGCAGTACCACCGAGCCTTTTTCGCCGCGGGCCAGCGCCGCTTCCAGCACCCGCTGCAGACAGACCCGGTTGTGCAGCCCGGTCAGCGCGTCGTGAGTGGCGAGGCGCTCGATTTCCAGCGCGGCCTGATGCTGCTCGGTGACGTTGCGCGCGGTGCCGCGCAGTCCGACGATGCGGCCTTCCTCGTCACGGGAGACGCGCGCGTTGATGCCCACCCACCGGTCCGTCCCGTCGGCGGAAATCAAGTGCGTGAGGTAGTTCTTCACTTCGCCGTTCTTGCGCAGCGCCGAAAGGAAGCGGCGGTTGGTCACATGTTGGGGACGCGCCTCGAAATCGAAGAAGCACCCGCCGAGCAGATCCTTTGGCCGCAGGCCGAAAAGCTCGATGCAGGCCGTGTTCAGGTAAGTAAAGCGACCTTGTGCGTCGGTCGTCCAGATCAGGTCGTGCGAGGTCTCGACCAGATCGCGGTAGCGCGATTCGCTTTCCAGCAGCAACTGAATGATGCGGCGCTTTTCCTTCAGGCTACGACGCGCGGCCGCCAACTGATCTTCCACCCGCCCGGCTTGCGGCTTGAGCAGGTCGAGCTTTTCGATTGCCGCGACCGCGGCCGAACCCGCCAGACCGTCGATGATCTCGCGCGTATAGCGCCGGTGGCCGCCAACGGTCCGGCGGGCGACCAATACGCTCTGGGCATCCCAGCGCCGCAATTTCTGCAGCGCAATGCCGAGTCTCGCTGCGGCTTGCTGAATCGTGTACTCGGGAAGATCCTCGGCCATGATGAGGCTGTCCCCACGTTTTCGCCGGTTGATCGGGCCGACGAAACTCGCTCGCCGGCGCATTCAGTGCAAGTGCTTGACCACGCAGCGGTTGTCCTGGCAGGCCGTCGGGCGCAGATCGGTCTGACGGCAAACCAGGCGCTGCATGAGCTTGAGATCGCGGCCGCTCAGGCGCAGGGCGGTGTCCACCCAGACCTCGACGACATCCAGCAATTCCTCGTAGTCGAGCCTATGGACGCGGCGCCGTGCCGCGGCGATGCCCGCCATGCCATTGCGGCTTCGGCTGCGAGACTTGATGTAATTCGCCACTGCGGTCTCGCCACGGCCTTGATCCACCACCAGATCCACGACGCCCATTGCCATCATATCATCGGCACTATAGACGCGGCCAGTGCTGATCAGCGCTTCGGCGGCGCGATTGCCGACTTTGCGCTCCAGGAACGAATAAGCGCCCATGCCGGGGAACAGGTTGAACAAGATCTCGGGAAAGCCGAAACGGGACTGGCGCTCGGCGACGAGTATGTCGGAGGACAGCGCCGCTTCGAAGCCACCGCCCAGGCATTCGCCCTGGACCAGCGAAATCGTCGTAATCGGCAGCCCGTGGCCGATATAGTTGCAATACAGGACGTCGATGCAGGCGCGACCGTAGCCAAGCAATCCGTCGCGATCGTGCGCTTCGATCAGACGCGTGAACAGGTTCAGGTCGCCGCCGAGGTTGAAGACCCCCGGCACTTTCGATGCCAGCACGGCGTATTCCACGGCACCGCATTGCCCGTGCGATTCGATCGCTCCGCCGGTGTGTGCCATGAAATGGCAGTAGCGGCCGAGATCGCGCAGGAGTTCGGGATTGAAGTTCGGTCGCGGACTCGGATTCCATCTCAGCCACATCGCGCGCTGGTTACTCTCGTACAGGGCGCAGAGTTGCTCGGAGAAGAAATACTCGATGGACGCCGCGCCCGGTTGAGTACTTCGCGATGCGGGAGTTAACGCTGCCTGCACTTCCTGCGGTATGTTCATGTCCATTCTAATTCTCCTGTGCCAGTAGTTATGAGGACGCTGACGAGGCCGCTTCATGTTTCCCCCGGACGCGGTTCGCAGTTCGACTCTAGTCGAAGTGCCGAGGCAGCCGCAAATTTAACACTTTGATAGATTTGTATTTTCAGACCTATAATCAATCTGTTGGATTAGCTTGTCATGCCAAGGCGGCAAAGATCTTGCAAATTTTGTTTATCCAGGTACTGTCATGACACTTGCGTAAGTGATTTAATATAGGCGTCCAAGTCAAGGATTGTATTTGTGTTGCGGGGACTTGCCTCATCCGCATCTTATAACCCGGGAAACGACTGGTCTGCCTCAATGAAGATGTCTTATCTCATCCGTCTTCTGTTGCGCATCTTGTATCGCGTCCGCGTTCTCGGCGATTTGGCGCCATTCGGACAAGCCGATCGCTTGCTGATTGTCGCCGATCACCATTCCCGACTCGACGCCATCGTGCTGGCCCTGTTCCTGCCGCACGATCCCGTGGTCATCGTGCCGCCCGATGAAACCGTCAGCCGGCTTGGCCGCTGGCTGCTGTCCCACATCCGCCACGAGATCCTCGATCTCAACAATCCTTTGAGCATGAAGCGGGTGCTGCGGCTGTTGCGCACCGGGCGTCCGGTGGTTGTCTTCCCGGAAGGGCGCATTGTCGAAAATGGGGCGGTGATGAAGATCTACCCGGTGCCCGCGCTCGCCGCCCTGAAAAGCGGCGCCAGCGTGCTGCCGGCGCACGTGCAAGGTGCGGCCCAGTGGCTCAGCCGCTCCGGTTCGGCATCGTGGCTGCGGCGATGGCTGCCGGCGATTACGCTAAGGGTATTCTCGGCGACGCGCATCGATGGCGGCGCCGCCGGCAGCGCGCGGCAGCGGCGCGCCTTCGCCACCCGCCGGCTGGCCGCTGTCATGCAGGCGATGGCGGTTCAATCGCACCCCTGCAAGCCGTTGTTCGAATGTTTCCTGGATGCCGTCTCGGCGCACGGGCGCAAGACCTTGCTCATGGAAGACCAGGGTGAAAAACCCTACAGCTACGGCGATATTCTGCGTATGAGCCTGGCGCTGTCGCGGCTGTTGCGTCGGTGCACCACCGATCGTGAAAATGTCGGTGTGCTATTGCCGAACATGGTTAGTGCCGTCGCGGTGGTGATGGCATTATCGGCGGCGCGGCGGGTCCCCGCGATGTTCAATTATTCGGCCGGCCCGCTGGCGGCCCAAAGTGCACGCGTCGCGGCGGGTGTGCGCACGGTGATCACGTCGCGCCGCTTCATCGAGCAGGCACACCTGCAGCCTTTGCTCGACGTGCTGCAAGGCTGTGCGGTCATCTACATCGAGGATTTGCGCGCCCAACTCGGTTTTGGCGACAAATTCTGGCTGATTGCATTCGCGCTGCGAATGCCGCGACTGGCCATTGCCAAGCAATCGACGCTGGACCCCGCGGTCGTGCTGTTTACTTCCGGCACCGAGGATCAGCCCAAGGGCGTGGTGCTGTCGCATCGCGCCATCGTCACCAACGTGGCGCAAATCCGCGCGGTGTTCGACTTCTCGCCCGCGGACAAAGTGCTCAATCCTCTGCCGCTCTATCATGCCTACAGCTTTACCGCGGGGGTGATGCTGCCGCTGATCACCGGCACGCGAGTCAATCTCTTCATTTCGCCGCTGCGCTACCGCGCCATTCCCGAAATTGCATACAAGCGCGACTGCACCATCCTGTTCGGGACCAGCACTTTCCTGTCGTTCTACGCGCGCTACGCCAATCCGATGGATTTCAGCCGGCTGCGCCACGTGATTTCCGGTGGCGAAAAACTGTCTGCGGAAGTGGCCAGGGTATGGATGGAAAAGTTTGGCGTGCGCATCATGGAGGGCTACGGATCGACCGAATGCGCCCCGGTGATCTCGCTTGCCACGCCGGCGGCTTTTCGCCACGGCACTGTCGGCACGTTGCTGCCTGCCATCGAACATCAGATCGAGCCGGTGGAGGGCATCGAAAAAGGCGGCGTGCTGCATGTGCGCGGCCCCAACCTGATGCTCGGCTATTACCGCTGTCAGAATCCCGGCGTGATCGAGGCGCCGAAGTCATCGATCGGCGAAGGCTGGTACGACACCGGCGATGTCATCGATATCGATCACGAAGGCCTGCTGACGATCTCGGGGCGCGTCAAACGTTTCGCCAAGATCGCCGGCGAGATGATGTCCCTCGACATGATCGAGCATGTTGCGCGCCAAGCTTCTGCGGATTTCCATCATGCCGCGATGCTCACAATGCAGGAATCGGGCGGCGAGACCACTGTCTTGTTCACTACCGATCCCTGGCTCACACGCAGCCGTCTGCTCAACGCGGCAAGGCAACTGGGGACACACGATCTCTCGGTCGCGCGCCGCTTGGTGCTGCTGAAGGAGCTGCCGTTGCTGAGGTCGGGGAAGATCGACTACGTCGCGCTCAAGAGCCTGATCGAGGGCGACGAGGTGAAGCGGCTGCTGGCCGCGGCCATGACTGATGGCGCTGCGGGAAGCGCAACCTCGCGCCGCCGGGCCGTGAGAATCTACAGCAGGATCAAGACCGCGCCGTAGCGGCGGTGAAGGCCTGAGTCGGAGATGAATTCGCTTAGTTGCCGTAGGTTACGCGATAGACGGCGTTCGCAGTGTCGTCGGAAATCAACAGCGATCCGTCGGGCATGACCAGCAAATCCACCGGGCGGCCCCAGGCACGTTCATTCTCCATCCAGCCGCTGGCGAATTGCTCGTACTCATCCACGGTCTTGCCGTCGTTCTTGAGCGTGACCATCATGACCCGGTAACCGCTCTTCTTGCCGCGGTTCCAGGAACCATGCTGCGCGATGAATATGCGGTTCTTGTATTCGGCCGGAAACATCTTGCCGGTGTAAAAGCGCAGGCCGTCCGGGGCGACGTGGCCGCCCTGTTTCAGCGCCGGCGGCGTGAATTCGCCGCACTTGCGCTTCGCCCCGTATTCGGGATCGGGGGTGTCACCCTGGTGGCAATACGGAAAACCGAAATGCATGCCGGCTTTCGGCGCGTGATTCAGCTCGCACGAGGGCAGATCGTCGCCCATCATGTCGCGGCCATGATCGTTGAACCACAGCTCCTTCGTCTTGGGATCCCAATCGAAACCAACCGTGTTGCGGATGCCGCGGGCGAACACTTCGAACTGGCTGCCATCGGGTTTCATGCGGTGAATTGCCGCGTATACGTCGGGATTCGCTTCGCAGATGTTGCAGGGTGCCCCGACCGGCACATACAGCCAGCCGTCCGGCCCGAAGGCGATGAATTTCCAGCCGTGGTAGCCCTCCGCGGGAAGCTTGTCGAATACGACGACGGGTTTCGGCGGACTCCGGAGGTTGGCCTCGATATTGTCGAAGCGCAGGATGCGGCTGATCTCGGCGACATAGAGCGCACCGTCGCGGAACGCAACGCCGTTCGGGGCATGTAGTCCCCTGCCGATGGTGACGACCTCGTCGACCTGGCCATCGTGGTCGGAATCCACCAGCGCGTAGACCGAACCCTCGGAGAGCGTGCCGACGAACACGGTTCCCCTGTCGCCCAGCGCCAGCGAGCGGGCATGCTCTATGTTATCGGCGTAGACCTCGATTTTGAAACCGGGCGGCAACTTGAGGCGCTCGATCGGCGCAGCGGCTGTTGCGGCGCCGGCGACGAAAGCGGCGCTCAGCGCCATGGCGTGAAGGAAATATTTCATCGTTTGACTCCTTGTATGAATCCAGCGGCGCTGTTGGAGAGACACCGGATTGCAGTTTCGGGTTCCGGCCGGCGCCTTGAACGCATAAGATAGCGCCCCTATCTGATGTTGTTACAAAAATTCTACAGGAGAGCATGCCATGGCCGAAGCCGCCACGCGGGAGACATTGGGCTTCCAGACCGAAGTCAAACAACTGCTGCAGCTGATGATTCATTCCTTGTACAGCAACAAGGAAATTTTCCTGCGCGAACTCATATCCAATGCATCGGATGCCTGCGACAAGCTGCGCTTCGAGGCACTCACCGATGCCGGGCTGTTCGAGAACGACTCCGATCTGAAGATCCGGGTTTCCTTCGACCGCGCTGCGCGCACGATCACGGTGTCCGACAACGGCATCGGCATGTCGCGCCAGGAAGTCATCGACAACATCGGCACCATTGCCAAGTCCGGCACCCGCGAGTTCTTCGGACGGCTCACCGGCGACCAGGCCAAGGACGCCAGCCTGATCGGGCAGTTCGGCGTGGGCTTCTATTCCTCGTTCACCGTCGCCGACAGGGTCACGCTGGTCACCCGGCGCGCCGGGCTGGCCAGGGAGCACGGCGTGCTTTGGCAGTCGCACGGCGAAGGCGACTACACCATCGAGACGGTGGAGAAACCCGGCCGCGGCACCGAAGTCACCCTGCATGTGCGCGAAGGCGAGGACGATCTGCTGGAAGGAATGCGTCTGCAGTCGATCATCCGCAAGTATTCCGACCACATATCACTGCCGATCCTGATGAACAAGCAGGAGTGGGACAAGGACAAGGGCGAGCACGTCACCCGGGACGAACTGGAAAAAATCAACCAGGCCTCCGCATTGTGGGCGCGGCCGAAGTCGGAAATCAGCGAAGAGCAGTATCGCGAATTCTACAAGCACGTCGGCCACGATTTCGACGCGCCGCTGGCGTGGGTGCATGCGAAAGTCGAGGGCAAGTCCGAATACACCGAGTTGCTGTACCTGCCCGCGCGAGCGCCGTTCGATCTCTGGGACCACGAGCATCGTCACGGCGTCAAGCTGTACGTGCGGCGCGTGTTCATCATGGACGATGCCGAACAGTTGCTGCCGGCTTACCTGCGTTTCGTGCGCGGCGTGGTGGATTCGAGCGACCTGCCGCTCAACGTGTCGCGCGAAATCCTGCAGGAATCGAAGGACGTGGAGACCATCCGCAAGGGTTGCGTGCACAAGGTGCTCGGCTTGCTGGAGGACCTGGCCGACAACGACAAGGAAAAGTACACCGCTTTCTGGAAGGAATTCGGGCGCGTGCTGAAGGAAGGCGTGGGCGAGGACTGGGCGAACAAGGAACGCATCGCCAAACTGCTGCGCTTCGCATCCACCCATGCCGATATCGAGGAACAGAACGTCTGCCTGGCAGATTACGTGGCGCGCATGAAGGCGGGACAGGACAAGGTCTACTACATCACGGCCGATAGTTTCGCCGCCGCGAAGAACAGCCCGCATCTGGAAATCTTCCGCAAGAAAGGCATCGAAGTGCTGCTGCTCTCGGATCGCGTGGACGAGTGGGTAGGCTCGAATCTGACCGAGTTCGAGGGCAAGCCGCTGCTGTCGGTGGCCAAGGGCGACCTCGATCTGGGCAAGCTCGCCGACGAGGAGAAAAAGGAACAGGAAAAGGAAGCCGGCGAGTACAAGGACCTGGTCGAGAAAATCAGGAAGACCCTGGACCCGCAGGTGAAAGACGTGCGCGTGACCTTCCGCCTGACCGACTCGCCCGCCTGCCTGGTCTCCGACCAGCACGCCATGAGCGCCAACCTCGAGCGTATGCTCAAGGCCGCGGGCCAGAAGGTGCCGGGCAGCAAGCCCATCCTGGAAATCAATCCGCACCATCCACTGGTCCAGCGGCTGAAATACGAGGCCGACGAGGCGCGCTTCCGCGACTGGAGCCATATCCTGTTCGACCAGGCACGTCTGGCCGAGGGCGGGCAACTCGACGATCCGGCGTCGTTCGTCAAGCGGCTTAACGAACTGATGCTGGCCATGGCCGGCGACAAATCCTGAAGCATTTCTGCCACAAGGACGTTGTTGCGGTTTTTGAAAACGCAATATACAACCAACACAAAAAAAGAGGGTGCTTTGCAGCACCCTCTTTTCAGTTCGCACCGCCGGGACCGAACTCCTGGTCCCGCGCGTTTGCCTCGCCGAATTAGCTCGGGCTTTCGGCGTAGGTGCCTGCCGCAGCCACGCCAGTACGGCAGGAGCCCGGCAAGTACTTGGAGATATCAGGGGTCTGACCGGTTTGCGGACCGCAAGTCCATGAAGCAACACTGGACCCTGTTGTGGGCGCGACATAGCTGCCCGCCGCGGACGACGGTTGCAGGATGATGTACTTGCCGTTCAGAGCGGTATTGATCGTATTGGACGTGACTGCTTGCACGCGGATGTCGCCAGACCCGTTGGTTTCAATCTTTTGGACGTATTTGGTGATCGGATGGGAAGCCGTAGTACTCGATTCGCAACCCCAGAAACCGCCGGCAGGAATCGTCGAAGCGGACTGAACGGTTTCGGTCACGCTGGTACGGCAAGCCGACGCAGCCAGAATCAATTCCGACATTTTGGCGCGCGCGGTGTAGTCCTGGTACGCCGGCAACGCTACCGCTGCCAGAATACCGATGATCGCGACTACGATCATCAGTTCGATAAGGGTAAAACCCTTTTGTACGGCCTTCATGGAAAACTCCTTATATAGGGTTGATAAACAAACACGCTAAAGTGCGGGTGTTCGCTACACGGTACCGCAAGCCCTGTGCCAACACGGCAATGGTCGTCGTCCAATCAGGCAGGTCAACTGAGAAAAACGCCAAAGATATTCGCTAACAGTGAGTTACAGGATACATTTGAAGTAACCGTCACAGGAAGACATTCCGCATCGGATGATGTTCGTCGTGTTGACGAGTCCCGTTGTTGTCAGCGCCGATAAAAAGCAATATGGCCCGCTCGGCAGTAACTGCCGCAGTTCGTCACCGCGCTTGATAGCCGGTGAGCGCCGTTTCGTCCACATCATCGATTTGATCGGGATCGAGAAATTGCTCCGCATAGCGCAAATACACCTTCTTGCGCACAAATATATCGAAGAGATCGGGATCGATGTGTCCGTTGAGCTTGAACTTGCCGAGGATCTGGAGCGACTCGGTGAGTGTCTTGCCCTTCTTGTAAGGCCGGTCCCTCGCAGTCAGCGCCTCGAAGATATCGGCAATCCCCATTACCCGGGCCTGCACTGACATCTGATCGCGGGTTAGTCCTCGTGGATAGCCTTTGCCATCCATGCGCTCGTGATGGCCCCCGGCATATTCGGCGACATTTTTCAGATGCTTGGGCCAGGGCAACGACTCCAGCATCTGGATCGTTACCTCGATGTGGTGATTGATCACCCGCCGCTCCTCCTGCGTCAGGGTTCCGGATCGAATCGTCAGATTGTTGAGTTCGTCGGCAGTCAGGAAATCCACCTCATTGCCGTCGATGTCACGCCAGCGATGGGCCTTCGAGATTTCGTGCACCCGCCGCTGATCATCCTCGCGCATCGCCTCGGAGCCAAAATTGCAGAAGCGCAGGAACTGCCGGTCTTCGTCGATCTGGCGCAGCCGCGCTTTGAATTCACGATCCGCCCGATCCCCTTCGTCCGCGCGATGGTCCGGCGTGCCGAGCCTGGTCTTCAATCTCGCGATCTCGGCGTCGCGCTTGAGTACTTCGAAGCGGGTATCCACGAGCGCGATGCGATCGAAAATAGTCTGCAACTTGGTCGCCTTGTCCACCACGTGAACAGGGGTCGTAACCTTGCCGCAATCATGCAGGAGTCCGGCGATCTTCAGTTCGTAACGATCCTTGTCCGTCATGGTGAAGCTGGAGAGAGGTCCTTCGTCGGATTCACAGACGGCCTCGGCCAGCATCATCGTCAACATGGGAACGCGTTGGCAATGTCCGCCCGTGTAGGGCGACTTGTCGTCGATCGCGGCGTTTATCAAACTGATGAAAGATTCAAATAATCCTTCCAGCTGGTTGATGAGCTGGCGATTCGTGAGCGCTACGGCCGCTTGCGATGCGAGGGATTCGGCGAGGCGCTGATCTGCCTCGGAAAACGGCACGATCGCTCCGCTGCGGCGATCCTTGGCATTGATCAGTTGCAATACGCCGATGACTTCGTCTTCATGATTCTTCATCGGCACCGTGAGAAAAGACTCCGAGCGATATCCGGTCTTGCCGTCAAAGTTCTTGGTCCCGCTGAAATCGAAACCTCTTGCGGCGTAGGCATCCGCGATGTTGACAGTCTCATCGCACAGTACCGAATACGCAACGACCATGGAATTATTCGGCTTGCCATCTTCGGCATAAAGTCGCACGGGATAAAACGGGACTTCCACTCCGGTGGTCCCGCCCATGGCGATATTCAGGGAATCGGTGCGCAGGATCTCGAAGTGGACCAGTTTCTTGTCGGCGTCTACCCGGTAAAGTGTGCCACCGTCGGCATTGGTGATCTTTTTTGCCGCGACTACAATCGCCTCGAGCAGCCGATTGGTATCTTTCACCTTGGACAGTGAGATGCCGACCTCATTGAGCTCCTCCAGTCGGCGCAGGAGTTCGGCAGGGGTGATTTCGCTCATCGCAGGGTTTCCCGGGTTCAAATGCCCCGAAATGTCGTGGCTTACTTGATGCAAACGGCCCTGACCTGGAGCATGTCCGTCACACCCTGCAGCACCTTTTCGATGCCATCCTGCTTGAGAGTGCGCATGTTCTCCGCAAGTGCGGTGGCAATGATCTCGGCGACGCGCGCGTGCTCCTGGATATGTTTCTTTACCGCATCGGTGCCGACCAACAACTCATGCAAGCCGACCCGGCCCTTGTAACCGGTGCCTGCGCAGGCATCACAACCGACTGGCGTAAAGAGCGTGAACTGCCCCTTGTCGTCCGCAAACATCTTTGCCCATTCGCGATAAACCGCTTCATAGGCCGCCTTGGGATCACGTTTCCACGCCTCCATATTGCGCAGTTCAACGGTGTACTCTTCGAGAATTGCCTTGAGTTCATTCTGGGTCGCAACATGCGGCGTTTTGCATTTCGAGCACAGGCGTTTTGCCAGACGCTGGGCAAGAACGCCCAGCAGCGCATCGGCGAAATTGAAGGGGTCCATGCCCATGTCGAGCAGCCGGACAATGGATTCCGGCGCGCTGTTGGTATGCAGGGTTGCAAATACCAGGTGGCCGGTGAGCGAAGCCTCGATACCGGTGGACGTCGTTTCCTTGTCGCGCATTTCACCAACCATGATGATGTCCGGATCGGCCCGAAGGAAAGCCCTCATTGCCACCGCGAAAGTGAGCCCGGCCTTGGGGTTCATCTGGACCTGCCGCAGGCCCTTCTGCGTAATTTCCACCGGATCCTCTGCCGTCCAGATTTTGGTTTCCGGCGTGTTCAGGTGGCCGAGGACCGAGTGCAGTGTCGTGGTCTTGCCTGAACCGGTTGGGCCGCAGACAAAGAACAATCCGTACGGTTTGCTGACCGTTTGCTTGAGGACGGCGAGATTGCGCGTGGACAGGCCGAGTTTGTCGATGGGTATGGGTTCGCCTGCCGCAAGAATACGCATCACGATGTCCTCGACACCGCCCGCCGAGGGAATCGTGGCGACCCGCAACTCGATGTCCAGCGGTCCGAATTTCTTGAACTTGATCTTACCGTCCTGCGGTTTTCTCTTTTCAGAGATATCGAGGTCGCACATGATTTTCAAGCGCGCCACAATCGCGCTTCGATAGCTGGCCGGCACCGAGATGTAGTTATGCAAGGTGCCATCCTTGCGGAAACGCACTTCGGTCTTGCCTTTGCCCGGATACGGTTCGATATGAATGTCGGACGCGCCCTGATGGTAGGCGTCCACAATGATCTTGTTGACCAGTTTGACCAGCTCGTTGTCCTGGGCCAGCGAAGCCTCGTCGATGCCGGCGCCATCGCCGCCTTCGTCGCTGCCGGCGTCGTCAAGATTGGAGAGCATGTCGCCAATCGAGGCGTTATAGCCCGACTCCGCGCCGAACAACTGGTCGAGCGTTGCGCTGAATTCACGGTGGGTGCAGACCTTGAAAACGATCTTGTGCTTTGGAAATATATTGCCGACGACCTTCGACGCGCGCACTTTTTCGGGATCGGTTGTAAGTACGATCAGCCCTTCCCTGACATCCTCGATGGGGACCCAGAGAGTGCTTTCCACGTAGTCGCGTTTGAGGTTCTTCAGCAAATCGGGCGGTTTTATCCGATCCTGCTTGAAAGCCTCGTAAGGCACCTTGAAAAACTGCGAAAGCGCTTCGCCGATTGCCGCCGGCTTGACCTGGAATTCGTCGACCAGGACATCCTCGATGTCCAGATTCTTGCGTCGTGCAGCCCGCGTCACCAATTCCATTTCCTCGGCTGATAGCACTGCATTCTTGACGAGGTGGTCGTACTTGCCCCGCAGCATCGCAGCCGGTCGGCTGCGCTGACGCAATGCGATCTCCAAGGTCTCGCCCAGATGCGCTGCGCCTTCCTCGGCCAGGATGGGAAATGGCTGGCCACTGCGGGAATTGATGACCTGCATTACGCCGATCAATTCATTTGCTCCACTATCGATTATCGGCGCCACCAGCATCTGCTTGGTGCGAAATCCGGTGCGCTTGTCGACTTCTTTCAGGAATTTCAGATTGGGGCTATGGCGGCGCAGCTCATTATCGTCGTAAACATCCCGTATATTGATCAGCTTCCTCGATAGCGCGACGAATCCGGCAATGCTCTGGTTGTTGACCGGCAACTTGAGGTCTTTGAACGAGGACAATCCGGTCTTGACCTTCGAGATGATCGACGTCTTGTCCTCCGACAGCACATAGATCGTCAGTCGTTCTGCTGCGAACAGCGAGCATATGTCCTCCGACAATTCCAGCATGAGCTCGTCGATATTGCGCGTAGAGTGAATCTTGTTGGTCACAGCCTGAAGTCTCTTCTGAAACGCCAGCTTGTGGCTCATCTCGGTCAGATTCTGACCAGATTGCGGCTTGGTTTCAAAGACTGTGCTCATGACGTGCGTCCTTCCATCATTATTTCGGGTGCCACACTGTACTACTCCAGCGAGTGTCGGACCGGCAATCCCCGGCTTACCGCATTAACGGATTCAAAACTTGAAAACTTGTCCATTGGACAACATGCGCGGGTTGAACCGTTCGGCACACTCGCCGACCTCCTGCATGGTTAGCGTGCCAGCGCTGGGTTTCAGGTGAGTAACGAATACCCGGGTAGGGCGCTGCAGCTTGGCCAGTTCCTCCGCAAGCATGCTCGGACAGAGGTGCTTGGAGCTGACTGCCAGATCCTTTTCCATGTTCGGAAAGGCGGTTTCGATGATGAGATAACGCAGGTTCACGATCTTGTTGACCTCGATCCATAGCGAATCGTTGACCGTGGTGTCGCCCGTAAATACGAGACTTGCCTCTCCGCTGTCGAACTGGAAGCCAACTGCTGGTACCACATGGTTGGCGGGCAGGACTCGGATCTTGCGTCCATCAAGTTCGATACTGTCGCCAACCGAAAATGTCGAGTAACGCAGGTAAGGCAAGGACTTGCTTGGAATTTCGGTGAAGTCGGGCCACACTTTCCAATTGAAAATGTGCTCCTGGAGGATCTTTCGCGTGGCCTCCGCACAATGCACGGTGACCGGCGTTTCGCGCATGGGACCCACGGTATCCACGAGAAACGGCAGCGAAGTGACGTGATCGAGGTGAGAGTGCGTCAGGAAAACGTGGTCAATCTTGAGTAACTCGCTGATGCTAAGGTCGCCCACTCCGGTGCCCGCGTCGACCAACACGTCATTGTCGAGCAGCATGGAGGTTGTGCGCAGATTGCCGCCGATTCCTCCACTACAGCCGAGTATCCTGATCTGCATCGCTATTTGGTCTCAAATTTCCAGGAGCCGTCCCAGCCCTGTTGCGGCGGATGCAGACGCAGATGCGCTATTCTTTGCAGAAACAGCGCGTAAAGTCCGCTATCTGGATTCACTTTCAAGAGGTTGATCAACTGCAATTCTGCCATATCCCAGTCACCCGCCCGGTACAGCTTGAGCACCTGATCCCAAAGCTTCAATTCATCCTGTAGCGGCTTTTCAGTTTCGCCGGACGGCCCGATCGGCTCGAAAATGCAGACTGACGCCTCCTTCCCTTTTACCTTGACCCTGTCGAGTTCGCGGAATACGACTCCCGGCACTTCAGCGCGCGCACCTTCTCCGACTATCATTTTGACGCCATATTGTTTGGTAATTCCTTCCAGTCGCGATGCAAGGTTTACAGCGTCGCCCATTACCGTGTACGCCAAGCGGATTTCCGAACCCATGTTACCGACGGTCATGCGTCCACTATTGACGCCCACGCCAATGTGTATCGGCGGCCAACCGCGCTCCTTGAAGTGGGGTTGCAACTCGGCAAGGACGCGGTGCATTTCCATGCCCGCCATTACCGCGTTACTCGCGTGCTGCGGATCGTTTAGCGGGGCGCCCCAGAAAGCCATGATGCAGTCGCCCATGTACTTGTCGATCGTGCCACGATGCTTGTAAATTATTCGCGTGAGCGGCGTCAGGAATTCGTTCATCAGCTTGCGCAGTTCTTTGGGATCCATACCCTCCGAAATGGTGGTGAATCCGCGCACATCTGTGAATAGCACGGACAATTCCCGGCTCTCGCCTTCCATGGAAAAGGCTTCGGGATCCTTGCTCATTTCGTCGACCAGTTCGGGAGGAACATACTGCCCGAACAGCCCTGTAATCTGGCGTTTGGCGCGAGATTCCACGAAGAAACCGTAGGACATGTTGAGAGCGAATAGCATCGCAATCATCAATAGCCCCGAAGCCAGCGGAAGCACAAGATTGCCCTTGGTCCATACCAGCAGATTGGTCGCGAAGTCCGCGACGATCACCACCGCCGTCAATACGGTCGCCCGCAGGGGATTCAGCATGGGCATCAGCAGCGCCATGCCGATCCCGCAGAACAAGAGCAGCATGACCTCTGCGCCCAGCACGTAGGGTGGTCGTTGCTTGATGCTGCCATCGAGCATGCCGGCAATCAGGTTGGCATGGATCTCCACGCCGGGATAAACGCTCGCAACGGGTGTGGCGCGCAGATCGAATAATCCCGGCGCAGTAGTACCGACCAGCACAATCTTGTTCCTGAGATCGTCCAGCGGTGCTTCTCCGCGCAGGACGTCGGTGGCGGAAATGTACTTGAAGCTGCCCTGTTTGCCGCGATAGGGCACCAGTGCGGTAGCGAGATCGTCCACCGGGATACGCACGGATCCCATGTCTACCCATTCGAGCCCGGGATAGTCCTTTGATTGCGGATACCCGGGCACGACCGGGGGCAGGCCCAACCGTAACCGGATCATCGCCATCGACAGCGATTCGTAATAGGCGCCGTCGTGCTCCGCCAGCATGGGGACGCGTCGGATCACGCCGTCGTCGTCAGGCAAAGGTGTGAAATGGCCGCCACTGGCGGCCGCCTGCTGAAATTCCTCCAGATTGGCTCCGTAACCAATCCAGCTTGTAAAGACGATGTTCTTGCCTTCGAAGGTGCCGGCCGGCAATACCGGTCGGGGCAGCGCACCGGAGGAGCGTCCTTTTCCGTCTTCCGATGTGACGCCGGAAAAATAGTAGCCGAGGACGATCGGGCGATGCTTCAATTTTTCCGCAAAAATGCGATCGTATTCGAGTTGCGGCGCAACCTCTTTCAGTACCGCCTGATACTGGGCGTTGCTTTCCAACTGCTTCTGTCCCAACTGCCGCAGGATGCCGAGTCCGGAACTTTCGTCGCGTTCGGCAAGTACCATGTCCAGGCCGACGATTTGCGTCTTGTAGTGGTCGAAAAGCTGGTCCAGCATGACGCCAAGTTTGTCGCGCCGCCAGGGCCAACGGCCCTCCGCGGCAAGACTTTTCTCATCGATGTCGATGATGACAATTCGCGGATCGATAGTCCCTGGCATCGTCAGGCGCACGCGCGCGTCATAAACGATGTTCTCGAAGCGGTCGATGAACGGGATCTTGTAGCCGCCCGCGGCGTGGCCGGCGAAAGCAAGGACCACCATCAGCCCGAGCACGATGCGCACCAGGTGCTTCTTCAAACCGCCTCCCTCATCGTGTCGCGCGCGCAGGGCAGTCCGTCGGCCGAGGCGCCCGGCAACTCCTGAGAGATACCCTGCGCCGCATCTGGCGCTTTGTGGCTTCAGGGTTTCAGGAAGAATTCCATCTTTACACCGGCCAGCTCGATGATGTCGTGATCATCCAGCTGATGTGCCTGAGCATCGAGCGTCTTGCCGTTGACCATGGGGAATATGGCGCCTTCCACATGCGTAATGAAGTGGCCCTGTGAACGCTTGGCAATGACCGCTATCTGAACGCCGGGTTTGCCCAGAGTGGTCACCGGCTTTGTTAGTGGCAGTTCCTTGCCGGCATTCGGTCCGGAGAGAATCTGAATGGTGCCGACGCCCCGCGTCGCCGTGGCGGCAGCGGACGCAGCAGGCTGAGCCGGCTGCGGCGACGCTGCGGGCGACACCGCAGGCTCGGATGGGATGGATGCGGTCGGCGCGAGCGTTGCAACCCCGGCCGCGGCCGCCGGCTGAGCGTTGGCGCCTGCATCGCTTGAGCCAGACGTCGCCCGGATACTTGTATTTGTCTGGGTATCGGTGGGTCCCCTGGTTTGCCTGTTCGCGGCGGCCACGCTCGGCGCGCGCAGAACCGTGGTCTTCTCTGACTCAGCCCGGCTCATGCTCGCCGGCGCCTCGTTCAGGTACTTGAGCGTGTATTTGCCGATTTCGATCGTATCGCCGCTCTGCAGAAAGTGCTTCTTGACCGGCTGGCCGTTTACCAGGGTACCGTTGGTGCTGCCCAGGTCTTCCAGAAACGAATCATTCAGGATGGTCATGATGATGGCGTGCTCGCCGCTGACCGCCAGATTGTCAATCTGAATGTCATTGTGCGGTTTGCGACCGATGGTGGTGCGCTCCTTGCCGAGCGCGAACTCCTGTATCAGCTGACCATCGATACTCAATATCAACTTCGCCATAGCTGCGTCCTTTTATTTGAACCAGGAAAAGAACTTCGCAAACAAGCCCGCGTCTGCCGGGAAGTTCTTCTTCACCTTGATCAGTACAACGGATATATTATCGCGCCCACCGTTGTCGTTCGCCATCTGCACCAGTTGCTCGGCTGCAAGCGGCAGATTGACGCCGAGCGCGTCGAGCGCCAATTCGATGTCTTCGTCCTCGACCATGTCGTTGAGCCCGTCCGAGCATATTAGATAGATATCGCCTTGCTGCGCCGGATAAGAATGGATCTCCGCTTGCACTTCCGGCTCGATCCCCAGCGCGCGGGTTACCAGATTCTTGTTCTGAGAGCGCTTGGCGGCCTCTTTGGTGAGCAGGCCGCTGTCGATCTGCTCCTGCAGCAGCGAGTGGTCCCGGGTAACCTGTTCCAGCTTGCCACCACGCAGACGATAGCAGCGCGAATCGCCGATGTGTGCGATCGTGATCTGATTGTTGCGGAACAACGCAACAACCAGCGTGGTGCCCATGCCCGCATAGTGCGGCTGCCTGGTAGCCGACTGGAATATCGATGTGTTGGCCTTTCCGATAATATCCGCCAGCAGCTTCGCCGCCACAGACGAACCGCTTACCCTGTCCACTTCATGAGGCGCGTGCCGCCCGAGCATTTCGCGGGTTTCGCTCAAGATCAGGCTTGTAGCCATACCGCTGGCGACTTCGCCGGCGTTATAGCCGCCCATGCCATCGGCCAATACCGCGAGACCGATTTCGGCGTCGGTGGCAATGCTGTCCTCGTTATGCGAACGCACCAATCCGATGTGAGTCGCTCTTGCTATGTCGAGAGAGGAGCTCAAGCTCATGTCGGGCATCCGCTAGAGAGTAAAGTCCATGGTTTCAAACTGAACTGCGCTCGCGCGGATGGTCTGCGCGAACTCGTCACCGCTCTGACAACGCTCCACCACGTTCGTGGCGAGCGCCTTTTTAATGATTTCCGCTGCGCGTTCCCGAAGGGCAGAATTCACCCCCCGAATGTCCATCGGCGGCGCGTTGGCGATCTTGAACATCGGTTGGGTCATCGAGTCACCCTCAAAAGGCAGGCTGCCGCATGAGAGTTGAAACCGGTAACTTTGACAGAATCCGCCTGCGGGTTATACATGATGTTGGCCGGTTTGATATCGCGGTGAACCACGTTCCACCGGGCCCACATTAATTTGCCGGCCATCAACACGAAGTGGGTCGCAGCGAGTGCGATAAGCAGCGCCACACTCACGGCGAACCCCATTTCCGCCGTCAGGCACGGCAGCATCAGGATGATGAAGAGCGCGACCAACGGAGGCATCGTGGAAGATATGCGGGGCGTGACTGGATGCTCGCACGCCCCAGTCGTAAGCTAAACGGTCGAAACCTTGGACGAGCTCGCTGCCGGATGCGGAAAGCGGTGCCAGTGCGACGATGAGTCCAAGGAGCCAATCGGCTTTCCAGAAAGCCTTCTTCATGCCACCCACCCCAAATTGGATGCCTGAAGCCTTTGATTTCTAGCTAATTAAGGCGTTTAAGCTAGAGATTCTACGATATTCCGGCCAAAAGTATATGATTTTTTGAGAAACTACGCGTCCGATCGGACTGCCACAATGATCGCAACGATTGCGCATTGAGCCACGCTACCGCCATCTTCACAATAGAGCTTTCGCGCGTCCGTTACCGGCGGGAGGACCAGAAGGCACCTGCCATTCCGAGCTTCGCAGCGACGGCGAGAACAGGCTCGTATCGATGACGATTTCGTTACGGCAAAGGCGGCCGCGCCTCGCCCGTCATGCCGGATCAGGACTCAAGCGAACAATACCAGCAGCCAGACCACGATGACGTTTGCCAGCGACATCATCACCGCCGCGCTGCCGATGTCCTTGGCACGCTTGGCAAGTCGATGATGCTCCAGCGACACGCGGTCTACGGTCGCCTCCACGGCGGAGTTTAGCAGCTCGACGATCAGCACCAGAAGCACCGAGGCGATCATCAGCGCTTTCCCCGAAGCGGACGCCGGCAGAAACAATGCCAGCGGTATCAGTAACGCGGCCAGCAGGACTTCCTGCCGGAATGCGTCTTCATGCCGGTATGCCGCTCGCAGGCCCTCCATCGAATAGAACATCGCATTCCACACACGTCTCAATCCGGTCTTGCCTTTGTGCGGGCTTTCAATCTCGCTGGAATCCACTTGATGATGTCCAATTCTCGCTTAGTCTTGAAGCCATCGAATCGGCGGAATCACTTCAACGCCGCCAGCGCCGCGTCATAATTCGGCTCATTGGCGATCTCCGGCACCAGCTCCGAGTGCAGGACTTTGTTGTTTTCGTCCAGCACAACGACTGCGCGGGCGGTCAGTCCCTTGAGCGGGCCGTCAGCAATGTCCACGCCGTATCTGCGGTGAAAATCCTTGCCGCGGAAAGTGGACAACGTCACCACGCTGTTGAGGCCTTCGGTACTGCAAAAACGCGACATGGCGAACGGCAGGTCAGCGGAAATGACCAGCACAATCGCATTGTTCACGCTGGAGGCCTTTTGATTGAATACCCGCGTGGATTGCTGGCAGGTGGGCGTATCCAGGCTGGGTACGATATTCAATACTTTGCGTTTACCGGCGAAGTTCTTGAGCGCTACGTCGCCAAGATCCTTGCCGGTCAGGCTGAAGTCCGAAACGCCCTCGCCTTTCCTGGGCAGATCGCCTGCCACGGTTACTGCACTGCCCTTCAGTGTTACGGTTGCCATCTACGTCTCCTATTTGCAAAACCGACAGTGGAATTTTAGGCCTGCCCGCAGGAAGCGACATGACTTGCTCCTTACATCGTTCGCTGGTGTCCATTGCACCGAGCGTGGAGCGCCCCTGATGAGGCAACACGATATCTTACCGTGCCCGCCGGCAACCAATTTTCAGCGCCGCGCTTTCACGGATAGAACATATAAAGGCCGTAGCCGGCGGCGCGCAGGGTGCCGGTATCGAGATACAGCCGGATCGGCAAATCGGCGCCCGCTTTGAACACCTCTGCCTGCGCGCCGGGCGGCAGATACTCCGCAGGCAGGAAGACACGGCGCGCTATAGCCTGTTCCAGTGAACTAGTCAGCGTCAATTCGAATGCCGGGTAGCCCAGGTCGACTGGCGCGCGGTTGCGCACCGATAGCAGCAATTCAATTTCGTTTGGATGTGAAGAATCGACGGCTTTCAGATCGGAAGCTTCTATATGGAGGTAGTTCGATAGCTTCGGCATCCCGATGGTACATCCCAGAAACTCGCAAAGCCGCACGTAGTAGCTGCGCGTGTGCGGAACCTGCACCATCAGTTCGGTGCGAAACGCGTAGACGGCCTGCCCGGCAAGCACTATTGCCAGCAGCAGCGCCAGGACCGTCCAGAGTGTGCTGCGCCGCGGTGATTCCGGCGTCCTGAATTCCCATTCGTACAGGATCGCCGCGGGATCTGGTCGCACGAATCTGGGTTTGTCGCTGCGCATAGGACGCGAGTCTGCGACATGCCGACGCTCGCCCGATTCGGTAGCGGAGCGACTTTCTTTCGACGGCTCGACCGCTGCAGCGAGCGGTTCCTGGGCTGTCAGGGTGGCGAAGGCGTCGAATACTTTCTGGCACTGGCCACAACGGACCTGCCCGCCCGATGCCTGCAATTGCTGCGTGGAGACACGGAAAGTGGTCTCGCAATTGGCACAGCGGGTATACAGATCCATGCCACTTGCCTCAGCTCAGGCGGGTACCGCTCAAGCGCACCCAGCCTTCGTCCAAGGCTGGGGATTCGATATCGAACCAGCACCGATAAGCGTCGGCTACATCGGCTGCCTGTGGGGGCAGGATCCCCGATAGCACCAGCCTGCCGCCCGGCAGGGTCAGCCTTGCCAGCAGTGGCGCGAGGATTTTGAGAGGATTGGAAAGAATATTTGCCAATACGACATCTGCCGGCTCGGGCGAAGCTTCATCCACGTTGGAAAAATCGGCGATCACGCCATTGCGTTGCGCATTGTAGCGGCTCGACAGCACGGCCTGCGCGTCGATGTCGACGCCTCGCACGCGAGCAGCGCCAAGTTTCGCCGCCGCTATCGCCAGAATGCCGGAGCCGCAACCATAGTCGATTACGCTGCAACCGGGGGACATGTTCCGGTCCAGCCAGTCGAGGCACAAACGTGTGGTGGGATGACTACCCGTGCCGAAGGCGAGGCCCGGATCGAGAATGATGTTGACCGCCTCAGGATCCGGGCTGGAATGCCAGCTCGGAATGATCCACAGCCGCACGGACGCGCGGATCGGCATGAATTGGCTCTGAGTCAGCCCGACCCAATCCTGTTCTGCGATCTCGGTGATCTTGTACTCGGTTGAGACAGAATAACCGGCTGCGGCGCTGGCACGTTTGATCGCATCCCGCAAGTTCGTCTCGGGTTCAAAAAGCGCAACTATGCGATTGCGGCCAAATGCCGGTTCGAGGCCTTGACCAGGCTCGCCGAATATCGGCGTTTCACGGTCCGTCCCGGCCTGTGCATCGGCGATGTCGACCGAGAACGCCCCGGCCTCGAGCAGCGCGTCCGATAATGCCTGGACCTTCGCGGCGTCCACCTTCAATTCGATCGCGAGCCAGGCAATGGGCGCCTCCCTGATATCCGCTGCTACTCGGCCTTGCCGTACTTGGCGAGCTTCTCTTCCAGGTAGTGAATGCTGGTGCCGCCGCGCATGAACGAGGTATCCAGCATGAGCTCCTGGTGCAGAGGCAGATTGGTTTGAATGCCTTCCACGATCATCTCGGACAATGCAATACGCATTCTCGCGACCGCCTGCTCCCGCGTATCGCCGTAGGCAATAACCTTGGCAATCAGCGAATCATAATAGGGCGGCACGACGCACCCGGCGTAGACATGGGAGTCCACCCTGATGCCCGGGCCGCCCGGGACGTGCCACGATGTAATGCGCCCCGGTGATGGCGTGAACTTGAACGGATGCTCCGCATTAATCCGGCATTCAATGGCATGCCCGCGAAAATTGACATCCTTCTGGCGAAACGGCAGCTTCTCTCCGGCGGCAACCAATATCTGCGTCTTGACTATGTCCACCCCGGTGATCATCTCGGTGACCGGATGTTCCACTTGGACGCGGGTGTTCATTTCAATGAAATAGAACTCGCCCTTTTCGTAGAGGAACTCGAAGGTACCGGCGCCGCGGTAGCCGATCTTGCGGCAGGCATCGGCACAGCGTTCGCCTATGCGCACGCGCTCCTTCATCGGGATCAGCGGCGCGGGAGCCTCCTCGATGACTTTCTGATGGCGGCGCTGCATGGAGCAATCGCGATCGCCTAGATAGACGGCATTACGGTGTTCATCGGCAAGCACCTGGATCTCGACGTGACGCGGGGTCTCGAGAAACTTTTCCATGTACACGGTCGGGTTGCCAAACGCGTTCTTCGCCTCCTGGCGCGTCATGGCCACGGCGTTGATCAATGCGGCCTCGGTATGCACGACACGCATGCCGCGGCCGCCACCGCCCCCTGCAGCCTTGATGATGACGGGGTAGCCGACTTTGCGTGCAATCTTGACGATTTCCTGTGGCTGCTCCGGCAATGCACCCTCGCTGCCCGGCACAACGGGAACGCCCGCCTTGATCATCGTGTTCTTGGCGCTGACCTTGTCGCCCATCAGGCGAATGGTGTCGGGACGCGGGCCGATGAATACGAATCCGCTTTTCTCGACGCGCTCGGCAAAATCGGCGTTCTCGGAAAGAAAACCATAACCCGGATGAATAGCTTCGGCATCGGTTACCTCGGCCGCACTGATAATCGCCGGTATATTGAGATAGCTGTCGGCGGACGCCGCGGGGCCGATACAAACCGATTCATCGGCAAGGCGCACGTATTTGGCTTCGGCATCGGCGACCGAGTGCGCTACAACGGTCTTGATCCCCAGTTCGCGGCAAGCGCGCTGGACACGCAGGGCGATTTCGCCCCGATTCGCGATGAGTATTTTTTCAAACATGCTGGACGCTGGCTGCGCGGCGCGGCTCCGCGCCGGCCGGACAGATGGTTACCCGATAATGAATAGTGGTTGGCCGTATTCGACTGGTTGGCCGTTTTCGACCAGCACTTTCTTGACGACGCCACTCTGGTCCGCTTCGATTTCGTTGAGCAGCTTCATCGCTTCGATGATGCAAAGCGTCTCCCCCGCGGTGATGTTCTGGCCGATTTCGACAAACGGTTTCGAGCCGGGCGCCGAAGACCGATAGAAAGTTCCCACCATCGGCGACTTCACCAGATGCCCCTCTGGCTCTGCCGGCGCCTCGCCTGCAGCGGGCGCTGCTATCACCGCGGTCGTCGGGGCCGCCGCCGCAGGCGCAATCGCCTGCGGGATGGTCATCATCCCCGGGTGTCCAGGACTGCCGACGCGGTTGATCCGGACCTTCTCTTCGCCCTCGGTGATTTCCAGTTCGGCGATGCCGGACTCTTGCACCAGATCAATCAGTTTTTTCAGTTTTCTAAGGTCCATTGGGCTAGTCCCTATTTCGTGGGCGCATGAGCAATCGCGTAGGCCAGCGCGTATTCGTAGCCCCTGGAACCCAGACCGCAGATCATGCCCACCGCAAGATCGCTGAAGTAAGAATGACGCCGGAATGGTTCCCGGGCATGGACGTTCGACAGATGCACCTCTATGAACGGTATCCGGACCGCCGCGAGCGCGTCCCTCAGAGCGACGCTCGTATGCGTGAACGCGGCGGGATTGATGATGATGAAATCCACTCCGGCCTGAGGGGCCTGCTGAATTCGTTCGATCAGTTCGAACTCGGAATTGCTCTGGAAGCTGTTCATCCTGATGCCAGCGCTGACAGCCTGGGCAGCCAATCGGTTGCCGATGTCGGCCAGCGTCTCCCCCCCGTATATCTGCGGCTCCCGGGTGCCGAGAAGATTCAGGTTAGGGCCGTGCAATACCAGAACCTTCCGGAGGCTTGGCGCGGCGGTAGACCGCGTCTCGCCACCCTTCGAGGTGGTTTTCATGGCGGTCAGTTTGCCGCAGTTAGGCGGCTTTTGTCCAGATTTGAGCGAAATTGAGGCCCCCATCTGGATCGAGGCGCATCGGTCTAGCCCGCCGCGGGCCGCGGGTTCCTACTTTGGCACGCTCCTATTTAGGGCATGACGGGAACTGATCGCCTCAAGTAGGTCAATTAGCGATATTTAACTGAACTTACACGCTTTCTGCGGACCCTTGCCGGCATTTATAGGCTCCATATCGGAAGTAGAGCATCTCCATCCGAACATGCCAAAGGTGGGCAGTCTATAAACTCCCCCTTAATGCGCACTTGCGATGCGCGTCAGGATCGGAAGAAAGCGTGCCGCTGACCGATAGCCGATTACCCGCGAATCGTCGATTTCCTCGCCTAAGCGATCGAAGAAGATAATTCCGGGCGGTCCGAAAAGACCAAAGCGCTTCAAGAGGGCGGCATCGGCGGCAGAATTGGCGGTAACGTCGACTTGGAGTAACAGCATCGATTCAAGGCGCCTTCTTACGTCGGCGTCGCGAAATGTCAAGCGCTCCATTTCCTTGCAGGACACACACCAGTCGGCATAGAAGTCCAGCATGACGGGTTTACCGGTCTGTGCAAGGGCCCGGTCAAGTTCCGTGACCGATGCCACGCGAACGAAAGGGGTCGGCATTTCCCCGGCGTCCGCCCGCATGCGCAATCCGGACAGAGGCTGCAAGAGATCGCGTCCGCCAGAAAGTCCGCCAACCAATAAGGCAACGCCGATCAACAGAACAATGACGCCAACCCCCTTCCAGAGCTTGCGCAAACCACTTGCCCCGGCCGGCAGAGGATCGATGGCATGAAGATAGATCCCGGAAATGATCAGCAGCGCGGACCAGCACAGCATCTGGACGATGGTGGGGATGAGAGGCGAAAGTATCCAGAGTGCCGTCCCAAGCAACAGAGCACCGAATAAATTCTTCACGCTCTGCATCCATGCCCCGGCCTTCGGCAATAGCGCACCGGCTGAAGCTCCGATCAGGAGCAGCGGCAGGCCCATACCCAGGCCCATCATGAATAGCGCCGAACCCCCGAGCAGCGCATCGCGCGACTGACTGACATAGAGCAGTGCCCCGGCCAGCGGCGCCGCGACGCACGGCCCCACGATGATAGCCGACAGCGCGCCCATGACAAATACCCCTGTCACCGTGCCCGGTGTAAGCCTGTTGCTGGTTTCGGTCGCGCCGGTCTGCCACGCACTCGGCAATTGCAGATCGAAGAAGCCGAACATGGACAACGCCAGCAATACAAACACGCCGGCAAACGCGCCCAGCACCCAGGGATTTTGCAACGCGGCCGACAACAGGGTTCCCGACAACCCGGCGAGGACACCGGCAATCGCGTATGCGAGCGCCATGCCGATAACATAAGTCGCTGACAAGGTAAATCCGCGCAGCCGCGTCACCTTGGTGCCTTGACCGGCAATTATCCCGGACAGAATGGGAATCATCGGCAGCACACACGGCGTAAACGACAGCAGTAACCCGAAGCCGAGAAAACTGGCCATGGCCAGCCCGAAGTTGCCGGTTCTCAGCAACCCGGCGATCTGCCGGTCTTCCGCAGGCTGCTGGATCGAAGCGGCCGCGGGCGAGGCGACTTCAGCAGCGGATTGCGTCGGGGTAACGGACGCCGCAAGAGCCGCGAGCGTTATCGGAAGCTGCCGGGTTACTGGAGAATAGCAGAGCCCTTTTTCACTGCAGCCTTGAAAACCGACGTTCAAAACCAAAGAAATCTGCTCCGGGACATGTCGTTGCAGTCGGATCAGGGCCTGCACCGGGACATGGAATACCTCGGTCTCGCCGAAATTCGGATCCTGCTTCGGCTCTCCACGGGGCAACTGCACGGTCTCGATTTCGGCGTTCGCGTCGGGATCGAGCGAGAACCGGATCTTGTCGCGATACAAATAGTAGTTCTCCGCCGGACTCAGCCGCGCAACCAGCGTTTGCGTATCCGCCGCGCGAACTTCGACGGCAAACGCCTTTTCAACCGGAAGAAATTCTTCTTCGCCCGCAGACGGTGCGGCCCGGCCCTGCAGTCGCGCAAGCAGCCCTGAGGATTTGCCCGGGTGACCCGGGCCGCCGTCCGCATACGCCGCGGGAAGCAGTTTCACGCTTTGGGTCAAGGGCGTATAGCACACGCCAACGTCGGCGCAACCCTGGGAAACAGCGTTCAACGTAAAACCTGCGGCCGAGACTCCTGACTTAAGAGGCAGATCGATTACCAGGGTGCCGCGATAAGTCTCCACCTTGCCGAAGAATTCGTCCTCCCTGGCGGTGCCGGCAGGCAAACGCGGCGAGCCGAACTTTACCGAGCCCGGCGCGGCCGTAAAGCGCAAGCGATCACGATACATGTAATAGCCGTCCGCAATCTGATAGCGCACTTGAACCGTTTTCGGCTCGACGATCTTTGCCGAAAAACGGAATGCGACATCCGCTTCCAGTAGCTCGTCCGCGGCAACGGCCGGGCCGCACACGATCGCAGGCAGAATTGCCAGCAACAGGGCGATGGAACGTTCGGCAAGAAATTTCACGGTTGCGGTATCGAAGTCAACTGCGCGTCTACTCAGCGATGGACTGCGTCGCCAGCCAGTCCAGATATCTGGGCAATCCAGCTGTGAGAGAGACGCCGACAATCTCCGGAAGTTCATACGGGTGATGGGCGAGAATTTCCTGTTCGAGGCGCGAATAGGCGCAGAGCGATGTCTTGATCAGCATCGGCACTTCAGTGGCAGTCTCGACCTTGCCCTTCCAGCGATAGACGGAAGTACACTCGCCGAGGATGTTTACGCACGCCGCATGGCGACGCTCGACCAGCAAGCTCGCCAGCCGGGTTGCAGTTGCCCGGTCCGGAAGACTGGTCATCACAATAATGGTGTCGCGATTGTCGATGTCCATGCGATCCTCCTCTGGTGCGCGATCCTTCGATCGATCTGCATCGATAAGAACTATTTCGTTGCTTCCCAGGCCGCCGCGACGCCCTGCTGCGCGGACGGATATCGCAATCGCACGCGCAACTCCTTCTTCAAGCGCCCATTGCAGAGCCGGCGCGATTCACGCATGAACGACAGCATGTTCTCGGGAAGTTCCATTTGCGCGGCATCCCAACTCACGCGTGGCGGACGCGGGAGATTGAACTGCTCCGCGACCATGTCGAAATATTCCCCCATCTTCATCCAGCAGCCGTCCGACGCGTTATAGGCACGCCCGCCGCGTCCACGGGTAAGCGCCGCCAATGCAGTACGTGCCAGATCATCGGCGTGGATGTGGTTTGTATAAGGATCCCGCGCCGGCACCAAAGCGGGCATGCCGGCTTTGAGGCGGGCAAGCGGCAGCCGCGCGGCGGAATAAATTCCGGGTGCGCGAAGAATACTGACCTGCACGCCATACTCGACGCCCCACCTGCGCAACTGTTGTTCCGCATCGAGCCGGCGTTTTGCGCGATCGCTGAACGGCCGCGCGCGGCGCGTTTCGTCGATCACATCGCCGGCGCAATCGCCATATACGCCGCTGGTACTGATGTACACCAGGCGCTGTGGTAGACTGCCGCCCTTCGCGAGGGCCCTGATGAGGTTGTTGGTGCGCGTATCGCGAGCGCCCGAGCCGGGCGGTGGCGCGAGATGCACGACGTCCTGGGCGAGGCCGGCAATTCGATGCAGCGTTTCCGGGCGATCCAGATCTCCGGGCACGGGCATGACGCCTTGCGCACGCAGCGTCGGGTAGCGGTTCTGCGAGTGCGTCAGCGCGTAAACGCGCCAGCGGCCCTTCAGCACTTTGGCCAGGCGCAAGCCGACATCGCCGCAACCGATGATAAGCAATCGTCTCATGCGGTCATTTTAACCCGGACCCCGATCGGCTTCGGCAGAGTATCGACGTTATGTCTCGTCAGGTAACAATCAATCCCAGTAACCATACCTTCACCTGCGGCGAGGGTGAGACCGTGCTGGCCGCGGCACTGCGGGCGGGCTATACGCTGCCCTACGGGTGCCGCAACGGCGCCTGCGGCGCCTGCAAGGGCAAGATCCTCGAGGGCAGTGTGGACTATGGCAATCCGCAGCCGTACGTCCTGGCCGAACTCGAGAAAAAGGCGGGTTTGGCGCTGTTCTGCCAGGCCACGCCGCTCACCGACCTCGTTATCGAAGCGCGCGAAATACGCGGCGTCGGTCAACTCGATATCCGCAAGCTGCCTTGCCGGGTGCAGGAAATGCACAGGGTTGCCGCGGACGTCATCGTGTTGAAGCTGAAGTTGCCGGCGAACGAACGCCTGCAGTTTCTCGCGGGCCAATACATCGACATCCTGATGAAGGACGGCAAGCGCAGATCGTATTCGATGGGCAATCCACCCCACGACGACCAATATATCGAGCTGCACGTGCGCAACATGCCCAACGGCGCTTTCACCGAGTCCGTCTTCAACAAGATGAAGGAAAGGGACATCCTGCGCTTCGAGGGACCCCTTGGCACCTTTTTCATGCGCGAGGATTCGGACAAACCGATGGTCATGGTCGCGAGTGGCACCGGTTTCGCACCGATCAAGAGCATCATCGAACATGCGTTCCATATGGGATCCACGCGTCACATGGTGCTTTATTGGGGCGCTCGCCGTCCGCTGGACTTGTACATGGCGAATCTTGCGGGTAAATGGCAACAGCAGCACGACAACTTCCGCTTTATCCCGGTCGTTTCAGATGCGATAGCCGAAGACAGCTGGCACGGACGCACGGGATTCGTGCACAAGGCAGTCATGGAGGATTTCCCCGATCTGTCCGGATATCAGGTGTATGCCTGTGGCGCCCCAGTAGTTGTAGAGTCCGCTCACAAGGACTTTACGTCCCTGTGCCGTTTGCCCGAGGACGAGTTCTACTCCGACGCCTTCACCCCCTCCGTCGACCCCAAGCCTGCTACTGCCTGATTCCCTCGGTCTTCACCGCAAAGACGCAAAGGCGCAAAGGACACGCGAAGGAATACAAATTGAAGTAGAAAACCTGGGCTGGTGTTGTCGGTACCACTTGTGTCGTGAACGCAATGGGTACGGTACGACAACGGAAAATCTCTCTACCGAATGCCCGTCCACCCCTGATCCTGTTCCTCTATTCCGTCTCTTGCATTTCTTTGCGTTCCCTTTGCGCCTTTGCGTCTTTGCGGTGAAAGGGCCTAGCCGCTGTTGCGCAAACCCGCGGCGATGCCATTGATCGTCAGCAGGATCGCGCGCCGGATCCCCTCATGGGTTTCGCCAGCGCGAAAGCGCCGCAGCAATTCCACCTGCAGGTGATTGAGCGGATCGATATACGGTGAACGGTTGCGCAGGCTCCGCGACAGCGCCGGATTGGCCTCAAGCAATTCGCTCTGACCGGTGATCGTTAGCAGGTAACGCACCGTGCGGCGCCATTCGTCCTGGATCTGCGCGAAGATGCTTTCGCGCAGTTCTACCTCAGTCACCAATTCCGCGTAGCGTGAAGCAATGCTGATATCGCTTTTTGCCAGCAGCATGTCCATGTTCGACAGAAGGGTGCGGAAGAATGGCCACTCCCGGTACATCTTTTGCAGCAACTGCATGCCGCTTTCGCCGCGACGCGCGATCAATTCTTCGGCTGCGGCGCCGAAACCATACCAGCCCGGCAGCATGATGCGCGACAGCGACCACGAAAATACCCACGGGATCGCTCGCAGGTCTTCGATGCGATCGGTCTTCCTGCGCGAGGCTGGCCGGCTGCCGACATTCAGATCGGCAATTTCGGTAATCGGCGTCGCGCTGCGAAAGAACTGCACGAAGCCCGGCGTTTCATAGACCAGCTTTCGGTACGCAACGAATGCCGTCGCGCTCATTTCTTCCATGACTTCAAGATAAACGGCCTGTTCACCGCTTTTACCCTTAAGCACGGTCGCCTCGAAGGTTGCCGCCAACAGGGTCTCCAGATTGCGCCGGCCAATATCGGGATCGGAATACTTGCTGGCAATCACTTCACCCTGCTCGGTGATGCGGATCTGTCCCGCAACGCTGCCGGGCGGTTGCGCGAGAATGGCCTGGTAACTCGGTCCCCCGCCACGGCCAACCGAGCCGCCACGGCCATGAAACAGCCGCAGCTTCACGCCATGGCGCGCGAATACTTTGACGAGTTCGACTTCCGCCTTGTAGAGCTCCCAGTTCGCGGTAAGGAATCCACCATCCTTGTTGCTGTCGGAATAACCGAGCATCACTTCCTGGACGTCATCGCGGCTCGTGAGCAACTGCCGGTAATAGGGCTCTGAGAACAACTGGTCCATGATCGGGCCGCACTCGCGCAGGTCCGCGATCGTCTCGAACAACGGGATGATGTTCATTTCCAGCCGCGGCTTGTCGCCCGCGTGCAGCAATCCGACTTCCTTCAGCAGGAGCGCAACTTCGAGCAGATCACTGACGCCGTCGGCCTTGGAGATAATGTAGTTTGGCAACGCCTGGGCGCCAAATCGGCGGTGCATCTGTCCGGCGGTATCGAGGATCGCCAGCTCCTTCGCAACATCTTCGCTGTATTCAAGGTAAGGGGAACGCAGCAATCGGGGCAGCTTGAGTTCTTGCAGCAACCACTGGCGACGCTGATTTTCGTCGAGTCTCGCATAGCTCTCCCGACGCGCGCCGAGCGAGAACAACTCGCCGACGACTTGTTCGTGCACGCCGCTGTGCTGGCGCATGTCCAGCGGCGCCAAATGAAAGCCGAAGATGTCTGCCGCCCGCAACAAATTGCGCAATCTGCCTCGCGCAACGCGCCTGGAGCCGTTGGCCGCCAGCGAGTCCGCCAGTACCGCAAGGTCCCGGGCGAATTCGGCGTTGTCCCGATAGGCTTGGGCGTGGGCGACTGCCGGCCTGTCGGGCACGCGATGACCGAGCGCATGCGAGGTCGCGGAGAGCCGCGCATAGATCCCCGTCAACGCGCGACGATAGGGTTCGTCACGGCGATGCTCGGAAACATCCGGCGAGCAAGCCGCCAGCTCATCGAGTGCCGGCGTGGTTTCCACGATGCGCACAGATTGCGAAAGTTCTCCGCCCAATTGGTGAAGCTCATCGAAATAGAAATCCATCGCGGTGGCGGACTGTCGCGCAAGCGCGTGCCGCATCACGTCATCGGTCACGAACGGATTGCCGTCGCGATCGCCGCCGATCCAGCTCCCCAGTTTGAAGAAGTTCGCGCAGCGGACCTGGCCGAAGTTCCGATCCGCGAGAAGATCTTCGATCTGCGCATAGAGCCTGGGCAGTTGACGCAGAAAGGTATAACGATAGTAGGACAAACCGTTTTCGATCTCGTCATTCACCGTCAAGCGCAATTCGCGCAGGATGCGGGTCTGCCAAAGCGTGAGCACCACGCGACGCAGCGCCTCTTCGTTCTGCAGCAGTTCATCCGGCGTGAGCTGGATGCGGTCTCGCTCGGTCAGCAGCCGCGCGATCTCCAGCTGGCAGTCGAGAATGCTCTTGCGCTGCACCTCTGTCGGATGCGCGGTCAGCACCGGCGAGATCAACGCATGGGAGAAAAATTCCGCAACCTGCTCCGAGGTGACGCCGTCGTCTCGCGCGCGGGCCAGCGCGAGCGCCATGCTGCCTTCCGGCGGAGCCGAGCCGGCGATCAGATGGGCGCGGCGGCGCCGGTTGTGGTGCTGATCCTCCGCAATATTGGCCAGCTGCGAAAAATAGCTGAACGCCCGCACGACCGCGATGGTGCGAACCGGGTCGAGCTTGTTTAGCATGGCCTCCAGTTCGCGTTTGGCCGCCGGATCGCGGTCCCGGCGAAATCGGATTGCGTTCTGTCGCGTGCGTTCGATCAGGTCGTATATCGCCTCACCCTCCTGTTCGCGCAGGGTATCGCCGAGGATGCGGCCCAGCAGGCGGATATCTTCTCGCAACGGCGATTCCTTGTCGGTTGCGACCGGATTCTGGCTTACAGCATTCATGTGGAGAACTTCAGTCATGGGTTCGCCGTTCGAGATGTGCGGCATGGAGGACATTTGAGCGCGGCATCGGCGCTACGACGGTGCGCAATATCAAACCACGGGCCTTCTGCGCCCGCCGGCGTGTTGCGCCAACTGTTCCAGGGTAACCTCAAGCGCCTTTTGATAAGCGGCCGCGGCCTCGACGGGTTTGCCCTCGCGCTCTAGCAGGCGTCCCAGGTCGAGGTGCGCCGAGTGCGTGGACTCGATAGACAGACTGGCTTCGAGATAACTGCGTGCCTTGCCCCATAAACCCTGGTGGGCGCAAAGCCGTCCCAACGTCAGCAGCAGCACCGCGTCGCGCGGGTGCTGCTCAAGCCACTTTTCCGCTCGCTCCAACTGCTGCCTTACGTCCGTGCCGAGACATTCGGAGTAGTTTGCCAGCAGTGCCGGATCCCACTGACGCGCGAGTCCCTCCTCCACAATCTTGTGCGCTTGCCCACAGCCGCCCAACGCGATGAAGGATTGCGCTGCCGTTGCAGCGATGCGCGGATCATATCGATCCTCCGAAGCAAGCCGGTCCCAATATTCTTGCAGTGATTTGTCATCCACCGCCTTGCGCTTGAGGCTTTCGATGACGGCTTGCCGGCGCAGTTGGGCCACTACCGGACGCTCGAACACTCCGCGCTTCTCGAGTTGGGGAATGAGCGCCAGCACACGTTCCCAGTTCATTGCCATCTGCTGCGCACGCAATTCCAGGCGAAGCGCCCCAGTATGCTTCTGCGGAAGCCTCTTCAACACGTCCAGAGCATCGTAATAACGACGCTCATCGAGCAGCATTTCCGCTTGCGCCATGAACCTCATGGCGTCTTCGTCGGGATCGGCGCTGGCGGACTTGGCCAGATATTTGTCGCGGGTGGCATAGGCACGCATGCCGTGCGCGGCGCGCGCAGCCAGCATGGCGGAAAGCGCCGGAGATTCGCCGGCCTTGAGCGCTGCGGAAGCCGCTTTTTCCGCCCGCCCGAAGCGGCCCTCGAAGAAATTGACCAGCGCTTCGTTGAAGACCGACCGCGCCCGGTTCTCCGCGTGCCTTTTCCGCGACGCGCGCACTCGCGACGGCATGGCTGCCGTGGCGATGATGGCACGCAGCAGCGCGTAGACGATGAAGAAGACCGACAGCGCCAGCACGATCGTCAGATTGAGCGAGACCTCGGCGCGCCATGGCGGCAAGACCAGCAGTACGTAACCGTTGTTGTAGCGTGCCGCAATCACCAGACCGACCGCGACAGCAAACAAGCCCGATACCCACAACAGCACCCGCATCAGATCCCCTCGCCCGGTCCTGGCCGCATTGAATCAACGAAGTGTTCGTTCGCGCACGAGCTTGATATTTCGGGCCGCATCCAGGCTCGCGGAAATATCCGGCAACTGGGTACCGATGTCCGTCTGGATCAGCTGCTTCAGCGTGGATTGCGCGGCGGCAACTGCTTTGTCCGAGCCGTCGTAATAACGGGTCAGCCAGTCGGAAGCGGCCTTCGAATCGGCCTTGAAACTCGCTTCATTGTGCGCGAGAAGCGCCAAGCGCACACCGAGCAGGCGCAATTTCAGGTTCTCCCGCAGGAAGAATGCCTGATCCGGCGACAGCAGCGGAACCTCGGGTTTTTCGATATTCTGGATGCGGATCAAATCGCGCAAGTCGTTCTTCGCCTCGCGCCATATCTGCGGCCAGAACCCGCTTCCGGTCGACGCCGGTTCTGGACTCGGCCGCTCGGGGCGCTGCTCCATGGCCAGCGTCAGTGTGTCGACCTGATTGATGACGTTGTCCAGGCGCAACGCCATCCCCACCGCGTCAACGTAAGGTACGGCTTTCAAGCGCTCGATGTCCTCATTGATCACGCGGCGTAAAGCGGTCAGTTGCGGCCGATCCATGCGCGCGAGTCGCGCATCGGCCGTTTCCAGCGCAATCAGGGCTGCCCTTACATTGCCCGCAAGTTGGAGCTGCTGGTTGGCAATCAGCAGAACCTGTTCGACCTCCGCCAGCGTCCACTCATCACGGCTGCGGGTCAGATCGCGATAGAGCGACTCGATCGCAAGGCGTTGATTCTGGATTTCAACTATCCGCGACTCGAGTTGCCCGAGCCTGGCACTGACATCGCTCAGGTTTTCGCGCGATTGCGCCGCCAGCATGCGGGTTTCGCGACTCAGAACATCGGCTTCGCCCAAACGCCTGGCGACCTCGTGCTCGAGCACGCCGATACTGCGGCGCGATTCGAACCATTGCCATGCTGCGATCGCGACCGCGAGGAGCGCCAGCAGCAATGCCAGGATCGCCAGAGGCTGCCGCCGCGGCTTCAAGGCCGCCGGCAAGGCGGTCACCGGATGCGTATCGTCGGACTGATCGGCCATAATAGTTTGCGTGAAATCCAATGCATCATGAAGCGGCGTGAAGCGGTCGCAAACGTGCGAACCAGGTTATCAATCCTGCCACCAGGGCTTCGTCGCCATAGCCGGCGACAAACACACGTTCCACGCCGCGAGAAAATGCCGTGGCAGCCACGCGCGGATGGGGAACGAAAAACGGCGTACCAAGCAACCAGGGGCATCGCGCATCGCCGGCCATCTCGAACAGGTTCGTCACGATGGTCGAACTAGTGGCGATGCAGGCCTTCAAATCGCCGCTTCGCCATAATGGCAGCAATTCCCCCATCTCGCGACCAGGCCTGACCCGGCGATAGCACTCGAGGTAGTCGACTTTGGCACCGCGTGAACGCAGCGTCTGACCCAGAAGTTCGCGGCCTCCCTCTCCTCTGATCACCAGAACCCGGCTGCCGGCGAGCGGCAGCGACGACAACTCGCGAATCAAGGCCTCGCTGTCGAAGCCCTCCCGCGGCGAAATGATGTTCCGCGTGCCGGATTTTTTCAACTCGGCTGCGGTTCCCGGTCCGACTGCGGCGACGCTGGCGTGAGCGGACAGGCCGCCATGCTGCAGAATGTGCGGCATGGCCACGCGAACCGCATTCGGGCTGACGAAAATCAGCAGGCCGAATTGTTGCAGGTCATCAAGCGCCGCCACCGTGGCGAGCGCCGGCAGCGGCTCTATGCTTATTGCCGGAAATAAAATGGGCTCGCCGCCTGAGGCCTCGATCAGCTCCGCGAGATGCGCCGACTGGCCTGACGGCCGTGTTATCAACACCCCGACTCCCGCCAGCTCGGGCTTCATTCGGGCAGACCGTCCAGCGCGGCCAGAATCTCGCGTGCGCCCTTGGCGATCAGACGCTGCGCTAGCGCGTTGCCAAGTTCCTGCGGCAAACCCGAACGCGGCGCGCTGAACTCGTCAATAACCATGCGGCGTCCGTCAGGACTGGCGACGAACCCGCGCAACCGTGCACTGCCGGCGCTGATCTCGGCGAAACCGCCCAGCGGTACTTGGCAACTGCCGGCAAGGGCCCGGCTAAAGGCGCGCTCGGCTTCCACGCACCAGCGGGTGTCCGCGTGATTCAATGGAGCCAGCGCCGCGATCACGTCACTGCGCTCGGAACAGCACTCGACCCCGAGCGCACCCTGCCCGACCGCCGGCAGGCTGTACGCCGGCTCGAGAATCGTCGCGATGCGCGCCGAAAGTCCGAGGCGCTTGAGCCCCGCGGCGGCAAGGATGACGGCAGCGTACCTGCCCTCGTCCAGTTTGCGCAGACGCGTCTGCACGTTGCCGCGCAGGGGTTCAACGCGAAAGTGGGGAAAGCGCGCACGCAACTGACTCGCGCGCCTGAGGCTGGAAGTGCCGATGACGCTGCCCGGGGGCAGACTCTGCAAATCCCGATACAAGTTTGACACCAATGCGTCCCGCGGATCCTCGCGCTCGGTAATCGCCGCAATACTGAATCCGGGCGCCAGATTCATCGGCACATCCTTCATCGAATGCACCGCGATGTCCGCCTGTCCCGATTCGAGCGCGAGCTCGAGTTCCTTCACGAACAGCCCCTTGCCGCCGATCTTGGAAAGCGGCGTGCCGAGCACGCGGTCTCCCTCCGTGGTCATGCCCAGCAGTTGCGTGCGCATCGTCGGATAAAGCGCGCGCAGCCTGGCCTCGATGTGGCTTGCCTGCCACATCGCCAGTGCGCTCTCGCGGGTGGCGATGACGATTTTTGAAGGATGATTCACGCAGGAACGAAGACCTCGGGCCGCTTACTCGAACGAAGAGAATTTCCGGGGCCCCCGCTGGCGCTTCATGATCAACTGGCGATCGCCAAAGTGGTTACTTTTCCAACGAACTTCGTAGCATCCACGCGGTTTTTTCATGAACTTCCATGCGCTGGGTCAGCAAGTCCATGGTGGGCTGGTCGCCGGCCTTTTCGGCCGCGGGAAAAGCCTTGCGTGCCGTGCGGGTAACGGCCTCGTGTCCTTCCAGCAGGATCTTGATCATGTCCAGCGCCTTCGGCATACCCGCCGTTTCCTCGATCGATGCGAGCTTCGACAGACCCTCCACGATCTTGAGGCGCTCCTTGTCGTTGATACCGAGATCAGCGGCCATGATGTTTGTTTCCTTGTCAGCTTAAAATGAGTCATGCCGGATGATAGGCCAATTCCGCGCCGCCTTCACCGAAGCGGCTACCTGGTCACAGCGGACTTCGGCCGAACTCCTTGACCATGTGCTGTTGGCGGCGGCTGACCGGCAATTTCTCATCCAGGCCGTTCAGAATCACGGCCCAGCGCGATTCGCCCGCTTCCACGGATTCCTTCTCGAAACCGATAATGTGCGCCCTGGCCACCAGGCAACTGCGATGAATGCGCACGAATTGATCGGCGAACTCCTGCTCCAGCCGGGACAGCGACTCTTCCACGAGATGCTCCCGCGCGGCCGTGCGTACCGTCACGTACTTGAGCTCGGCCCGCAGATATCGTATATCGGACACGGCGATCAGCATCACCTTGCCACGTTCCTGCACGGATAGATGCTTGCGCGGCTCGGGGGCGATTCTGCGCAGGACGTCCAGACGCAACGGCGTGATCGCCCGCGCTCTGGTCAAGGCGTCGTGCAAGCGGCGCAACCGGATCGGCTTGACCAGGTAGTCGACTGCATGCAACTCGAATGCCTGCAGCGCGTGGTCATTGAAGGCCGTGGTGAAAATCACCGAGGGCGGTTCCTCGAGTTTCAGCAAGTGCTGGGCCGCTTCGAGTCCGTCCATCTCCGGCATGCGGATGTCGAGCAGCACCACGTCGGCCGGCGTTTTCTCCAGCAACGCGAGCAACCCGCGTCCGCTTGCCGCTTCGCCGACAAGTTCGATCGGGAAGCTGCCGGCGCAGTCTTCCAGCAGATCGCGGACACGACTGCGGGCCGGCGTTTCGTCATCAACGATGACCACCTTCAATGCCTGCGGGTGTTTCGTCATTCGTCCGCTTTGACGTACGGGACCGTAATATGCACTTCGTAGTCGCTGTCGCCGACACGGGCCTGCAGGCTCGCCTCTGCGTCGAAGTGCAGCGCCAGACGCTCGCGGATATTAGCCAGAGCCATTTTGTTGCCGGCGTGGTGCTTGCCATCCTTGCGATAGGGGTTGCGCAGAACCATGTGCACCTGATCGCGGACATGGTAAATATTGACGCTGACCACCCCGGGCTCGATCGACGGCTCGATGCCGTGATAGACCGCATTCTCGAGCAGGGGCTGCAGCACCAGCGGCGGCATCAGCGCATCTTTGGGCATGTTGTCGACGTGCCATTCGATCTGCAGCCGGTCGCCCAGGCGCAGTTGCTCCAGAGCGAGATACTGGCGGCAGAGTTCGACCTCGCTTTCCAGCGGTGCAAGATCGCGATTGTCAGCCATGAGCACGCGGAACAGGTCGGCCATGTCCTCGAGCGCGGTCTCGGCGCGCCGCGGCTCGGCCCGTATCAGCGACAGCACCGCATTGATGCTGTTGAACAGGAAATGCGGCCGGATGCGTGCCTGCAGCGCTTGCAGCCTGGCCTCTGTCAGCGCCGGCGACAGGGCGCGATTGCGCAGATTGAAATACCCGATCAGGGTGAGCGTGGTTGCGACGGCAAAGAAGGCATCGCGCCCGGTGTCCTCCAATCCCATGCCGAGGACCAGCGCCCCCAAGCGCAGCACGAGAAGCGTGATGGCGAGCTCCGCGAGCACGATCAGCACGACTGCAAGACGATAGTCAATCTTGTGCAGCCACGAATTCGCCGCGCCCAGCAGCAGCAGCGAAAGGATCGCGATTGGCTGCACCACGGCGGCGATACCGACCCACTGCTGCAACAGGGTGCTCCAGTTCGACGATCTGAGCATGGCGGCAACGACACTCAGCGCCATGACGATGACCAGCACCCGCAGCACGACACCAAGATTGTGGAAATTCGGTAGCAGGGTCGCGGTGGAATTTTGATTTATACTTGCCATGTCTAAAGACGCTCAGAAACGCACGCCAAAACAATTGTTTAACGCATTCCATTGTGAACGGGGCAGACCGCCAATGCAACAACAGGAACCGCCGGCAGACAAGGACGTGAAAACGTGGTCGGGCAGATTCAGCGAGCCGGTCGCGGAACTCGTCAAACGCTATACGGCTTCCGTCAGCTTCGACAAGAGGCTGGCTGAATTCGACATTCAGGGCTCGCTCGCGCATGCACGCATGCTGCATGCGGTCGGCGTATTGTCCAAGAATGACCTTGCCGACATCGAGCGCGGCATGACGAGCATCCTCGATGAGATCCGGCAGGGAAAGTTCGTCTGGTCGATCGATCTCGAAGATGTCCACCTGAACATCGAGAAGCGTCTGACCGATCTGGTCGGCGAAGCGGGCAAGCGGCTGCACACCGGCCGCTCGCGCAATGACCAGGTGGCGACCGGCATCCGGCTTTACCTGCGTGCGGCTATCGACGAGACGCTCGCGCTCATCGCCGCATTCCAGGCCCGCCTGCTCGACCTCGCGGACCAGCATGTCGATACCGTGATGCCCGGGTTCACGCACCTTCAGGTCGCACAGCCGGTGAGTTTCGCGCACCACCTGATGGCCTATTACGAAATGCTCAGGCGCGACGCGTCGCGCTTCGCCGATTGCCGCAAGCGGCTCAATGTGCTTCCGCTGGGCGCCGGCGCGCTTGCCGGAACAACATTCCCGATCGATCGTGAACGGGCTGCAAAAGAGCTCGGCTTCGAGGGCATCTGCGAGAACTCGCTCGACGCGGTGTCGGACCGCGACTTTGCGATCGAGTATTGCGCCTGCGCGGCGCTGATCATGACGCACCTGTCCCGGCTTTCCGAAGAGCTGATCCTGTGGATGAATCCGCGCTTCGGCTTCATCCGGCTGGCCGACCGCTTCTGCACCGGCTCATCGATGATGCCGCAGAAGAAGAATCCGGACGTGCCCGAGCTCGGGCGCGGCAAGACCGGGCGCGTCATTGGCCATCTGGTGGGGCTGCTCACGCTCATGAAGGCCCAGCCGCTGGCCTACAACAAGGACAACCAGGAAGACAAGGAGCCGCTGTTCGACACCGCGGACACGCTCGGCGCGACCTTGAGGATCTATGCCGACATGGTTGACGGCATCACCGTGGACAAAGAGGCCATGCGTCGCGCCGCAATGGAAGGCCATGCCACGGCGACCGATCTGGCCGATTATCTGGTGAAAAAAGGCTTGCCGTTCCGCGAAGCCCACGAAGTCGTCGCGCGTGCCGTGCGCCGCGCAGCCGAGAAAGGCGTCGACCTCGCGCAACTGGACATGGAGGAGCTGAGGCAGTTCTCCAAACTGATCGGCACGGATGTGATCGACAAGCTGTCGCTCGAAGGTTCGCTGGCGGCGCGCGATCATATCGGCGGCACCGCGCCGAAACAGGTGCGGGCCGCCATCGCCCGCGCGCGCCGGCGGCTGAGCGGGCATTGACCGTTCCGAAGGGCGGCCGTCGCCGGCATGCGGGCGATGTTCGCCCGGCGCTCTACCGCGCCATCGATGCATTGCTGGGCGAGGTCAAAACCTGATAGATTCCGGCTGACTTTAAGGCGACCGGCGAGACGAAATACTCGCCGGACTTTTTTCTGGGAAGCATAAGAACCGGGAGGAGAGTGTATGAATACGCAGGTCTCGAAATTACTGAAGTGCGGGGTAACCCTGCTTGCAGCAGCTCTGACTGCCGCCCCCGCGATCTGTAACGCGCAGGACAAGCCGATCCGCATCGGCCTGGTGACTTTTCTCTCGGGTCCTGCTGCCGGGCCCTTTGGCGTTCCCGCGAAGATCGCCGCCGAAGCGATCGTGGATGCGCTCAATGCGGGCAAGGTTCCCGCCCCGTACGCCACCAGGGGATTCGGCGGCACGCCACTGGAACTGGTGGTGGTCGACGAAGCGGGAGGCGCGACCAAACAAGTAACCGAATTGCGCAATCTTGTCGAACGCCAGAACGTCGATTTCGTGATTGGCTTTATCAGCAGTGGCGATTGTGTGGCCGTGGCGCCGGTAGCCGAAGAACTCAAGAAGATCACCATCCTGTTCGACTGCGGCACGCCCCGCGTGTTCGAAGACGCGAGTTACAAGTACGTGTTTCGTACCAGGCCGCACGCCACCATGGACGCCGTGGCCGGGGCCATGTACCTGCTGGAGAACCGGCCCGCCGTCAAGAGCCTGGGCGGCATCAACCAGAACTATGCCTGGGGACAGGATTCCTGGGCCGACTTTACGGCCGTCATGGAGACCCTGAAACCTGAGCTCACCATCACCACGTCACAGATGCCCAAATTCGGCGCCGGTCAATACGGGCCCGAAATCTCGGCGCTGCTGCAGAGTAATTCCGACGTGATTCACTCCAGCCTTTGGGGCGGCGATCTGGAGGCCTTCATGTTGCAAGCCACACCGCGCAACCTGTTCACCCGCAGCCAGCTCATTCTGGTGGCAGGAGAACCTTACCTGC
>Ga0315275_10000120_pt1 | contig 59105 bp, 42 predicted proteins | sample YL17G03_0_MG_FD_205557 | JGI IMG/M metagenome (GOLD analysis project Ga0315275, IMG submission 205557) | Sediment microbial communities from Yellowstone Lake, YNP, Wyoming, USA - YL17G03_0 | ecosystem: Environmental > Aquatic > Freshwater > Lake > Sediment | place: USA: Wyoming | collected... | reverse complement strand
ATAATGGCATTCACCCATGAGCCAGTTGCCCAGCTCGATCATCTTCTGCAGCGTGGCGATCGCCTCCTCGAACCGGCCCAGATAGCTCTGGCAGATCGCTTTACCCAAAATGGCATCCCGATATTCGGGCGACAAGACCAGCGTGCGGTCGTAAAACTCGAGACCTTTTTCAAATTCCTCGGTAGCCGTGTATATGCTGGCCAGATAAATCGTCTCCTGGGGTGAGTCTCCCAGCCCTGGCAGGGCCTTGAGAAAATTCCTCTCGGCCGACAGCAGACTCCGCTCGGCCAGGGCCATCTCCCCGAGATGGAAATAAGCTTCATAGAACTCCGGATCGGCTTCCGCCAGCCGGACCAGGATTTCGGTTTTTTCCTTGGTATAGCGGAGGGCGTTGGCGTATTTTATAAGTACGGAATCGGGAAAGAGCCCGTAGTAGGGCGAAAGGTCCTCTATCTGATCCGAATAACCGGCCATCGCCCCGAAAAAAGCGATGTATAGATAAGCGTAGAAATCTTCGCCGGCGGCCTTGGCCCTCAGATCGGTCCGCAGTTTGCCGATGTCGTCGACCCCATGCTTGACCTGGACCTGGTTGATGTCCGTCTGGATCCCTTGCCCTGGCCGGGCGGACGATAAAAGATCGGCCAAGTCGACGAGGGGAAGCAGGTCCCGGAGTTCCGGATTGTCCCGGACAATCGCCCGAGCCGTTTCCGCCGTGGGGCTGAAAATAATCCCGATCCGGCATTCGCGGACCCGCAGCAGGATGAGCGCGCGGACGTAAGCATAAGCCACGTTCTTTTGGCGCCCGGGCCGGGCGTAGACGCCCTGATAAAGAGCTGCGGCCTTCTTGAACGCCGCATAATGTCCTCGCTTGACCAGTCCTTGGGCTTCGGCGATCCGGACCGCGGAATCATCAGGCCCGGGGATCAGGCGCGGTCGATCTGCAGCTTCCGGGGCGCAGGCCGTCCATCCGGCGGCGACGGCTAAAAAGAAGAAACCAAGGAATTTTTTTCCGGCGGACGGGGATTTTATCATGATCCAACCCTCATCTTACTAAGCCGGGCGGAATATAGTTGACCCCGGATGTCTTTTCCGCCCGGCTAGTACTCGGGGAGCAGTAAGGATTATGTAACATATTTACTGCTCCCCGTAGTATATACGCCGCGAACATCCATTTTGTTTAGGGGCGGGACCTCTCCGCCCGATTTCAAGGAATCAGCCGGCTTTCTTGCGGCGGTTGACCCGGCAGAAGTTCATCATGGCGTCGATCGCTCCCTGCCCCGCCGCCTCCGAGCCGTCCTGCCGGACGAAAGCCCGGACGAATTCGACGAGGTCGAACGCGGCCGGCCGCCCGTCGTAGTCGTGCAGGACGTTGACGATGCCCGCGTCCAGCCCGTATTCGCGGGCGACGGCCAGGTAGGCGCGGCAGACGCCGGTCCGCCGGCCGGGCAGGTCGCGTACGGCGTTGGTGATCCCCAGCGAGATATGGACGCCCTTCATGGCCCGGTCCCGCCGCACTCTGCGGATCGTCTCGAACGTCCGGTAGGTGTAGCCGGGCGTGTCCGGAGCCATGGGCATGTCGATGGACAAGGGAAAAACGGTGGAATCGATGAAGATGTCCGCGGGCCGGAAACCGTGCTTCCCGGTCGCCGCGGTGAAGATCTCCCGGGCCATGGCGTAGAGTTCATCCACGCTGTAGACGCCTTCGTGCCCGGCCGTCCTTTCATCGACCAGCATGCCGATGAAGCGGAACGGCCATTGGGCGCGGAGCGGAAGCAAACGGTCCAAGGTGTAGGTTTTGACGGCGTTGATTAGGGGAACGGCGGTCTCCCGGGGGGCCTCCTTGTACCAGGCCTGCAGGCCGGCCCGCAAGACCTCCTCCGAACCGCTGTCGACGCAGACCGGGACGCCGTCTCCGTGCGTCCGGATGAGGCGCACGCAATCGGCCATCATCCCCTTGCGGAACTCGAGATCGTGGCCGCCGAAGGCGTCCACGTTGATGTCGATATAAGCGGCCTTGTGGCGGACCTGGGCCTTGACGAGATCGATCAGATAATCGCGGGCCCCTCCCGGGCGGTCGAAGGCGCCGGGTCCCAGAGACAGGACCTCGGCCATGGCCGCGGCCGTCCTGGGGATGCTGCCGTGCAGGAGCTCGGCGATGTAGAGGACGGGGCGCGGCCGGGTATGGTCGCGGCCGAAATAATAATTGAGGAGGGAGGACGTGCCGGCCAGCTTGGGATCGCGGTCGTCGTTGAGGCGGCCTTCGAGGGCGCGCAGACCGCCGCTCCCTTGGCTGGCCGCGGCGTCATAGATCGACTCGCCGACGCAGATCCGGTCGGGTTTGGTGCCGCAGCGGCCCCGCGGGTCGGCGTCGCCGCAGGGCGCGTTGGACAACCCCTTCTCGCATCGGCCGATTGTGCACAAGCCGAAGTTCTCAGGCAGATAACAATCGCCGCACTCCTGGCAGTCGAAGAGGACGGTCTTGGCCGCTTTTTCCCCGGCGAAAAAGGCCTTGGCCAGAGGTCCCCTCCCCTGCCTCAGGGTGCCGCTCGCGCCCAAGACCGCCCTGACCGCGGGATAAAGACCCTTTCCGGGCGTCAACAAGGCCGCATGGAAGAAATCGAATGTTTTCTTCCCGGTCGAGGATTTCGGCCAAGACGGGGGCCGCCGCCGCCCCGCTTCGTCGTAGAGATAAAAACCCGGCCGCCCGTCGGGGAGAGCCGGGACTCCGTAATCGAGGAGATCCTTCCGCTCGTACCAGCTCGCTCCAATCTCGGCTGCCCGGCCGAGAATCGTCTCCAGGGTCTCGAAATCGGGCAAGCCGCCGACGTCGACCCCGGCCGCGCCGAGGTCGCGGTACATGGCCGTTTGGACCGCGGCCCGCTCGACGGCCTCGGCGGGCGCCTCCCGGCTCACCGACTCGAACAAGGCCCGGCTGACGAAACAGCCCGGGAGTTTGCCTTCGGCCATCAGGCGCGGCGAAGCATTGGCCGAAGACAGCAGGAAGACGTTGCCGAACACAGGGACCTTGATCCGTTCGTCCCCCAGGTAGCGGAACAGCTCGCCGCTCTTGCGCCAATCCCAGCCCATCTGGGTGATCAAAGCGCCGGCCCCCGCCCGCAGTTTTTTCTTCATCTTGAAATACTGCTGCATCTGGGAGGGCTCGGTGTACTTGAAGGGCGACACGGCGGCGAGCGTAAAGAAGCGCCGGGCGGCGGCGAAACCGCCCCCGCCCGCTTCGGCGTAGGCATCGAAATTGAGCTCCTGGATCAGGCGGATGAGCCCGACCGAATCGACTTCAAAGACGCCCTTCCCCGCGGCCGGCTTGTCGCCGGTGACGGCCAGGACGGTCTCCAGACCCAGCTTGTGCAAGCCGAGGAGATAGGTGCGGACGGCCTCGGAATTGTGATCTTTGGCCGAAACATGGGGGATGACGTCCAGGTCGCCCCACAGGAATTTCCGCTCGAGCGCGGAATGGATATCGGCCGGGCTGAGCGAAGCCGTGCCGTTGGGGTTCTGGGGCAGCGTGATTCCGGCCGGCCGAAAGCCGGTCGGAAGACGGTCTTTTCTCAGGGCGCAAGCTTCCAGAAAACGCTCGATATTCTCGAGTCTATGGCCCGGCCAGGGGACCATCTCGGCCAGGACGAGAAACGGCCGGTCTCCGGATTGCGCCGCCGCCGTCAATTGGGACCGCAGGCTCAATCGTTCCACCCGTTTGACTCCAGGAGAGAATGGCCGTTTCAAACAAAGACGCGATACTATAGCACAGCCCGCCGATAGGATAAATCCATAGTTCCCCGGACCGCAGCAACGAGCCGTCAAGGGACGAGCCTTCGCGGCGGAAGTGGACCTTCGGGCAAAGCCCGGGGCCCCGGCCCCGGGAGAGAAGCCGGCCGGGCAGGGCTGAGGCGGCGTCCGGCGGCTCGCCTCCCCGCTTCAACGCCCCCCTTGGTTCCGCGGACTTGACAAGGCCGGTTTTTAATCTATATTAATATTATAGGATTAAAGTATTAAGGAGAATCCATGAAACCCACGGCCAAGATCGCCATCCTGGCTTTGAGCATTTTACTGGGCTGGACGGGCTGGAAAGGCCTGAACGCCCTGCTCCGGATCGGCGGCGCGCCCGCCGTCCAGACGGAGAAAGGAGACAAGCCCATGTCCGTACAAGTCCGCAAGACCAATGAGGAATGGAAAAAGGATCTCGCTCCCGAAGCCTACCGGGTCATGTTCCAATGCGGAACGGAGTCCCCTTTTTCAGGGCCTTACAACAATTTCTGGGAGAAAGGAACGTACCTCTGCGCCGCCTGCGGCTCCCCCCTGTTCACCTCGGACACGAAATATGAGCACGGCACGGGCTGGCCCAGCTTCACCGCCCCGTTCGCCGAGGCCAATATCGAATATCGCGACGACGATGCGTTGGGCCTGCGTCGGGTTGAAGTCCGTTGTTCGGTCTGCGGCGCCCACCTGGGCCATGTTTTCGACGACGGACCGGGGCCCAGCGGCCGCCACTATTGCATCAATTCGGCGTCCATGCTGTTCCAGGCCGCCGCGGAAACCAAAGCGCTTCTTCCCCGGGTGGCGACGTTTGCCGCCGGTTGTTTCTGGGGCGTCGAATACAAATTCGGCCGGATGAAAGGCGTTTTGACCACGGCCGCCGGCTACAGCGGCGGAACGGCCAAAGATCCGACGTACAAGCAAGTCTGCACGGATAAAACCGGTCATGCCGAGTCCGTCCAAATCACCTTCGACCCGGCCGCCGTCAGCTACGAGCAGCTGGTGCGGAAATTCTTCGAGCTTCATGACCCGACCCAGGTCAATCGCCAAGGGCCGGATGTGGGGACGCAATACCGCTCGGTCATCTTCTACGCCGATGAGGAGCAGAAAGCGATCGCCGAAAAAGTCCGCGCCGAGCTCGAGAAAGACCATGTCTTTGACCGGCCGATCGCCACCCAGATCATCCCCGCCCGGGAATTCTACAAGGCTGAAGAGTATCATCAGAAGTACTATCAGAAACATGATCCGAGCGCGTGCGCCTTTTAAGTTCCGGCGCCCGAATGGCTTCTCTTCGTTTCATACGGGCGATAGTTCGGTTGAGGAATGGTCTTATATTCCCCGCCCAAACTTAAGATAAAATTACAACAAAAAAGTGATTATATCTTTATGATTATAATATATTTACAACTATTTCATGATTAGATATATCTTTTTCACAAACAAATTATTAAACGAATTTTCCATCTATCCAACTTATAATAAGCAAGTTATAGGTACTTGATCAAACCGCCTTTCTCGAGCGTTATTGCTAGTGAAGGCCGTTTTTGTTAACCTAATCCCCCGTTGCCATGCTCGAACGCACGATCAATAAGGTCAGTTTTATCGCGCCGTCGACCTGTCTACCCCGCTCGGCCAATCCCACCCTGAAAAAGACGGGCCGCCTGATCAAACGGGGGCTGGGCGTTTCCGAGATCCGCGAATGCCCGCATCTTTTTTCCTCGGACGAGGACATCGATCATGTCACGGCCTCCGCCGAGGAACGCCTGGCTTTTTTCCGCGGAGTCATCCGCGACTCCGACCTCATCCTCTCCGCGGCGGGGGGGACGGGGGCCGAGGACCTGGCCCTCAAAATCGACAAAAAAGACTATTCCGTCATCCGCAAGCGGCGACCGCTGTTCATCGGCTTCTCCGATTTCACCTTCCTGCTCAGCGAGATCTATTACCATACCCGCGTCCCCTTGATCTATTTTCCTTCGCTCAAGCTGGGCAAGGGCAATTTCAAGAAGATCCTCTCTCTCATCAAGGGCGAGGAAATCCAATATCAGGGCTCGCGCTGGCTGACCCCGCCCCCCGAAAGGAGCTTTTCGGGCATTCCGATCGGGGGCAATCTGACCACGTTTCTCAATTTTCTCAACCGCCAGGATCCGCCCCGTTTCAGTTGGGCCCGTTATATCCTGTTCATCGAAGACGTCAACATCGATGTCGAGGATCTGCACCGCCTCATGGCCGCCCTGCGCCGCCACCAGATCCTGGAAAAGATCAAGGGCCTTGTCGTCGGTTCGCTGTATGCCTATAACCGCAACCACAACTACCGGAAAAACCAGAAAGACGCCCTGCGCTTCCTCCGGACCTACCTGGCGGACGTCATCAAGGCCCGGCGCAAACAGCGCTGCCCCCTGCCGATCCTGGCCGTCTCCAATTTCGGCCACAACATCGTCCGCGACTTGATGGCCGTCCCCATCGGCGGCCGGGCCCGCATCTTCAAAAGCAAGAAAATCGTCTTTCGCCTGCCCCGCTGATCGGGCCATGATCGCCGCGAGCGAGGATGCATGACAGGCGTTGAGGGCTTCCGTCCGCCCCCGGGCGGCATCGAGATCAACGCCGAATTCCGGCGGGCCCTCGATCTTCTGGAAACAACCGACAAGCCCGTCTTCATCACCGGACGGGCGGGAACCGGCAAATCCACCCTGCTCGAGTATTTCCGGACGACGACCCGCAAACAGGTGGCCGTCCTGGCGCCCACCGGTGTGGCCGCCCTCAACGTCCGCGGCCAGACCGTTCATTCGTTCTGCCGTTTCAAGCCCGGCGTCACCCTGGACAAGGTCAAGAAGCTGCCTCCGTCCAAGACCGGACCCGGAGCGGAAATTTACAAGCGCCTGGACACCGTGATCATCGACGAGATCTCCATGGTCCGGGCCGACCTGCTCGACTGCGTCGAGAAATTCCTCCGCCTCAACGGCCCGTTGACCAAACGGCGCTTCGGCGGCATCCAGATGGTTTTCATCGGCGATCTCTACCAGCTCCCTCCCGTGGTCACGTCCCAGGAAAAGACCCTCTTCGCCGCGCCTTACGAAACACCCTATTTCTTTTCCGCGCGTGTCCTGGCCGACGGCAGCTACCCCCTGGAATTTGTCGAGCTGGAAAAGATCTACCGCCAGACCGATCCGGATTTCATCGCCCTGCTCAACGCCGTCCGCAACCGGACGGCCACGGAGGACGACCTGGCCCGGCTCAATAAACGGTGCAATCCGGGCTTTGTCCCGCCCGCAGACGAGTTTTACGTCACTCTGACCAGCACCAACGACCAGGCCTTCCGCCGCAACCGGGACAAGCTCCTGACCCTGGCCGGCGAGACATTCGGTTATGACGGCTTCGTCGAAGGCGACTTCGACAAATCGAGTTTACCCACGGACGAGCGGCTGGAGCTCAAAATCGGGGCCCAGGTCATGCTCCTGACCAACGACGTCCCGGGGCGCTGGGTCAACGGCACGATCGGCCGGGTCATCGACGTGCTGCGCGACCCCGGCCGCGACGATGTCATCGAGATCGAGCTCGGCGACGGGGCGGTCGTCGACATCGTCCCCCACGCCTGGGAGATCTTCAAGTTCGCCTACGACTCCGACGACGACAAGATCGTCTCCGAACCCGTGGGGGCCTTCACCCAGTATCCCCTCAAGCTGGCCTGGGCGGTGACCATCCACAAGAGCCAGGGCAAGACCTTCGACAACGTCATTGTCGACGTCGGCCGGGGGACCTTCGCCCACGGGCAGGTCTATGTAGCCCTCAGCCGGTGCACGAGCTTCTCCGGACTGGTCCTCAAGACACCCATCCGGACCTCGCATATCCGCATGGACTGGAGGGTCGTCCATTTCCTGACCCGCTTCCAGTACAAGAAAGCCGACGAGCACTTGTCGTATGCCGCCAAGCTGCGGATGATCGAGGAAGCCATCGCCGAAAACCGGGCCCTGGAGATCGTCTATCTCAAGCCCGACGACACCAAGTCCCGGCGCAGGATCCGCCCCGAGTCCGTGGAGTTGATGACCTATCGGGGCCGGCCCTTCCAGGGACTGCGGGCGTTCTGCTACGAGCGGGAAGACCTCCGCCATTTCCGCATCGACCGCATGCTGGACGTCAAGGTCCTCTAAGCCGCGGGCCGGACCCGCGGTGAGAGAAAACGCCGTTTCGAGCGTCTATCCAATGTCAAGGGACGAGCGTCTGGTGGTCGGGGCAATCGCTCGCGTTTTACTAAGCCGGGCGGAATATAGTTGACCCCGGATGTCTTTGTCGCCCGGCTAGTACTCGGGGAGCAGTAAGAATTATGTAACATATTTACTGCTCCCCGTAGTAATGCGCGAGCGATTACCGCGGAAATAGATCCCCCGGGTAAGAACCCGGGGGCCCCTGCCGCGGCCCCGGCCGCCGCACTCATCCGCGGTTTTAATACGCGATCGAGTACGGCGGAATATGATCCCCGGGCAAAGCCCGGGGCCCCGGCCGCCGCCATCTTGACAGGAGGGGAGCCGCTCATGTACATTTGGCTTCGGGGCCATTTGATGAGAAGCCTTCATCTCCTGATCGACGACGACCTTTACGATAAGCTGAGGAAGTCCGCCACGCAACGCCGCGAAAGCGTGGCCGAAGTGGTCCGCAAAACGCTCCGCGAATGGAGCGATAAGCCGGCCGTCGCCGGCGACGCGCCCACGCTCTCCCCGGCCGAGCTTCAAGAACTGTTGCGCGTCATGGACGCCCAGGAACAGCCGGGGGGGGCGGCCCCGAAAGAACCCGAATCGTAAGACGGGCCGAGCCCCTGCGGACGCCGTCGTCCAGGCGGAATTATTCGGCCGGGCGGGAGGCCACTCTCGCTTCGTGTTTTTTAGCCGGGCAGAGGTCCCGGTACGGGCACCAATCGCAGAGGGGGCTCTCGCAGGGCTCAAAGACCGTGGTCCGCTCGATCCGGTCAATGAGCCCGATCATCTCGGCTTTGAGCGCCGCAAGCTGGGCGGGCGTGCGCGACGAGGTCAGGTCCTTGTCGAACGCCACGTAGTGCCAGACGAGCCGGACGTTGGCGGCGTTGCGCCACATCGCCTCGACGCCGATCTGATAGAGGGCCAGTTGGCGGTCTTCGTCCAGATCGTTCTGCCCGGGCAGGCCGCTCGACGTTTTATAGTCATGGATCTCGTAGGTCCCATCCGCGGCCCGGGCCAGACGATCGATATAGCCCATGACCCGGTATTTCCCGGATCCGTCCAAGTCGACGAAAATCTTCTGTTCCAGGCCCAGCACGCGGCTTTGGTCGAACGGGACAGGAGCGACCGGCTCCAATCCAGCCAGCGTTCCGCCATCGGTTTATTTCAGCAGCGAGCCCGAGTCTCCGATCTTCCACTGGGCGTTGGCGAAAATATACAGCACCGTGCGAACGGCCTGGCGTTCGTTCACACCCTTGATCTTGATGTCGACGAGCATCCAGTCGTCCAGCCCCTTGAAGAACATGTTCAAAACGTTTTCCGTGGGCCCGGCGAACTGGCGGCCCTTGAATCGCTTGAGGATCTTGGCGTCCTTGCCGTAATTCTTGATGAGAACGGGCAAGGCCGCCCGATTGGCCGCGTCGGCCTTGATGAATTCCTCGACGGCGTTCTTGGGCGCGTAGGCCTCATCGATGGTCGTCCACGGATAAGCGTCCGCGCCGCCGCCGCTCTTCCCTTTCAGCAGAAGATAGCTGCCGATGACGACGGCATCGAACAGCAGGAACAGGAGCAGGTACTTGGCGAATTTGGTCATGGCATCCTTCCTTTCATGGGTCCGGCGGTCTTAAGGGGCTCACTCCGCAGCGGGCGCGGGAAGTTTCTTCTGCACTTCCTTTTTCAACGTTTTGTCGCCGGTGACCTTGCGGGCCGCTTCGCGCTGGAGCAATTTATAGCGATCGGACGGGATCGGACGCTTGCGGAACTTGGACAGGAATCCGCTGACGACGCCGGTCACGCCGGCGGGCAGGTCTCTCCGGGCCGTCCCATCGGACTCCCCTTCCTCCACCGCGCCGAACAGCTCCTTCTCGCGGGGCGTCGGATCGAGCTTGGCATAATCCTCGTAGGGGGCTTTCTCCAGGTACCCCGTCTCGCGCAAGGCCCGCAGCATGGCGATCATACTGACGCCGAAATAGCGTTTGAGGTACAGCGCCTGGTCGTAATGGACGCGGCGCGCACGGAATTCCTTTTCCACCATCTCCCGCACCTTGGACGGCGGCATCAGGAACCGCGCAGCGAAGGTCTGGGCGTATTGCTCGCGCGGATGATAAAGGGCGACATAGTCGTCGATGAAGACATCGGGATTGTCGATGACCGGCCCTTCCAGGCGGTCTTTCAAATAGTGACAGTATTCGTGAGCGGCGCTGAAGGCCTGGCGGCCGGCGGCCTGGGCCGAGTTGACCAGGGCGAAGGCGGCCTGCTTGGACTCGAGGTAGATGAAAACGCCGCTCACCCGGGACTCGTCGGGCATGGGCATCCGCAGGATCCGGCAGCCGTTGGATTCGAAGAGCCCGAAGACGTCCCGGATGGGCTCGTCGCCCAGGCCGAGCCGCCGCCGTTCCTCGTCGGCCAGGCGTTCGGGCGGGATATTGCCGTAGAGCGGGGCCAGGTCCAGGCGGCGGCCGGTCACCGTTTCCAAACGGACGTAATCGTCGCAGTAGCGGCGGAATTTCTGCAATTCGTCGCGCGTCCGGTCGTCGACCGCCTCGGCCCGGAAGAGCAGGGTGAAGGAATCGGGCGGCGCCTCGCGGTCGTAAAAGAAGTAGCCCACGTCCTTGTTGAGGAAGGCGGCGATCCGATTGAGGGTGGCGAAACTGGGGGTGCGTTTGCCCGATTCGAGATAGGAGATGAATTCCGAGGAGAACCCCAAGGCGCGGGCGAAGGCCGCCTGGCTCAAGCCCATTTTTTCCCTGGATTTACGCAGCTTGGACCCGAAGAATTGAATCATGAGGCCCTCCGCTCGAGCGCTGCCCGCAGATTAACACGGGGTCAAGACGGTGTCAAGGAAGGCCGCCCTGCTTGACAGGGGGTCAGGGGGCGCCGATGCCCTTGGCCTGGTAGGCTCGCCAGTATTCGACATAGCCTCGGGCATGCTCGGCGATATGGAGGACTTCCTCGCCGCTCAGGGTGCGCGCCACCCGGGCCGGCGACCCGAGCACGAGCGAGCCTCCCGGGTAGGTCTTGCGGGGAGGCACGATGGATCCCGCCCCGACGATGGTCCCGCGCTTGATCACGGCCCCATCGAGGACGATGGCGCCCATGCCGATGATGCAGTCGTCCTCGATAGTGCAGGCATGCAGGATCGCCCCATGGCCGACCGTGATATGGTCGCCGAGGACGGTGTTCAGGCCGGTATCGACGTGGACGGTGCAGCTGTCCTGGATGTTGGAATTCTCCCCGATGACGATGTCGGCCAAATCGGCCCGGAGCACGCTGTTGTACCAGACGCTGGCCCCGGCCTTGAGCGTAACCCGGCCGATGATCCGCGCTCCCTCGGCGATGAAGGTATCGGGATGGATCGCCGGACGGCGGTCGCTGAAGTCGTGCATGGGCGCCTCCTTTTTTCCATCATAGGGATATGGATCAAACTCTGCAATCGGAATTCCCGGCGGGCCGGGAAACGATGGAAAAGCCAGCGAGAGGGATCGAACCTCCGACCTGCTGATTACGAATCAGCCGCTCTACCGACTGAGCTACGCTGGCGCCGCTCAAAAGGAAGGATAAATTAAACGAAATCGGTCCGGCTGTCAACGGCCGCGAACGGGAATTCCGGGCGCCGGAAGGCGGGAATCTCCCCCTCAACGATCGTTCAAGAAAGCTTCTTGGGTTTGATTTGTTCGTCCTTCCAGCGGCTATAACCCATATCCAGAAGGTCGGCCTTGGTGGCATTTTTAATGGCTTTTATCTTCAGGCCGATTTCGACTTTTTCGCCGCTCGGCTTGCTCCAAACCACTTCGCCCGTTACCGAGAAGGTTTGGTTTTTTTCGGCGTTGTGGACCTTGAAATTGAGTTCGGACCCGGTCCCGAACGGGCTGTCCATGTCCAGGATGAGCCGCATACCCTCGCGGGATATGTCGTCAAGGACCGCTTGCGCATCGTCCCCGCGGATCCCGTCGATTTCGACCAATTCCACCGGGATAAGAACCTCGAAACGCAGGAATTTCCGCTTATCTTCCGTCATTATAATTAAAAGTTTGGCATAAAACGCGGCGTTTGACAAGCTTTATTTCGTTGAGGAGTTCCCACCCCTCCCGCCCCTCTCGCCTCTCCATTTTGACGCCGGCGGGGGGATGTATTAGCGTCGAATCCTCGGTCAAGGAGCGCCGGTCCGGATTTCGGCTTCTCATCGCCGGTCGTTTTGAATACAATACCCCCCTATCGATAAATCATGTACATCAAACGGCTCGAACTGCAAGGATTCAAAACGTTCCCCGAGCGGACGAAGATTCTCTTCAATCCCGGGATCACCATCATCATCGGCCCCAACGGCACCGGCAAGAGCAACATCGTCGAGGCCATCCAATGGGTGCTGGGCGGCCAGCGCGTGCGGACCGTCCGCGGCGAGAAGTCCGAGGACGCCATCTTCAACGGCACCGTCAAGCGCCCGGCCGTGGGCATGGCCGACGTCACCCTGGTGCTGCAGAACACCGAAGAGGAGATGCAGATCAACCACCGGGTGTTCCGGGCGGGCGATGGTGAATACCGCCTGAACGGCAAGGTCGTCCGGCTCAAGGACATCCAGGAAGAGCTGTGGAAGAAGGCCATCTCCGAAAACAAGTACTATGTCATCGAGCAGGGCTCGATCGGCACGTTCGTCACGTCCAAGCCCACCGAGAAAAGGCTCCTGATCGAGGAGGCCGCCGGGACGGCCTATTACCGCGACAAGCGGCGCCAGGCCGAGCGGAAACTCGAGGACGCCGAGCTGAACCTGACCCGGCTCGAGGACATCATCGCCGAAGTGGCCAAGGCCAAGAATTCGCTGGCCCGCCAGGCCGGCGCGGCCGAACGCTACCGCAAGCTCCGCGAGCGCATCCGCGAGCTGACTATCCTCCATTTCAAGCACAAGGGCGAACTTCTCCAGTCCGGCCAGCGCGAGATCCAGACCCAGTACGACGAAAGCCTGGCCCGCGAGCGCGACACCATGGCCCGTCTGGCCGAGGAAGAACGCACGGTCAATCTGAAACGAAAAGAAGCCTGGGAGATCGAACAGACCCTCAAACAGGGACAGGAACGGCTGTATGCGCTCAAGACGCAGATCGCCCGAACCGAGGCCGAGCGCGACCGGGAGATCCGCCGGGCCGACGATCTGACCGTCCGGCGCCGCAAATCGGCGGCCGATTCGGACGAGCTCCTGGCCGAACTCCTGGCCCTGGAGAACGGCTTCCATCAAGTCCAAGACGAGATCGCGGCCCAAGCCGAAACCCTGGCCGGCAGGGAAAGCGAAGCGGCCGATCTGGCCCGAACCCACGAGGAGACCGAGGCCCGCATCGCCCCCTGGGCCAAGACGGTCGAATCCCGCCGCGCCGACGCCATTCAGAAGCTGGCCGAGGTCATCACGGCCAACAACGAGCAGGCCAAGCTGGAAAAGGAAGTCGAGCTCATCCGCCGCCAGGAGGAAAAACTCCTGGCCCGGCGGACCGAAACGCACGAGCAGCTCGAGGCCAAGGCCCGGGATCTGTCCGAACTCGAAGGCGGCCAGGCCGCCGCGGCGGCCCGGATCGTCGAGCGGGAAAACGCCCTGGCCGAAGCGCGCCGCGTCCAAGCCGGGGCCGTCGAGACGATCGAGGCCCTGCGCGCGCACATCGCCGGCCTCAGGGACAAGCGCGACGAGACGGCCCATCATCTCCTGGCCCTGCGCAAGCTCGAAGCCAAGGAACGCGAAGCGGCGGCCATCCCCGAAGTCCCGGCGGCCATCGGCGTCTTCACCGATCTCATCGAAGCGGACCCGGCCGATGCCCCGCTCATCGACATCTTCTGGAAAGAGGAATCCAAGGCCCTGCTCATCGACGCCGACGAGTTCCTGCGATCCCTGAGCGGCGGCGATTTGAAAGGCAACTTCCTGCTCCTTCCGGCCGGACCGGACCCGGGCGCGGACGCCCCGCTCTTTCAGGATGAAGCCGTCCTGGGCCGGCTCAAGACCCGTTTGCGGCCGGGGGCCCGCCTGGCCGGCCGTCTGGCCCTCCTCCAGGACGCGCTCATCGTCCAGGACATTCCGGCCGCCGTCCGCCTCTGGCGGCATCATCCCGACCATCATTACATCACCGTGTCCGGGGACGTCCTTCTCCGCGGCGGCCTGCTCCGCATCGGTCAGCGCCGGGAAGGTCTCTTCACCTTTATTCAGGAGATCCGCGACCAGGCCGCGCGGCTGGCCGTGCAGGACGCCGCGATTGATCCGCCGGCTCGCGAACTCGGCGACCGAACGGCCGCGCGCGAGCGGCTCGAAAAAGAAATCGCCTCCCTAACGGCCGGTCTCGAGACCCTGCGCCGGGAGAGCGCCGACATCGAAAAACGGACGGCCCTGGCCGTCGCCGAGCGGGACAAACTACAGAACGACGCGGCGCTCTACGGCCACGACCTGGAGATCCTGTCCATGGACCGCGACGGCTTCCGGGCCAAGCTCGAGCGGCACACCGCCTTTCTCCACGGCCTGACCGAGGAGGAGCGGGCCCGGCGCGAACGGGCCGAGACCGAGGAGCTCGAATTCGCCCGGCACCGGGAGCGATCGAACGCGGAAACGAAATCCATCCTCGAGCTGCGCGGGACGCTCGAGCTTCTGGGCGAACGGATGACCGGCCTGCGGGGGCGCCTCCAATCCCTCGAGGCCCGCAAATCGACGGCGGCAACCAGGCTGGGCGCCCTGCAGGAGGAGATGCGGGCCTCGAACGAGGACGAAGAGGGCTTGCGGCGGCTCATCGTCGACCTGGGCGACAAGATGATCACCCTGGACGGCCAGCGGGCCCAGCAGGAAGAGGTCCTCGCCGCAGCCGAGGAGCGGCGGATCCTGGTCCAGCAGGCCTTGGTGACGTCCGAAGCCGCCCTGGCCCGCCTGCGCGAGGAGCATGAAACCACCAAGGACGCCCGGATGGCCCGCGAAGTGCGCAAGGCCGAGGCCGACCGCGACCTGGTGAACCTGGAGGAGTCCTGCTGGCAGGAGCTGAAGAAAAGCCTGGCCGAAGTGAAGGCCGATCCGGCCGCAGTCGAGCCGCCCGAAGGCGACGTCGAGGCCGAGCTGGAGGACGCCCAGGACAAGATCCAGCGGATCGGCGCGGTCAACCTCATGGCCGAGGAGGAATACCAGGCCCAGAAGGAGCGCTACGACTTTCTCGTCCGGCAGCGGACGGACCTGCGCGATTCCATCGCCCAGACCAAGGAGGCCATCCGCCGGATCGACGAAGAAAGCCGGACGCGTTTCCTGACCGCGCTGGCCGACATCAACCGTTACTTCCAGGAATTGTTCGTGACCCTGTTCAAGGGCGGAGCGGCCGAAGTCAAGCTCCTGGACGAGAACGACCCGCTGGAAAGCGGCGTCGAGGTCGTGGCCCAGCCGCCCGGGAAGAAGGTGCAGAACATGGGCCTGCTCTCGGGCGGCGAGAAATCGCTGACCAGCCTGGCCTTTCTGTTCGCCCTCTTCCGCTACAAACCCACGCCCTTCTGCATCCTCGACGAGGTCGACGCCGCGCTGGACGAGACCAATCTCCTGCGCTTCCTCGACCTGATGAAGGCCATCAAATCGGAGACTCAGTTCATCATCATCACCCACAACTATCGGACCATGGAAGTCGCCGACTACATTTACGGCACGACCATGGAAGAGCCGAACGTGACCAAGATCTTCTCCATGAAACTGGAGAAGAAAGGGGAAACGGGGTCCCTTGCCTAAAGTCCAGTTGTACGTCTCGCCCGGCGGCTACTTCGCCGAACGCTGGTCGAAGGGCTCGTCTATGCCGCCGTTGGGGCTGCTGTCCATCGGCGCCGTTCTGGAGAAGGAGGGCGTCCCGGTCGAGATCGTCCCGGCCAACGTCCTGGGCCTCGACTGGAAGGACATCGAAGCCAAAATCCGCCGGGACAAACCCGATATCGTCGGCGTCACCATCACCACGGAGAACCGCTTCCAGAGCTTCAAACTCGTCCGCCTGGCCAAGAAAGCCCATCCCGGGTGTCTGACCGTATTAGGCGGCCCGCACGCTTCGATGGCCGCCGAGGATTGCCTGGAGCACATCCCCGAGCTCGACATCGTCGTCCGCGGCGAGGGCGAATTCACCCTGCTCGACATCTGCCGGGTCTGGGACGCTTGGCCCGCCGTGGAGGCGCTCCGCGACGTCCCGGGCACGGTCGTCCGCAGGGACGGCCGGGTGGCCGCCAATCCGCCCCGGGCCCCGATCATGGACCTGGACGGCCTGCCGTTCCCGGCCTTCCATCTGGTCCCCTTCGAGAAATACGACTTCACTTTTCCGGTCCCCGGGCAGGATCCGCTCCCCGCGGTCAACATCATGACCAGCCGCGGCTGCCCCTTCAACTGCAGCTTTTGCGCCACGCCCATCAATTGGGGACGCCAGGTGCGGATGCGCAGCCCGGAGAACGTCGTCCGGGAAATCGAGCTCCTCAAGGAGCGCTACGGGATCAAGGTCGTTTTCTTCTTCGACGACACCTTCAACGCCAGCCCCAAGCGGGCCGACGCCATCTGCGAGCTGATGATCGAACGCCGGCTCGACGTCTTCTTCAAATGCGACGTCCGCATGGACATCATGACCCGCCCGCTCCTGGAAAAAATGAAGGCCGCCGGTTTGTTCCACCTCTCCTTCGGCCTGGAGGCGGGGTCCGACCGCGTCCGCCACGAGATCGTCGGCAAAGACATCGAGATGAGGGATTTCCACAATCTCGTCCGCTGGTGCAACGAGTTGGACGTCATCGCCAACGTCTTCTTCATCTTCAGCCACCCCAGCGAGACCTGGGAGGAGGCCCGGGAGACGATGGCGGTCATCGAGGAATACAAGGACCGCATCGAGGGCTCGATCGCCATCCTTCATATCTACCCGGGCACGCCGCTCGAGCGCCTGGCCAAAGAAACCGGTTTCCTGCCCGCGGATTTCACGTGGACCAGGCGCCGCCGCAAGGGCATCATCACCCTGCCCCAGGCCCAGGGCGACGTCCCGCTCTATGTCGACAAGCTGACCTGGCGGCAGATCAGCGAGTTGGTCTTCCGCTGGTCGTTCAGCGCCAATCCCAACAAGGGTCTGCTCCGGAAGGCGCCCGAGGCCTTCAAACACATCCGTTCCTTCGGCGACCTCAAACGACGTTTGATCATGGGCGGCGTCTATCTCCGCCTCCGCTTGGGACGGCGTAAGACCGCCCGCACGAAACCGCCGACGCGTTCCGGATCTCGATAGACGGACTCTCCGACCGCGGGGAGACGAAAGGAGACCTGCATGTCCATCTACTTGATCATCATCCTGGCCTATCTTCTCATCCTGACCGGCTTCAATTTTTACCGCGCCCGCAAGATCAAGAGCCAGGACGACTTCCAAGTCGCCGGCCGCAATCTCAAGTGGCAGGTCATGGTCTTCACCCTGATCTGCACCTGGATCGGTTCGGGCACGTTCATCAGCGGCGCGGAATTCGCGGCCAAGGCCGGCTTCTCCGCCCTGTGGCTGGCCGCCGGCGCCTGGGTCGGCATCATCCTCATCTATTTCCTGGCGGCCAAGATCCATAACTTCGGCCAGTACACCGTTGGGGACGTGCTCGAAGTGCGTTACGGGCCCGCCGCCCGGTTGTTCGGGGCCTTCGCCCTGATCCTGTCCTTCGTCTCCATCGTTTCGTACCAATTCGTGGCCGGCGGGTTTATCTTGAACGTCATCACCGACGGCCGCATTTCCGAATCGACGGGAACGCTCATCGCCGCCGCCTTCGTCATTCTCTTCACCGCCGTCGGGGGAATGGTCGCCATCGCTTACACCGATCTGCCCAACGGGATCATCATCGTCCTGGCTTGCCTCCTGGCCGTGCCTTTTGTCGTCTCCGCCGCGGGCGGCCTGCCGGCGGCCAAGGCGGCCCTTGAGCCGGGCTATTTCGCCGTGGTCAACAGCCAGTTCGGGGCCCATCCCTGGCTCAAAGCGATCGGGTATTTCCTCTCCACGATGTTTCTCCTCCTCGGCGTACAGAGCATGTACCAAAAATTCTACAGCGCCAGATCGGCCAAAGACGCTAAGAAGGCCGTGGCCTGGTGGACGATCGGCACGATCTTCGTCGAGAGTATCGTCGTGGTCATCGCCGTCTTCGCCTATAGCAAGCTCAAAGGGCAGATCGATTTGTCCATTCCCAAGGCCGGGGGCAAGGTCGTCCTGATGGCCGCCAAGCAGCTCGTGCCGGTGCCGGTCGGCGTCTTGCTCCTGGGAGCGGCCTGCGCCGTGGTCATCTCGACGGGGATGAACTACCTCCTCTCCCCCTCGACGACACTCATGCGCGACATCTACCAGCGCTTCCTGAAGAAGGACGCCGATCCCAAGAAAATGGTAGCCCTGCAGAAAGTCCTCATCGTCGTCATCGGCGTCCTAGCCTTCCTGCTGGCCACCCAGTTGAAGAGCGTCCTGCAAATGAGCCTGTTCGCCTACACGATCTACGGAGTGGCCATCACGCCCGCCCTCATCGCCGCCCTGACCTGGAAGCGGGCGACCAAGGCCGGCGGTCTGGCCTCGATCATCTCCGGCTCGGTCGTCTGCATCTTTTTCTTCGTCATGTCCAAGGTCCTGCCCGCGGCCCAGGTGCCCGAGGGCGATCCCTGGGGCGTCCCCCTCATCTATCCGGCGCTGATCGCCTCGCTCGGTTCGCTCGTCATCGTCAGCCTGCTTACGCCCAAACCAAAGGAGGAGCAGCTGGCCAGGTTCTTTCCGAAGAAGTGAGATGGGAGCGAGGCAGGGGGCGGAAAACACGTGCGTTTTCCCCGGCGAGGAAAACGCACTCCGACGCTCCTCCTCGCTCTTCTCGCCTGCGGCGAGAAACCCTGCCCGCTCGATCGTCGCACGGGTTTTCCGCCCCCTGCCTAGCTCCCGGGCAAAGAAAGCGATCATCGAACCGGTTTTCCTATGAATAAAAAGCCGACCGGGATCGTCCGCGACGAGCGGTATCTCGCGCACCATATGGGACCCGGGCACCCCGAGTCCCCGCAACGCCTGGAGGCCGTCTACGCCATGCTCGACCGGGAGGCCGGTCTGCCGCTCCAGCGGATCGAGCCGCGCCCGGCCTCCCGCGAAGAAATCGAAACGATCCACGACCATGAGTATTTCGGCTACGTGGCCTCGACCGCCGGGAAAGACTGCGTGGTCCTCGATCCGGACACCGCGGCGACCGCCCGCACCTACGAGACCGCCCTGCTGGCGTCCGGCGGCGTCATCGAAGCAGCCGACGCGGTCCTGGAGGGCGAGGTCGGCAACGCCTTCGCCCTGGTCCGGCCGCCCGGCCATCATGCCGAATCGAACCAGGCCAAGGGCTTCTGCATCTTCAACTCGATCGCCGTCGCCGCCGAGCACCTCCTCAAGACCCGCGGGCTCAAACGCGTCCTGATCGCCGACTGGGATCTGCATCATGGGAACGGGACCCAACATTCGTTCTATGCCCGGCGCGACATTCTCTTTTTCTCCACCCATCAATATCCGCTCTATCCCGGAACCGGATATTGGGACGAAACCGGCCAGGGCGAGGGCGAGGGTTTCACGATCAACGTGCCTCTGCGCTCGGGCAAAACCGACCGGGATTATCGCTTCATCTATCGCCACCTTCTCGGCCCGATCGCCGAGGCCTACGAGCCCGGGTTCATCCTTGTCTCGGCGGGTTTCGATATCTACGGCGGAGATCCGCTGGGAGGCATGCGCGTGACGGCCGACGGCTTCGCTGCGCTGGCCGCGGAGCTCAAAGCCCTGGCTGATTCGCTTTGCCGGGGGCGGCTCCTTCTCCTCCTGGAGGGCGGATATGACCGGACCGGCTTGACCGAAGGCGTGCGCGCCGTTCTCTTGCAGTTGAGCGGGTGCGCTGTGCCGCCGGCCTTCCCGGCCGAGCCCTCGCTCGATACGCAGAAGGAAATCAGGCCCGTTTTCGATGCCCAAAAGCATTTCTGGCCCCTGTGACCCGGCCGAATTTGCATTATGATGATTGCATATTTAAAACAAGGCCAGGGGGTCAAGTGTCCCCTATTGAGGACAACAAAACCGAGATGCAGGTGGATCATCAGGCAGGAAAATTGGTATAATTATTGCAATTCATGAGCGTGGAAGGAGAAAGGCCATGAAAAGATATTTGTTGATCGCGCTCAGCGTGGCCATCCTGGCCGGCTTCGCCGCCGCCCAGGACAAGGAACAAACGAACAAGTACGCGAACAATTCGTTCGCCCGGATCAGCTACCTCGCGGGCGGGACCTTCGTGCAGAGATCGCAGGATCTCGGGTATGAAGATGCGGAGATCAATTCTCCCATCGCCGAGGGCGACCGCATCGGGACAACCGACGGGCGGATGGAGATCTACTTGGGCAAACGGACGTACGTCCGCCTCGACCAGAATACCAAGATCGATTGCACGGCTCTCCCCCGCCGCGATCGCAACCAGATCCGCCTCAAGCAATGGGCCGGGCATATCTATCTCGAGGCCGGCGAATTGGAGAGAGAAAAGTCGATCGAGATCTTAACCAATGACGCCACATTCTACGTTCTCGACAAGGGCCTCTACCGGATCGACGTCCGGGAGAACGGGACCACCGAAATCCTCGTTTTCCAGGGCACGGTCGAAGCGGCCGGCACCGACGGTTCGATGCTGGTCAAAGGCGCGCAGCGCCTGGCCTTGACCGAAGGCCGGTTCGACGGGCGGCCGTCTTCGTTCTACGCCGCGTCTTCCGAGGACGCCTTCGACAAGTTCAACGCCGTCCGTTCCGCGGCCGTCAACCGGCAATTGGCCCGCCGAAACCTGTCGGGTGACCTGGCTGATTTCGAATACGAGTTGGACGAATACGGCGACTGGGCCAATTCCCCGGAATTCGGCAGCGTCTGGATCCCGCGCGGCATGGGCGCCGATTGGCGGCCCTATTCCATGGGCCGCTGGATGTGGCTGCCCATGGCCGGCTGGACCTGGGTTCCCTATGAGCCGTGGGGCTGGGGCCCGTTCCACTATGGCCGCTGGCAATGGGCCATGAACTGGGGCTGGTACTGGATTCCCATGAACATCTGGGGCCCGGCCTGGGTCGACTGGTGGTGGGATTACGGTTTCTACGGCTGGGCGCCGCTGAGCTACTGGGGCTATCCCGGCATCCTCTACAACAACCGCTATTATGGGCGCGGATGGACGGGCGATTACCCCTATAATTCCCGGGCCATGACCGTCGTGCGCAAAGACCAACTCCAGGACCGCAATATCCACAAGCTCGCGGTCAGCGAAGAAAGCCTGAAATCCCTGGGCAAGATCAACATGTCAGCCCATTTCCCCGACGTGAAGCCGACGGTCCAGACCCACATCGCGGTCGAACCCCTGGAAGGCGGGCGCTACATTCTGCGCAAGAGCGGCGAAGGCACGGCCGCGGGCCGGACCTCGGATGCGTCCTCCAGCCGCATCGTCCGGGAAGGCGAGGCCAAGAGCGGCGAGGTCAAATCCGGCGAGGCTAAAGGTACGGACAGCCGCCGGATCGACAACCGTTCCAAGGGCGAAAGCGGACAGGCCGGCACCGCGGCGAAGTCGGGATCGACAAATACCGGAGAGCGGAAAATCCGCAAGAAGGACGGCGAAAGCTCGTCCTACAGCTCCTCCCTGGGAAGCGCCTATCGCCGATACTCGTCCAGCGGCAGCTCCTCGTCTTCTTCGTCCAAAGGATCGTCTTCCTCGAGCGGCTCATCGTCCAGCCGCGGCACGACGTCCCGCGGAAGCTCGTCCTCCGGGCGCAGCTCTTCGGGCTCGTCTTCGTCCCACGGCAGCTCGGGCGGTTCGCACTCATCCGGCGGCGGTCACCGCCGTTAAGCTGCTGACAAAGCGGAAGGGGACGGCTTCGGCCGTCCCTTTTTTTTTCGATCGGAGACGACTCCAAGCCGGAGCAGGCAGGACCCCTCGCTCCTGGATGGCTATTCTCTGACCTTGCCCCCCGTGGCATAATCAAACGTCAGCAGATGGTCCTCGAAACTGCAGTAGCGGGTCGGGAGATTGCCCATCCCGTCGAGGAAGGCCTCCATGAAGCGCCACTTGCAGATGGGGGCGGCCAGAAGGCCGGTCATCCGGTCAATGGGGATGAAGACGATGTTCGGGGGGACTTCGAATTCCTCGGACTTGACCTCGGTGTTCGTGTCCTTGGCCTTCTTTTTCTCGGCCTCGATCACGTCCCGGAAGAAATCCCTCCAGATCGGCAGGGCGGCGACGGCGCCGGTTTCGTGGGGGCCGAGGTTTTTGTTGTCGTCATAGCCGATCCAGACGCCGGCGCAGAGGGACGGCGAAAAGCCGATGAACCAGGCGTCGGTGTATTTGTCCGTAGTCCCCGTCTTCCCCGCCAGCGGCTTGTCGGACAACAGGGGGGCGGCCAGTTGGGCCGTGCCCCGCTGGACGACGCCCTCCATCATGTTGGCCATCAGATAGGCCGTCTGCGGCGAGGTGACGTCCTCGGATTCGATCTTGGTCTCTTCGAGGATATTGCCCTCCCGGTCTTCGATGCGGGTGATGAAATAGGGCTTCACCCGCACGCCCCGATTGGGGAACACCGAGTAAGCCGAGACCATTTCGATCAGCTTCATGTCGAAGGTCCCCAGGGCCAGGGACAAGTAGGGATAGAGGGTCGTCGTGATGCCGAATTTCTTGATGGTGTCCACGCCCGTCTGGGGCGAGATCTGCTGAAGGACGCTGGCTGTGACGACGTTGCGCGACTGCTCCAAGCCCATGCGCAGGGTCACTGTTCCCTTGTATTCGCGGTCGTAGTTCTGCGGCGACCAGGTTTGGTGCGACCATTTGTCCTCGAAATCGGTGGGCTCGTCGTGCAGCCGCGAGGCGGCGGTGAATCCGTTTTCCAGAGCGGCCGTATAGATAAAGGGCTTGATCGACGAACCGGCCTGGCGGGCCGTCTGCCGGGCCCGGTTGAGCTGGGTTCGGCCGAAGGAATAGCCCCCGATCATGGCCTTGATCTGCCCGGTCTGGGGCTCGATGGCCAGAAAGGCCCCTTCCGTCAGCGGTTCCTGGTCGAGGGAGGCGGTGAATTCCTTTTTAGCCGCGTCGACGGATTTGACCGCGACCTTGATCACGTCGCCGGCCCTGATCAGCTTGTCGATCTGGCGGGTTCCCGTCCAGCGCTCGATGTCGTCGTTCTTGACCACACCGGTGTAGGACTTGATGCGGACCTTGGCCTCGGTCTTCGTCACGGACAAGACGACGGCATCCTCGTCATCGCCCGGGTCGAGGCGGGGCCGATACCAGGTCTTGAGCCAGTAATCCTCGATCTTACGGCCGCTCTTCTGGAAGTCCTTGTCGTCGGCCAGGTTTTCCTTGTCCTTGCGCCAGCCCCGCCGCTTATCGTGATCGCGCAGGCCTTTGGCCAGGGCCGTTTCGGCATATTTCTGATAGTCGGCGTTGAGGGTCGTATAGACCTTGAGCCCGCCCTTGTACAGCGCGACGTCCCCGTAGCTTTCCGAGAGATAGCGGCGGACTTCCTCGAAGAAGGTGGCCCCGAAATCGGAATCCTCGCGCCCCTGGGGCAAAACGGCCAGGGGTTTCTTCTTGGCCTCCTCGAACTGGGCCGCGGTAATGAATTTCTCCAAGGCCATACGGGTCAGGACGTGGTTGCGCCGCTCCAAGGTCCATTCCGGATGCGTATAGGGCGAATACCCCTGAGGCCAGCGGAAGATTCCGGCAATCAGGGCCGACTCTTCCAAGGCCAGATCCTTGGCGCTCTTGCCGAAGAAGAGATGGGCGGCGGCTTCCACGCCGTAGGCCCCGTGCCCGAGATAGAACTGGTTGCAGTACATCTCGAAAATCTTTTCCTTGGAGTACCGCTTTTCGACCTGGATGGACAAGACCCATTCCGTCAGCTTGCGATGGAGGGTCTGCTGACGGTAGAGGAGGAGGTTGCGGACCAATTGCTGGGTGATCGTGCTCCCCCCCTGAAGCTTGCGGCTGCGGAAGACATTGAGGATGTTCTCGCGGATGGCCCGGAAAATCCCGCGCACGTCGACGCCTTTGTGCTTGAAGAAGCGCGGGTCTTCGGTGGCCAGGATGGCCTGTTTGAGAGTTTCGGGGATCTGGTCGTAGGTGATGACGATCCGTTTTTCCGTTCCGATTTCCTTGACCACTTTGCCGTCGTCGGCATAGATCGAGGTCAGAAGACTGGGCGAGAATTTCTCCAGCTCGGAAACGTCCGGAAGCCCTTGCTTGACGGCGAAATAGGCCCCCGTCAAGCCGCCCAGGAGAAGGGCGGTGGAGAAAAGCAGGACGATCAGGAGATGCTTGAAAAGCTTCTTTTTATCGGTCTTGACGATGCGGACGATCCACTTTTTCTTGTCGTCGCTCATGATAGGAAACTATAGCAGATCGCCCCATTTTCTTCAAAGTCCGGGCCAGGATCTCGCGCCCCAGATCGAGGCGGTCGCGGCCGGCGTCGAGATGGACGAACCGAGTCCCCCGAAAACCCCGGAACAGGCGCCGGACTTCGCGCAGGTAACCCTCCCGTTCGAAAAGGACGTCGCGGGTTTTGCGTCCTTCGATCCGTCCCAGTCCCCGGGCGGCGGGAAGGTCCAGGATGAAAACCAGGTCGGGTTTGGGGGCGAACCGTTCGTTGCGGCGGCGGATCATGTCCGGGTCGAGTCCCTTGGCGCCCTGGTAGGCCATGGTCGAAAAATAATAGCGGTCGAGAATGAGGACCCGCCCCCGGCTTAACCCCGGGCGCAGGTTCCGGGCCACGTTTTCCCGGCGATCGCGGAGGAAGAGGTCGAGCTCTTGAAGGGGGGTCAGGGAGCCGGCCAGCTTGGCCTGGCGTCGGATTTCCCGGCCCCACCGGCCGCGCGTCGGCTCCCGCAGGGCGAGGGCGTCAAATCCACGGGCCCGCAGCTTCCGCAAGAGCATGCGGACTTGGGTCGACTTCCCCGCCCCGTCGATCCCTTCAAAGACAAATAAAAAGCCTTTTTTCCTCATAGGAAATCATCATAGACGGGGGGTAGGGAAAATGCAACTTTTCGGGGCGGCGCGTCGTTGTTGACATTTTGGGCTCCTGAAGTCCCTCCGGGATGGGGCTTGCCGATTGAATTTCGAGGCAGGATATGCTATCTTGAATATCTTACTACGGGGAGCAGTAAATATGTTACATAATCCTTACTGCTCCCCGAGTACTAGCCGGGCGGCAAAGACATCCGGGGTCAACTATATTCCGCGCGGCTTAGTATTTCAGGCAGCAGAGAATAATTCGCTTAAAACAATACGGAGGACATCGCGATGAAGAAGTTCGTTTGGATCTCGCTCGCCAGTTTCATCCTCGGCATTCTGGCCGCCGGCTATGTCTTCATCATTATGCCGGAAAGAAAGGCCGAAGCCAGGGGCTTTCTGAATACTTCCTCGAATCCGCTTGGCGTGGCGCTCTTCGCCCAGTCGGACGGATCCAAGCCCGACCTTGATTTCGTCAAGATCTCGGACAAAATCGGCCCGGCCGTGGTTAAAATCGATTCCGAGCGCGTCGAGAAAGCCGGCGCCGTTCAAAGCTCGCCGGACGAGGGCAGCCCCGACGATTTCTGGAACCGCTTCTTCAACAATCCCAACCAGCGCCGCCAGGATACGCGGGTGACCGTCCAGGGGACGGGCTTCATCGTCAGCCCGGACGGCTACATCATCACCAACAACCACCTGGCCGAAAAATCGGAGAAGCTTACGGTCACCCTGGTCGGGGGCGAGAATTTCCGGGCCAAAGTCATCGGCACCGATCCCCAGACCGACCTGGCCCTGATCAAGATCGAGGCCAAGAACCTGCCGATCGTCGAACTCGGAGATTCCAGCAAGGTGCGGGTGGGCGAATGGGTCCTGGCCGTGGGGAATCCCCTGGGCATGGAACACACGGTCACGGCCGGCATCGTCAGCGCCAAGGGCCGCCAGCTGGGCCTCGGAGTGAACGTTCCGACCTACCAGGACTTCATCCAGACGGACGCGGCCATCAATCGGGGCAACTCCGGAGGCCCGCTGGTCAACATGAAGGGCGAGGTCATCGGCATCAACAGCAACATCCTCACCCCGACCGGCGGCAGCATCGGCATCGGTTTCGCCATCCCCTCCAACCTGGCCAAGAAAGTGGTCACCCAGCTCAAGGAGAAAGGCAAGGTCGTCCGCGGCTACCTCGGCCTCCTCCCGATCGACATCGATGACGATACCAAGGACGCCCTCAAGCTGAAAGACAAACGGGGCGCCTTGATCAATTCGGTCGAGGCCGGGACCCCGGCCGCCAAGGCCGGACTGAAGCAATATGACGTCGTCGTCGGCGTCAACGGCCAGTACGTCAAGGACCAGAACGATCTGCGTTTCAAGATCGCCGATATCCAGCCCGGCACCAAGATCGAGCTCAAGATCATCCGCGACGGCAAAGACATGATGCTCACGGCCACCGTGGCCGAACTCCAGGCCCAAAGCCAGCGTCAGGCCCAACTCAAGCCGGGCAAGGACGTCGGCATCACCGTGACCGAGCTCACCGCCGCCACCGCCCGACGCTACGGTTACCGCACCCGGGACGGACTCCTCGTCACCGATGTGGCCCAGGGCAGCGAGGCCGAACGCAAGTTGCTCGAAGCGGGCGATATCATCCTGGAAGTCAATCGGACCAAGGTGTCGACGGTCGACCAGTGGGACAAGATCCTGGAGAAGGCCCCGGCCGGCACCGTCCTGATGCTGCTCGTCCGCCGCGAGGGCAACGGCCAGTCCCAGGACATCATCGTGACGGTGCGGATCCCGTAAGTGAAATTCAGCAAGTTCCATACCCTGGGCAACGATTTTTTGATCGTCGATCGGGATGAGGTGGCTGATTTTTCCGATTACGCCGGCCTGGCCCGGTCGATGTGCGAGCGGCACACCGGCGCCGGCGCCGACGGCCTGCTCCTCATCTCGGTCAAGAATGCCCCGAAGGGGGCGGTCAGTTTCCGCATCTTCAACGCCGACGGCTCCGAGGCCGAGATCTCGGGCAACGGCTTGCGCTGTGCGGCCGCCTATCTTTTCTCCCAGGGACGCGTCGAAGGCGACACCGCGGTTTTCCTGACGAGTACCGGGCCCCGGGAATGCCGGTTCATCGAGCGGAAAAACAACCTCTTCACCATCCGCATCGAGATGGGCATCCCCCGGCTCGGCTCCGCGGACATTCCCTTCGACGACGGCCGCCCCCTCGCCCGCATTATCGATTACCCGCTGATGATCAACCGCAAAGTTTATCCGGTGACGGTCGTGTCCGTGGGCAATCCCCATTGCGACATCTTCGTCGACCAGATGCCGGCCCGGATCGAGTGGCAGGAAATCGGGCGGGAAATCGAGATTCATCCTTTCTTCCCCAACCGGACGAACGTCGAATTCATAAAGCTCGTCGGCCGGGGCGAGATCGAGGTGGTCTTTTGGGAACGCGGCGTAGGTGAAACTCTGTCCTCGGGGAGCGGCTCCTGCGCGGCCGCCGTCGCCTCCATCCTTAAAGGGTACGTTGACCGCAAGGTCAGGGTCAAGACGGCCCTCGGCTCGCTGCTGGTCGAGTGGGCGGGCGAAAACGACCCGGTCTTTCAAACCGGCCCGGCCGAATTCGCTTTCGTCGGTTCCTATCTGCTGAAATAAAGCCGGGGAGTTTCCGTGGGGCGGTCTTTGTTGAATGTTGAGACCTGACCCTTAAGCTTTAAAATGTTCATAGCCGCGGGCGGCGATAGGCGCGCGGCGGCCCGCGGCGTCGATCCCGAACACCCCTTTATCCTTGCGGATCCGGCCGATGCACGTGAGCGCGAATCGTCCGGCCGCCGCTTTCAATAAATCCGCTTTGGCCCGTTCCGGCGGGACCGTGAACAACAATTGAAAATCCTCCCCGCCGTGGAGGGCAAAATCCAGCGTCCGATCACCTCCATAGGCGCGCATCCCGGCCGAGAACGGAATCGCCTGAAGATCGATTTCGGCGCCCGTTCCGCTCTCTTCGCAGATGTGGCGCAAATCGACGGACAGGCCGTCGCTGAGATCGATCATGGATGAGGCGATCCGGCCTCGCGCGAGCTCCCGGCCCAAGCCGATTTGGGGCTGCGGATCCAGAAAGGCTTTCAACACCGCGTTCCGGACCCGCGATCGGCCGAGCACGGCGCCTCGTTCCATCAAGGCCAATCCCAAGGCGGCGTCGCCGAGCGTCCCCGAGACAAAAATCCCGTCTCCCGGTTTGGCCCCGCCGCGCCGGACGATCGATCGCGCTTCACCGATGGCCGTGACCGAGATGACGATCTCGCGCGCCCGGGATATGTCTCCGCCGATCAATTCGGTGTGGGAATCCTCCGCCGCATCGCGGAAGCCGCGCAAAAAATTCCGCGCCCAGAGAAGCGGCAAATCGCCGGGCCAACCCAAGCCCAGGAGCGTATAGAGGGGCGTCCCGCCCATGGCCGCGATGTCGCTGAGATTGACGGCGAGGCTTTTCCGTCCGACGTAATAGGCGGGATGCCGGCTCCTGTAGAAATCGACATTTTCGACGAGGAGGTCCTTAGTCAGGATGGCCGGTGCCCGGCCCGGCCGAATGACCGCCGCGTCGTCGCCGATACCGAGGAGGACGTTCCTTCCCCGGGCCGGGAATGCCGCGCGAATAAGGGCGATGAGCCTCCTCTCGCCCACGTCCCCGACTGTTTTCGCTCTCATACGCCGGAGAGACAAAAAATCTTAATCGGATGGGTGGCGCGTCGGATGACCCGACAGCGTCTAGGATTGACGTTTTCGGCGATTCGGGAGGCCCGGGTCAAAACCCGTGCGACGACTGAGCGGGCATGGTTCCTACTCATCGGAAACGGTATCCATACGATGAGTAGGAGAGCGAAGGAGGAGCGTCGAATACCGTTCTTCCGATCGTAGGAAGAACGGCAGTGTTTTGACCCGGGACTCCCGAATCGCCAAGCCTCATCCCTCATGTTATTTCTTCCTGGTCTTGACCAGCGCCGCCTGGAGGACTTCCTTGATCTCCTCGACGAAGATGAATTCCATTTCTTTTCTGACGATCTTGGGAATGTCGATCAGGTCCTTTCTATTGGCGGCCGGCAGGATCAGGCGCGGCAGGCCCGCCCGTTGGGCGGCCAGGACCTTCTCCTTGACCCCGCCGATGGGCAGAACATTTCCACGCAGGGTGATCTCCCCGGTCATGGCCGTATCCCAACGGACTTTGGTGTCGGTGCAGACCGAAATCAGGGCCGTGGCCATGGTGATGCCCGCCGACGGCCCGTCCTTGGGGATGGCCCCTTCGGGGATATGGATGTGGATATCGTTCTGGGAAAAGAGTTTCGGATCGATGCCCAACTCTTTGGCATGGGCCCGGGCGTAGCTCAACGCGGCATGGGCGGACTCCTTCATGACCTCGCCCAGCGAACCGGTCAGCGATAGGCCGCCCTTGCCGGCCATTTTCATGGCCTCGACAAAGAGGATCTCGCCGCCCGACTCGGTCCAGGCCAGGCCCGTGGTCACCCCGACCTGATCTTTTTTCTGCACTTGGTCCTTGAAGATCTTCGGGGGGCCGAGATACTTCTCCACGTTTTGCGAGGTGATCTTATGCAGCTTGCGCTTGCCCTCGGCCACCTTGCGGGCGGTCTTGCGGCAGATCGCGGCGAGTTCCCGTTCGAGATTGCGCACGCCCGCCTCGCGCGTATAGAGGGCGATCATTTTCTTGATCGCGCCTCCGGTCATGTCGATCAGCTTGTCGGTCAGGGCGTTTTCCTTGATCTGCTTGGGCACCAGATGCTGGAGGGCGATCTGGAGCTTCTCCTCCTCGGTGTAGCCGGGCAGATGGATGACTTCCATGCGGTCGCGGAAAGCCGGCTGGATCGGATCGAGCAGGTTGGCCGTGGTGATGAACATGACTTTGGACAGATCGAACGGCACCCCGAGGTAATGGTCGCGGAAACTGTTGTTCTGTTCCGGATCAAGGACCTCGAGAAGGGCCGAGGACGGATCGCCGCGGAAATCGGACCCGATCTTGTCCACCTCGTCCATCATGAAGACGGGATTGTTCGAGCCGGCCCGGCGCAGGCCCTGGATGATGCGGCCGGGGAGGGCTCCGACATAGGTCCGGCGATGCCCCCGGATCTCGGCCTCGTCGCGCACCCCGCCCAGGGAGATGCGGATAAACTCGCGGCCCAGGGCCCGGGCGATCGACCGGCCCAGGGACGTCTTGCCCACGCCCGGGGGCCCGACGAAGCACAGGATGGGGCCCTTGATCGTCTTGGACAGGCTGCGCACGGCCAGATACTCGAGGATGCGCTCCTTGATCTTGTCCAGGCCATAGTGATCGTCGTCCAGGATCTTTTTGGCTTTGCGCAGATCCAGGTTGTCCACCGTGCTTTTATTCCACGGCAGGGTGAACATCCAGTCCAGGTAGTTGCGGACGACGCTCGTCTCGGCCGACTCCGGGTGCATTTGAGCCAGGCGGCTGATCTGTTTGTCCAGCTCCTCGCGGACCTCTTCGGCCAGCTTGAGCTTCTTCAGCTTGTCCTGATAACCCTTGATCTCCTCCTGCAGCTCGTTGCCCTCGCCCAGCTCCTTCTGGATGGCCTTCATCTGCTGGCGCAGGAAATACTGCCGCTGCATCTTGTCCATTTCGCCCTTGGCTTCGGTGCTGATCCGCGATTGGACATCGAGAAGTTCCAGCTCTTTGGCCAGGAGCTCGTGGACTTTTTTCAAACGCTGCGTGGGATCGACGATCTCCAGGATGTCCTGAGCGGCCGGCACCTTGAGCTCGAGGTTGGCCGCCGTCAGGTCGGCCAACCGGCCCGGTTCCTCGACGTTGGTGGCGATGATCAACACCTCCGGCGGGATGGCCTTCCCCAGCGAGGTCGCCTTTTCCAGGCCGGACCGGACATTGCGGACGAGCGCTTCGCCTTCCAGCGTCTTTTCCGCCTCGTCCGGCTCGGGAAGGATCGCCACTCGGGCGATCATGTGGCCGTTCTCCTCCTCATAGCTCTCGACCCGGGCCCGGGTCAGGCCCTGGGCCAGAATCCGGATCCGTCCGTCCGGGAGCTTGAGCATGCGCATGATCAGGGCGACCGTGCCCATGTCGTAAACTTCCTCGCGCTTGGGGTCCTCGGTCTCCATTTCCTTCTGGGTCAGGAGCAGGATCATGCGGTGCGAGGAGAGCGCCGCGTCGATGGCCGCCTTGGACTTCTCCCGCCCCACAAACAGAGGGACGATCATGTAGGGAAAAACGACGATGTCGCGCAGCAGCAAAACGGGCAGCTTGGGCGGGATGTTGAGCTTCTGGTCCCGCTCCTCGACGACATCTTCGATCGGGCCTTCGGCCCGGGTATCTTTCTCAGCCATGTTTTCCTCCGCCGGATTCCGCGCCGCGCTGGATCCGGACCACCTTGTCCTTGGTTCTGGCCGGCTTGAGTTTTCGCAGGACCACGGTTAAAACGCCGTTCTCCAAGGTCGCCCGGGCCCGCTCCGTCAGGACGGCCGCGGGAAGGGCCAGGACCCGCCGGAAAGCCCCGTATTCGCGCTCCAGCCGCAGATATTTGGCCGCGGCGGGGGCGGCATCCTCGCGCTTCAGGCCCTTGAATTCGATCCGGCTTGAATGCAGGGAAATGAGCAGGTCCTTGATGGCCATGCCCGGCGCCTCCCCGATGAGGATGATCTCCTTGTCCGTTTCCAGGACATCGAGAGGCAAGACCCAGCCCCTGTCCAAACCGAGCATCTCCCTCCTCTCGGAGAGGACCTCGCTCACCAGCCGGTGAATCTCGCTTTCGATCTTGTTCGTCCGGATGACCGGAATGATTCGTTTAATCATCGTCTTCGTCTCTGGAAAGGGCCGGCCTGGCCGGCGCCTAAGATTGGCCAAGACGTTAATAGATAAGGCCCCATCGTCGATTTGTCAAATCGGAGGCCGAATCCCCTCTATTTCTCCAGGAGCAGGCTTTCCAGTTCGTGTTTGAATTCCAGGACATCGCGGAATTCCCGGTAGACCGAGGCGAACCGGACATAGGCGACCTTGTCCAGCTCACGCAGACGGTCCATGACCAGCTGGCCGATCTCCGAGGCTTTCAGCTCCTTGTCCGGCCGCTCCTGGAGCCGGGACTCGATCTCCTCGACGATCTCCTCCAGCCTGCTCATGGCGATGGGTCGTTTCTCGCAGGCTTTCATCAGCCCCTTGAGGAGCTTTTGCCGGTCGAACATCTGGCGCGAGCCGTCTTTCTTGACGATCATATAGGGAATTTCTTCGACTTTCTCGTAGGTCGTGAAACGCCGCCGGCAGGCCTCGCACTCCCGGCGCCGGCGGATGGAAAGGCCCTTTTTGCTCTCCCGCGAATCGATGACCTTGCTTTCCAGGTGTCCGCAGAATGGGCATCTCATGGCTCGCCCCGCTCGCCCAGCGTCTTCAACTGGAACATGCTCAGCCCCTCTTTCCAGAGGATACTATACCCGATCAGGCAATTCACGACAAGCTGCAGGGCGTGGACGACCGTCGTATACCCGACGGCCTGGTCGGGGTTCATGCCGAGCAGGTAGACCAGCCCCATCTTGCTGAAATAATCATAGCCGCCGACCATGCCCGGCGTGGGGATGGAGGCGCCTACGGCGGTGACGAAAATATAGGGGAAGAGGGCGACGAAGGGGGCTTCGAAACGAAAGGCGAACAGATAAATCCAATAGCTCAAAATGATGCCCAGCCAGACGACGAACCCGAGCAAAATGTAGATGAGGAAATTCCCCAAATTATGAAAAATTTTCAATCCATCGGTGAATTCCCGGAGGAGGTGCAAGAGAGAATCATAGAGCTTCTGGGGCAGGAATTTGAGGAGCCTGGCCGCCGCGGCCAGGGACTTGTCCTTATAGAAGTAGAACATCAGGCTGAGGACGAGCAGAACGGTGGCCGTAGCCAGGCCGATCGCTCCCCAGAGATAGAGGAGTGAAAATCCTTCGGCTCGGACATGGAGCTTGGCCCCGAAAAGCGGCCGGCCGAGCAGAAAAACCCCCAGCAGGAAGCACATCGTAAAAATGTCGAAAATGCGTTCGACGACCACGGTTCCGACGACGAAGCCCGGCCGGATTTTCTCTTGGCGAGCGACGTAAAGGGGCTTGACGAGCTCCCCCAAGCGGCCCGGAAAAATGTAAGTGACCATGAAGCCGACGGCATTTCCGGCCCACAGGTTGTAAAAACGGATGTCTTTTTTTTCATAGTGGAGCAGGTATTTCCAACGATACCCGCGGGTGAACAGGTGAATGGGAGTGATCAGGATCGCCGGGGCGACCCAACGCCAGTCGATCTCCCCCAGATAGCGGGCCACCTCCCGCCAATGGACGCTGCGCAAGAAGAAAAAGAGGAAAACGATGGTCAGCAGAAAGACGACGGCAAAACGAATCCATGTTTTCTTGGCCATGGGCGGCGGAATATTATCATGAGGGCAGGGGTGGCGCAAGCCGGAGGAATATCGCGATCACGGACTTGAAAATTTCTCCGAGTTCACTATAATACCGTTTCCGCGGTTGGGAAGTCGTCCAACGGCAGGACTCATGACTCTGGATCATGAAATCAAGGTTCGAATCCTTGCTTCCCAGCCACCCGCGAATCGATCCCTCCCTCCCCTCGCCGGTGATCCCTTCAGAATGGCTTTTCCCGAAGACGCGGCCGCGCCGCGGCTGCTCTCCCTGAGAAAAATCACCGTCCGGGCCGGGCCCTGAAGGCGAAACTGAGGCCGGCAGCCGCGGTTGACGGGATGGGCGGATTTTTATATTGTAATACGCGGCGAAGATCGATTGTCCGATGAACCATGCCCCAAACGACGCGCACTGATAAGGAAGGCGAGATCTGGGCCATCGGCGGCGGCAAGGGCGGCACCGGAAAGACGTTTTTCGCCAGCAGCACCGGCACCCAGTTGGCCAAGAAAGGCCGCCGCGTCGTCCTCGTCGATATGGACATCGGGGGGGCCAACCTGCATTCCTTTTTCGGCATCAACCGCCCGCAAAAATCGCTGACCAGCTTCTTTGAAACGAGCGCCAAGCTGATCGATCTGGCCGTGAACACCGACCTGCCGAACATGTCCCTGATCACCGGCGACATCCATTCCATCGCCTCGGACAACATCAAGTTCGTCCAGAAGCTCCGTCTTTTCCGCCAGATCATGAAGCTCAACGTCCAGAATGTCATCATCGACTTGGGCGCCGGCAGCCACGCCAACACCCTGGACACCTTCCTCATCGCCGACAAAATGATCGTGGTCCTCGTCCCCGAGGTCATCGCCGTCGAGAATATGTATCACTTCATCAAGAACACCCTCTTCCGCAAGGTCAAATTGACCCTCAAGGACTACGGGTTCAAGGAAATCGTCCAGCACATCTGGGACCGCCGCCAGAGCTACGGCATCAAGAACCTCAAGGATCTCATCGATTATCTCAAGGCCAGCTTCTCCTACATCGGGACGATCCTCGACGGCGAACTGGCTAATTTCAAGATCCATCTCGTCGTCAACATGGTCCGCAGCAACCAGGACATCCTCCTGGGGGCATCGATCAAGAGCGTCCTGGCCAAGTTTCTGGGCGTGCCCATTCTTTATTCCGGTTACGTCGAATACAACGACGTGGTCTGGAAATCGGTGCGCGAACGGAAGCCGTTCATGCTCAATTACACGGCCACCGGATGCGCCAAGCAGATCGAGACCATCGTCGACAACATCATGCACGGCCGCGAAGTGAACGTCCCCGGAGGCTACGGATGACGGACGAAGACATCAAGCGCTGGCAAAAGACTTTGGAAGTCGGGCCGAACGCCTCCGTCCTGGACATCAAGAACTCCTACCTGCGCCTGCGGCGGCTCTACGGGGGCGGATCGATCGTCCTGGAATCCCTCGAGGACGAGTTTCCGGAAAAAAACCGGATGAAAATCCTGGTCGACCTCGAAGAAGCCTATACCCGTCTTCTCGAGCTCCGCCGCAACCGGGCCGCCCTGGGCCGGGCCGCCGGGACGGCCCCGGACGCCGGGAACGTGGACGGAAGCGGGGACGGTGAGGCCGCGCCCGGAACTCCCTTCTCGATCGAGGAGATCATCTACAGCGGACCGGCCCTGCGGCGTATCCGGGAGCGGCTGGGCATCGAGCTGACCGAGATCTCCAAACAGCTTAAGCTCCGGGCCGAGCTTCTGAAGGCCATGGAAGAAGAGAAATTTGAGGTCCTGCCCGAGGAAATCTACCTCAAGACCCATCTCAAAAACATCGCCGCCTGCCTGGATCTCAAGCCGGGCAAGGTGGTCGACGACTACCTGGGCCGCTTCCGCGAATGGAAGCGGACGAAATAGCCCGGACGGGCAAGCCGGAAATCCCGGTCAATAGCGGAACATCAGTTCGAAGCGGATCCAAGCGAAGCTATGGGCGCCGGCGAAATAGAAATCGCCGGGCGTGAAATAGTCGACCCAAAAATGGCCGGAGAGGTTCCTGGTCACGTCATAGGTCAGCTTGAGATTGAGCAGGCGTCCCCGGTCCAATCCGGATCCGCTCAGGAGCGCCGACGGCGGGGTCTTTTCCGCCGCGCCGAGGCGGTGCCAGGTTGCCAGGAGCTTCAGATTATCGGCCAGGGTGAATTGCAGGCTTCCATACAGAGAGAGGAAGTTGCTCCAGTAGGCCGGTTTCCCGGTTTCCCTGGCCAGCAGATAGATCAGCGACTCGCTCCATTTCGGCCAGCGGGCGAAGGCCGGGTCCCAGCCTTCATAGCGGCCGGGTGTCGCCGGATCGTCGCCGCTGAGGTACAGTCCGCCCAGGGTCAGGACGGCCGGAAGCGGAGCGGCGGCGTCCGTTTTATAATCGAGGTGAACATAACCGCCGAGACCGGTCCGGTCCAAGCCGCCGTAACTTCCGAATTGATAGGCGCCTTCCGCAGTCAGGGACAACCGAGGCGATAGAGGTGCGGCCATCCGCAAGCCGGCAGTGGTCAAACCCAGCCCGGGCCGAAAAGCGGCGGCCCGGCCGTTTTTCCGAAAGAGATAGGCCTCCAAACCGGTGCAGCCGACGGTCCCCGTGAAATACAACCCGAAACCGCGTTCGCCCTGCTCGACCATTCTCTGCCGGGCGTCGTTGACCAGCGGGAGGAGGTTGTCCAAAGGCGGCTGGTAACAGTAGAACGCCTTCAGCGCCGCTTTCGCGCTCCAAACCCAATCCGCCCGAAGGGCATTGAAATAGGCCGAACGCGATCCGTCCAGCGGGCCCCCGTCCCAGATGACCAGCCCTTCACCGAGCATCAGGTCCTGCCGGCCGACGGTCAGCGTCAGGGGCAGGCCGAAGGCCTTTGTCCATTGAACATTGAGATAATCGAAAAAAACCTCGCCGACGTTATAGTCCCGGCCGTTGCGGGGGTCGGTCTTGGGAGTCAGGTAGTAGCGGTTTTCATTGGTCAGCCGGACGGTCAGGCTGAAATTCTCGAAAACGCGCCATTGCCCCATGAGGCTCGTCCGAAAACGCATATAGGAGCCGCTGTCGGCCGCGCTCTGGTTCAGGCTGGTGACGTTGTCCTGGCTCTCCTGGCGGATCCGCTCGGTCACGGTGAGCTTAAACCGCGGCGTGAGATTCGCGGCCGGTTCTTCTGCCCCGCTCGCCGCCAGCCCCAGAACAAAGACGCCGCCGATGAAAAGGACCGTTTTTGCCTTCACCGCGGACGCTCTCCGGCCGGATCCAGGCCGCCGAGCCGCGCGCTGATCTCCCAAAGCCGCCCGGCCGAAGCGGCGTCGCGGGCCGCGGCCGATACGTCCTCGATGCGGCGGTTGTTGAAATAACGGCCCGAAACGCCCTCTACGTCGGGCGAGGAGGCCAGGAAGACGACGGTATCGGCCCCCTTTTCAGGCGGCTTCCCGAACGTCTTGAAGACCAGACGGGACAGCGGCGGGGCCGACCGTCCCAGATCGGTCGCCGTGAAGCCCGGCGACAGGGCATTCACCGTTACGCCGGTGCCCGCCAGGCGCCGGTCCAATTCCAGCATGAAGAGGAGGTTCATCAGCTTGGTCCGGCCGTAGACCTTCATGCCCCGGTAGCTCTTTTCGGATTGGAGATCATCGAAATTGATATCGGCCCGGCGGTGAAGCCCCGAGGAGAGGAGGACGATCCGAGAGGGTGCCGAAGCCCGCAACCGGTCGAGCAGCCGGTCGGTCAGGAGGAAATAAGCCAGATGATTGACGGCGAACTGGGTTTCCAGACCGTCCGCAGTCTTCGTGCGCCGATAAGGAATAATCGCAGCGTTGTTGATCAGGACATCCAGCCGGTCGTGCCCGGCCAGGAAAGCGTCCGCCGCGGCGCGGACCTCCGCCGGACGGGAGAGATCGCAGGCCAGGAATTCGATCCGCGGATTTCCCGTCGCCGCGGCGATCTCGGACCGGGCGGCTTCGCCGCGGGAGCGGTCCCGGGACATCATGAACACGGACGCGCCCATCCCGGCCAAGGCGCGGGCCGCGGCCTTGCCGATGCCCGCGCTCGCCCCGGTGATCAAGACCGTTTTTCCGTTCATGGTCCCGGCCATGGGAGTCACTCCTTGAGGCGTTGGACGACTTCACCGGTGGCGGCGTCCTTGAAGATGGTCCTGGTTTGGCCGTTGGGCAGACGCTCTTCCTTGATCATCACGTACCGACCGTCGATCAAATTCCTTTTGATTTCGGCCCGGGCGCTCCCAGCGGGGACGTCCCAGCGGTCAAGCTCGACCGGCTCCCATTTCTTGGAGGCGGCGGATTTATAGCAGGCATCGATGATGGCGTTGACGATATACCCGTCGCGGAGCGTTTCCATGGGGGCTTTTCCCGCATCCAGCGCGTCGAGCATGTCGTTGAACATGTCGACGTATCCGAGCTCGTGGACCTCGTCGCCCACGGGGAACAGCCAGCCCTTGTCCCCCTCGGCCTTCTCGGCCACGTATCCGCCCTGCCCTACCGCGGTGAACATCTCGAACCCCGTGCGCAAGAAATGGTCGAGCCAGATCGTTCCTTCCGTACCGGCCACCTCATCGCGCAGATCCATCCCCCCGCGGAAAGTCCAGCTCACCTCGAACTGGCCGATGGCCTTGTTCTCGAAGCGGATGAGCCCGATCCCCGAGTCCTCGGCGGCTATGGGATGGACGAGGGTGTCGGCCGTGCAAAGGACTTCGACGGGCCGGACGTCCTTGCCCACGAAATTGCGGATGATCTCGATGCAGTGGCAGCCCATATCGACGATGGCCCCGCCGCCGGCGATCTTCTTGTCCCAGAACCAGGCGCTGTGCGGCCCGGGGTGGGTTTCGCGCGAGCGCACCCAGAGGACCCGGCCCAGCGCCCCGGCCCGGACCGAGGCCAGTGATTTCAGGGTCTTGGGCGTGTAGACGAGGTCTTCCAGGTATCCGGCGAACACGCCGGCCTTCTCAGCCGCCCGGAGGATTTCCAGGGCCTCGGACGCCGTCCGACCCAACGGCTTGGTGCAGAAGAAGGGCTTGCCCGCTTCGGCCGCCAGGAGGCAGGCGGTCTTGTGCAGATCATTGGGCAGGCCGATGATGACCAGATCGGTTTCGGGATCTTCGATGGCCGTCTTTAAATCGGCCGTCCACTTGGGGATGCCCCACTTCCGGGCAAAGGCCTCGGCCTCTTCCATCGTCTGGGCGCAGATCGTGTGGATACGGTCGCGGCCGCGGCGTCCGTGAATGGTCATGGTATAGAACGTGCCGATCAAGCCGGCGCCGAGAAGCGTAATCCGATGGGATTGGGTCATGTCGGTCATCGCCCCAACTTTATTGATTCCGCGTTCCTTTGTAAATGGCACCGCGCGCGGCGGCTGGCGTTTTTTCCCCGGCCATGGAATAAGGGAAACGGAGAAAGACCCGCTTTCACCTCATCTGCTGATTCAAGAGAACGAGGGCTTCTTCTTTCGTTTGGTCACTGAGCCGAACAGCAGGCCGGCCACGGCGCCGATCAGACCGGCGAGATAGACCCGGGTCCGTATTTTTTCCAAATCGAAAGGCACAGACGCCGCGTCCGGCTCGGAAGCGGACGGGGCGGACAGGATATGCCGGGGATCGAGGAAAATTCCGTCGACGAGGCCGAAGCGCAGGTAGCCGGCGATCAATCCGATGACCGCGAAGAGGAGCGTATAAGCGATGATCTTCATGGGTGCACCCCTAAAGATATAATAAGTCCGAAGGGGGACAAAGTCAAAAGAACGGAGATCCCCTCTTGGTATTCAATCCGCCCTCGTTCATTGATAGAATGAACCCGGCGGAGACGTCATACGGCCGGAGCGATGTCCATGCCGAAGTCGAAGATGATCGCAGCGGTCCTTCGGGTCGGGCTGACCTTGGTGATTTTATTCCCGACGGCCTGCCTCGTACGGATGTTCCTTCGCTCTCCGGGGTCTCAGATTGTCCCGGATTCCGCCGTCGTCTCCTATCCCGACCATCGCCCCTTCGCCGCGTATCGGCTGGAGGCCCGGGACGGAGGATTGGTCTATAGGCACGGCAACGGCCCCGGGCGATGCGACGAGCTCGGCGCACGGGACATCTGGGTCTTTGAAAGCGAAGGAACCTACTACCTGCATTACGACGGCGCCGGGCCGAAGGGCTGGCTGGCCTGCCTGGCCGTCAGCCGCGATCTCGTCCATTGGGCGGCCAAGGGACCGATCCTGGATTTCGGGGCTCCCGGCGAGGACGACTCGGCTTCGGCCTCTTATGGAGTCACTTTTCACGACGGCCGCACCTGGCACATGTTCTATCTGGGTACGCCCCATACCTCGCCGGCGCCCGATTTGATACCGGCTTTCCCATATCTGACGATGAAGGCCGTAGGCGAATCCCCCGCCGGGCCGTGGACCAAGCAAAAAGATGTGATCCCCTTTCGGACGGCGCCCGGCACGTATTATGCGGACACGGCCAGTCCCGGCCACGTCATCAAAATCGGGGACGAATATCGGATGTTCTTCAGCGCTTCCATGAAGAGGACGATCGGCATCGCCCGGACCAAGAACCTGAACGGGCCGTGGACGATCGACCCCCAGCCCATCTTTTCCCCCGAAGAACAGGTCGAAAATTCCTCGCTCTATTTCGAAGAGGCGAACCAAACCTGGTTTCTCTTCGCCAACCACGTCGGCCTGGACGAATTCGAATACACGGACGCGATCTGGGTGTACTGGACCAGGGATCTGGATCATTGGGACGCCGGGCGAAAAGCCGTGGTCCTCGACGGAAAGAATTGCACATGGAGCCGGAAATGCATCGGCCTTCCTTCGGTCATCAAGGTAAAGGACCGGCTGGCCGTTCTCTATGACGCCCCGGGAGGCGACAGCCGCAGCCATATGAACCGCGATATCGGATTTGCCTGGCTGGACCTTCCCCTCTTCCCGCCCGATCGATCCTGAAAGCGCGGAACGAATCAATCCGGCGTGGCCCCCAAACCGGATCCCTCGCCTGAACCGCCTCTAGCGGCTCCCCCTCAGCCCACGGACGAACTTGTGGGGACCTGGGAAGGCACCATGAAGTCGGCGGGCATGACCGCCAGGGCGGTGATGACGTTTGACAAAAACGGGGACTATTCGCTCAACGTGGCAAGCTACCTGCAGCAGGGCAAATGGTCGGTCGTCCATAACAATCTCATTCTGGCCCCCAATGATTCCATGGAAGAGGCCGAGAGATACGAACTCAAAGATGGGACGCTGATGATCAAGGCTCCCAACGCCTTGTTTACCCTGAGGCGGAAGCAGTAGAGCTGTCGACAAACGTGAGCAAAAAAGTTCTTGTGATCATAGCCGCCGCTGTGAAAGCCCTCTTGGGTCAAGGTGCGGACGCCAAGGCGATGGGACCTTAAACGAGGAAAACAAAAAAACGCCCAAAATAAGGGGAAAATCGGGTTTCCAGGCTGGTAGCGCTACGGGGATTCGAACCCCGGTCTGATGGCTGAGAACCACCCGTCCTGGGCCTCTAGACGATAGCGCCGCGGAGCAAATTACCAGAACTCCCCTTCCCTGTCAAGAAAACCGGAGATAGAATAGGCCCATGCGGACTCCCAAATTCACCCTCCTCGCCTCTTTAACCCTCGGCCTTTTAATCGCCTCGTCTCCGGCCTTCGCCGATGTCGTTCTCGCCGTGCGGGGGTCGGCCCAAGCGCGGATCGTCCTGGCCCCGGACGCGACCGAAGCAGAGAAAACGGCCGCCGCGGAGCTCGGTCTCTTTCTCAACATTGTCACCGGTGGCGATTTCCCGGCCACGACGGACGCCGCCGGAAAGGGCGGCCGCCTGCTCGTCGGCGCCGGAGCGGCCCGCCTAGCCAAGACTTCCTTCGAGGCCTCCGCGCTGGCTCCGGAGGAAATCGTCGTCCTGACGTCGGGCGACGACCTCATCCTGGTTGGCGGCGGCCCGCGCGGCACACTCTACGCCGTCTACACGTTCCTCGAAGACGTCGTCGGCTGCCGCTGGTGGACGCGAACGGCTTCGTTCATGCCCTGGAAACGAAGCCTGTCCCTAGACCCTATCGACATCCGCTTCAAGCCGCCGCTCGAATACCGCGAGCCGTTTTGGTATACGGCGTTCGAGCCCGTCTGGGCGGCCCGCAACAAGGCCAACGGCATCTCGGCCGGAGGGGATGAAGAGCACGGCGGCCATCAGATCTACGAAGGTTTTGTCCATACGTTCTATTCCCTGATCCCGCCCGAAAAATATTTCACGGACCATCCCGAGTGGTTCAGCGAGATCAATGGAAGCCGGACGGCCAAGGACGCCCAGCTCTGCCTGACCAACGAAGAGATGCGGCGTGAACTGGTCAAAAACCTCAAAGATCGCCTGCGGGCAAACCCCAAAGCGACGATCGCCTCGGTCTCCCAAAACGATTGCTTCAACAACTGCACCTGCTCGAGCTGCCGGGCCGTCGACGAGGAGGAGGGCGGGCCGGCCGGGTCGCTCCTGCGGTTCGTCAATGCCATCGCGTCCGACGTCAAGGACGAATTCCCTGACGTGGCCGTCGACACGCTGGCCTACCAGTACACGCGCAAACCGCCCAAGTTCGTCCGTCCCCTCCCCAACGTCATCGTCCGTCTGTGCAGCATCGAGTGCGGCTTCGCCCGGCCCCTGGACGATCCGCGCAACAAAACTTTCCTGGACGACCTCGACGGCTGGTCCAAGATCGCCGGCCGCCTCTACATCTGGGATTACACGACCGATTTCGCCCATTACATCCAGCCCCATCCCAACTATAGTGTCCTGGCCCCCAATATCCGGCTCTTCGTCGCCCGCAACGTCAGAGGCGTCTTCGAACAAGGCGCCTTCCAGTCGTGGGGTTCGGAAATGGCCGAACTCCGGGCCTGGATGCTGGCCAAGCTCCTCTGGAATCCTGCGCTCGACGCCGGCCGTCTGCGGAAGGAATTCATTCGCGGGTACTATGGACCGGCGGCGGGACCGATCGAGGATTATCTCGCCCTTCTCGAAAAAGCGGTCCTAGCGGCCGGCGATCCGCTCGGATGCTACTCTCCCCCGACGGCCAAGTTTCTGACGCTGGACACCCTGGCTGAAGCTTGGCGTTTGCTCGAAAAGGCGGAACGCCGGACCAAGGGAACGATCGAATACGCTTCGCGCGTCCGCCTGGCGAAAATGCCGGCCGCCTACGTCGTGCTCACACGCTGGGACGCGCTGAAAAAGGAAGCGGCCAAAACCGGGAAGCCCTGGTTCTGGCCGCGAAACCGGGACGAATTGCTGGGCTGGTTTTTGGACGCAGCCAAGGCCGGGAACGTGTCCATGATTTCAGAAGGGCAGCCGTTCGAGGACTGGGCGGCGAAAGAAGGCCGCGGGCGCTGATCAATTCTTGAAGAGGACCTTTCCTCCGACGATCGTCATGGCCACGCGGGCGGACGGAATCTCGTCGTCGGGGCAAGTCAGGATATTCTTCGTGAAGACGGTCACGTCGGCCAGCTTGCCGGGGGCCAGCGAACCCTTGATGTTTTCCTCGAACGCGGCGTAGGCGGCGTTCAGGGTGTAGGACCGGAGGGCTTCTTGGCGCGTCATTTTCTGGTCAGGGTAGAAAAACCCGCCGTTCTTCATTTTTCGGGTTACGCTTGCATAGAACACCGGGATAGGATCGACGTCCTCGACGGGCGCGTCGGTTCCGTTGGCGACCACGGCCCCCGAGTCCATCAGCTTTCGCCACACGTAAGCCCCTTCGGCCGCCCGCCGGTCGCCGATGCGCTTGGGGACCCAGGGCCCGTCCGAGGTGCAATGGATGGCCTGCATCGCGGCAATGACCCCGAGCCGTCCAAAGCGGGGAATGTCCGAGGCGGAAATGTGCTGGGCATGTTCCACGCGGAAGCGGACGTCTTTTTTCTCGGGATGGGCCTTCATGGCTTCCTCGAAAACATTCAGCGTCTCGCGGTTGGCCCGGTCGCCGATGGCGTGGACGCAGAGCTGGTATCCATTCTCGATGGCGATGCGGGCCGTTTCTCGCAGATCGGAGACGGGGTATGTGTTCAACCCGGTCGAAGACGGCAGATCGGTATAGGGTTCGAGGAGCCAGGCCCCGTGGGAGCCGAGGGCGCCGTCGATGAGCCGCTTGATGGCATGGACGTTTAAATGATCGGCGCCATAGCCGATCAGCCGATAGGCCGCCGCATTCCGGGCCATCGCGGCATTCCTCTCGCTCAGCATCACGTTGAGGCGGACGCCCAGCCGGCCCTGATCGATGGCCTTCTTGTAGAGCTCCACCTGGGACCAATTCACCCCCGCGTCCGTGACGCTCGTCAGACCCTTGGACAGGCATTCTTGATCGGCCAGCTCGATGATCTTGAACTGCTCGGCCAGTCTGTCTTCGGCGGTGCGGGACGCTTCCCACCGGGCCAGGGGGCCGCGTAGCAGGCCCTGGGCCGTTTCCAGGAAAGCCCCGATCGGCCGGCCTTGGGCGTCCTTGATGATCTCGCCGCCCCGCGGATTCGGGGTTTTGTCCGTGATGCCGGCCAGTTCCATGGCCTTGGCGTTGGCCAGGCAGGAATGCCCGCTGGCGTGGGTCAGGACGACCGGGTTGGCCGGCGCGGCCTGGCTCAGGCCGGTATGGATGGGCAGGCCGTCGATATTAGGCTCGGGCTTGCGGTCCCATTTTTCCTGGTGCCAGCCGCGGCCGATGATGGGTTCCCCGGGCTTGACTTTTTTGGCCGCCGCGGCCACCAAGGCCACGATATCGTCCCAATTGCGGGCCTTGGTCAGATCCAGGCTCAGCTTGGACTCTCCGATGCCGGGAAAATGCAGATGGGCGTCGATCCAGCCCGGCGTGGCCAGCTTGCCGCCGAGATCGATGACTTGGGTGGCCGGGCCGATGAAGGCGGCGATCTCCTGGACCGTGCCGAGAGCTTCGATCCGGTCGCCCCGGACAGCCAGGGCCTGGACTTCCGGTTTGACCGGGTCGAGCGTGACGATGCGGCCGTTTCTGAGGACGAGATCGGCCGGGGCGGGCTTTTGGGAGCGGGCCAGAGCCGGGGCGGCCAGCAGGCCGGAGCAACAGAGAATCATGGCGAAGCGGGCAATCCGGGATCGGGACATGACGGCACCTTCCTTCCACATTCCTTTTTACAATAAAACGCGGGTCGCGTCTACAATCCCGCCCCCGGGACCGGGAGCTCTTCCGGTCGCCCCGCCTCCGCTCGTTTTATGATAAAATGTGCGGCCCCAAGGATTCCGCATGAACGTTCGCGCGGCCATCTTCGATCTCGACGGCACGCTTCTCGACACCATCGAGGACCTGACCGACTCCATGAACGCGGCCCTGTCCGCTCTGGGCTTCCCGGCGCTCACGATCACCGAATGCAAGTCTCTTGTCGGCGACGGATTGTCGACGTTCATCCGGCGGGCCCTGCCCGAAGCCCAACGGGATAACCCCGACTCCGGCCGCCGCCTGCTCGAGGCCATGCGGGCCGAGTACCGCCTGCGCTGCGCGGTCAAGACCAGGCCTTATCCGGGCATCCCCGAAATGTTGGATGAGCTGGCCGCGCGAAACATCCCGCTGGCCGTACTTTCCAACAAACCCCATGCCTCAACCCTCACCATCATCGCCCATTACTTCCCCCAGACGGTTTTCCGCGCCGTCTTTGGGGCCCGCGAGTCCGTGCCCATCAAGCCCGACCCGGCCGGGGCGCTGGAAATCGCCGCCCTGTTGGCCGTTCCGCCCGGCGAGGTCCTCTACCTCGGCGACACCAATACGGACATGCAGACGGCGACCGCCGCGGGCATGTTCCCGGTCGGGGCCGGTTGGGGATTCCGCACGGCCGCGGAGCTCTGGGCCTCAGGAGCCAAGGCCCTGGCGGCCCGGCCGGAGGACATCCTGGACTGGTTCCCTCGAAACGGTCAAGGGACGAGCCTTCGCGGCGGAAGCAGACCCCCGGGCAAAGCCCGGGGCCCCGGCCGCCGTTAATTCGACGCGGCGCCCACGCTCCCCATTCCCATCGGGGAGGCCTCAGCCCCTCAGCGGCGGGCCGCGAGCCGCAGCTTGGCCGCCGTCTCTCCCCCATTGAGCCGCCAGAGCATGGGTTGGGGCCGGTCCAAGCCCTCGATATATTCAGCCGTGTTTTCCCAGCGGTGATTGAGGACGAGGGTGTAATCCGAAAAATGCTGCCAGCGCCGCCGGGCCAGGCCGGTCACCATGTGGATATGGTTGGCCGGGATCCCGACCTTGGCCAGGCCGGCCGGAACGTGATCGAAGGTCAAAAAGGTGTGGGGCCACGTGTAATCCGAGGCGTGGCAGACGCGTTCGGCCATGGCTTCGGGCAGCTCCTGGCTCTCGGCCTCGTCGTGGATCATGGTGAATACGCCGCTCAGATCGGAGTAGCCCAGCCGGCCGGCCAGGCCGCGCAGGCCTTTGGGCGAGATGAACCCGGTCGAAAAGCCCAACCCCGGAAAATAATGGGGCACGGCCTTGAACAAATAATGTTTCTCGGCGTAGTCGAGCGAGGCGCTGCCGGAGTTGTTGCCGTCGATGAAGCCGCGCTTCATCCAGGCGGCGTCTTTATAGGGCTTGAGATCGAGGCCCAGCTCGCGGGCGTTTCTCTCGATCTCCCAGGGCTCATAGACCTTGCGGAAATCCATGAACAGCGTCGGTCCGCCCCCGGACAGCCAGCAATAGGCCATCATCGTCAGGAGGCCTTGAATGTCGTTTTCGGTAGCGAAGGGAACGACGGTTTTCCTCCCTGTATGGTCTTCGCTGGAGTTGAACAGGGCCTCGGCGATGTCCGCCGTGGCCATGGGCATACCGCGCCGGTCCGAGCCCCAGGCGAGCTGGTTGGTCCAGCCGCCGGCAACGGCGTTCACCTCGCGCATGAAATTCCGCAGGATGAGATAGAGGGCCAGTCCGTCGTCGATCTTTTTGCGGTCTTCGGCGGTCAGAGAGGGAGGCTTGACGCTGCCTCCGGTATAAATCCGGTAGCCTTTGTGGACGATTTCCGCCGTATTGTTGAAGATGCGGTTGCGGAATTTGACGTTCACGATCCACTCGCGGAGCGCGGCCAGCTCCTTGGGATCGAATCCGCCTTTCTTGGCCAGCATATCGGCAAAGAGCTTCATCGATTCGCGGGTCGATTCCAGGCCGAAAAACTTGCGCGCCGCGTGAACGTGGTTGAGCGCCGTCTCCATCTGCATGGAATCCGTATCCACGGACAGATAGCGCTTGCCGCGCAGGCCGATCACGGCCAGGATCGCCGCAGCCAGGTCGACGATCTCATCCTTGGTCTTGGCGTCGTAGTCGGGGTCGAGGCCCGTTTCGGGCATGGTTCCGATGACCATGGGGCAAAGGCGCCCGGTCTGGGCATAGGCGCCGACCAGGGCGTCGATGCCCACGACCCCCGGTTTAGGGGCGTTGTTTCCGCCGACGCAGACCAGCGGGGTGTCCGCTCCGAAATGGGCGGTCAGGGCCATGGCCGTCTTGCCCGGGAAAAACCAGGTGTCCGGGACGATGATCAAGGCGTCGGCGCCCGCCTCCTTGAGCTCGCGGGCGGCCTCATCGGCAGTCGATTCTCCATCCACCAGGCGGGGACTATAAAAAACGTTGGGCGACGATCCGTCGGGAAGTCTCAGGCGGTCGGCCAGCAGGCGGGCCGTCCGCACGCCGATGGCGAACGCTCTTCGGCGCGATTCTTCGTCGATTCGCGGGTCGCAAGGGACAAAAACCCCCAGGGTAGGCAGTCCGGGCTTTCGTTTCTTGATGAACGGCATCGCTCCTCCTTCCTCTCCGCCCTCATTCTACCCGTTCCCGCGGGAATTTTTCAATGAATGAGAAAAAACGCCCCGCCACGCGTCTTTCCCGATGAAGTCGGCCGCCGTTGACGCGGTCCAGGCGGTCGAGTACCATGAAATGGAAAAATAGGAAGGGAGGGCCTTCTCCAAGGCGCATTATAAAGGGGAGCGGGCGGCGCGAGTCGCCGCTCTTCGGCCCTCCTTTCTTTTTGTCGCCGAAGGGGCTGGAAAATTGAAATCCTTCCCCAACGGACCGGCGGCGGAAGCGGCGGCAGCGGTTAAATCCTGAGGAACCGCTTTGTGTACGTCCGCACCTCGTCGAGCCCGATCAAGACGGCGATGAGATAGAAGAGGGCGAATCCGGCCGCTCCCGACACGCCTAGATTCAGAAAAGTCCAAAATTGGGCCCGCCCCAGTACATGCCCCAGGGCCCAGTACGCCGCCCAGCCGGCCGCGCCGCCGGAGAGCGAGGCGAAGAGAAGGGCCCCGGCATACCGGACAAGCGGTCCGGAATCGACCGGGCCGATTTTGCTTGGCAGACGGGCAAAAAGGATGGCCACATTGGCCATCGCGGCGACCGTGGCCGACAAGGGAAAAGCCAGGGTCCCCAGGACGCGCATCAGGGCCAGGTTCATGACCAGGTTGATGGCGACCGAAACGAAGCTGGCGATCATGGGGGAGCGGGCGTCCTTGTGGGCGTAGAAGACCGCCGCCACGTTGCGCAGGGAGGAGATGAAGGGAACGCCGATCATGTACAACGTCAGGATGGCCGCGGTCCCCGCGGCGTCGGCGGCGGTGAAGCGGCCCCGGCGGTAAATGACGTCCGTGATCGGCCCGGCCAGAAAAGCGATCAGGGCCGAGGTCGGGATGGTCAGAAAGAGAACCATGCGGAGCGAATCGAACAGCGTGTCGTGGATGGCGTCGTGGTTCTTTTTGACCACATGATGGGAGATCGTCGACAAGGCCACCGTGCCCACGGCGATCCCGAACAGGCCTAGGGGCAGGTTCATGATCCGGTAGGCGTTGTTGAGCCAGGTCAGGCTCTTCTCCGCCAGGTTGGAGATGAGCATGGTGCTGACGAAGACGTTGAACCGGGCGCCCGACAAGCCGATCATGACCGGGACGAAGAGCGCCATCATGCGGCGGAATTCCGGGTCCTTGAAGCTCAAATGAAAGCGGTAGCGGAATCCCATCTGGAACAGGCGCGGGAGCTGGACGAGAAACTGCATCAGCCCGCCGACGGTGACGCCGATGGCCAGCCCGAACACCGGATCGATCCCCCTCCCGCTGAGATAGGCGAACAGGGCGATCGGGGCGGCGATGGAAAAGATATTGAACAGCGCCGGGGCGACGGCGGGGACGAAAAAAGACCCGTTGGTGTTCAGGACGCTCATGGCCCAGGCGGCCAGGGCGATGAAGAGCAGGAACGGGAACATGACCGTCGTCAAGTGCCCGGTCAGGGCGATCTTGCCGGGGACCTTGTCGAAACCGAAGGCGACAACCCTGGCCAGGGCCGAGGAGGCCAGCATCCCGGCGACGGTGATCAGGCCGACCACGAGAATGAGGGTATTGAAGATGTTGGAGGCAAAGAGGTTCTCGGCTTCGCGGCCTTTTTCCTTCTGGGCCATGAGGACGGGCACAAAGGCCGAGGACAGGGCGTTTTCGGCGAACAGGTCGCGCAGGAGATTGGGAATGCGGAAGGCGGCGTTGAAAGCGTCGGTGGCCGTCCCGGCCCCGAAAAGGTAGGCGATAACCGAATCCCGCACCAGCCCCAGCACGCGGCTGATGGCCGTTCCTATGGTGAAGGAGCGCACGCCTTTGGCGATATCGGCCATGACATTATCCCTTCAAACGGTTTATTAGAATAACACGATTGCCGAGGGCATGCGAGCATCCGCGGCCGGATTCGTTTAAAGGTCGGCGGGTCCTGCCTGCTCCGGCGCCCCGTCCGGCCTCGCTCGACCGACGATTCGGGAGGCATGGGTCAAAAGACTGCCGTTCTTCCTACGATCGGAAGAACGGTATTCGACGCTCTGCTTTGGCTCTCAACGCCTCTTGGCGTAGAACCATGCCCGCTCAGTCGTCCTAGCAAAGGCGTAGGACAGTACTATGCTCGCTTTTGCTCTAGCGAGCATAGTACGTCGCACGGGTTTTGACCCATGCCTCCCGAATCGTCGAATGTTTCAATCCCCCGCACGGACGGGCGCATCCCTCGCGTCACCCGCCGAGATTCTAAGCTTTCCAGACTAGATTTATACGCGCCGGGAAAATAGACGATTTTTACGGGCGAGGGGTGAGCCGGGGAAAACCCGTGCGACGACGCAGCGGGCACGGACCATACTCATCGGGCTGGATCTATGCCCGATGAGTGTGGGAGCGAGGAGGAGCGTCGGAGCGAGTTTTCCTCGCCGGGGAAAACGAGCGCGTTTTAGCCGGCTCGACCCGAGCCCGAATATGTGTCCATTTGTCCTTCAGCCGGCAGATCGCGTATGATGAGCAAGACAAGTCGAAGACGGAGGCTTCCATGACCAGGAATTTCCGAGACCGCCTCAAAATCGGCCCTCCCCCGCTCGGGACCCTGCTCTCGCTCCCCTCGCCCGAAATCGTCGAGATGGCCGTGGACGCCGGATTCGACTGGCTGTTCCTGGACATGGAACACGGGCTTCTCGACCCGGCCGCGGTTCAGAGGATGATTCAAACCGCCGGCGGCCGCGTTCCCTGCATGGTCCGCGTTTCCGCGCATGACGCCGTCGCCATCGGCAAGGCCCTCGACACCGGCGCGGACGGGCTGATCTTTCCCCACGTCAATTCCGCAGCCGAAGCGCGGGCCTGCGTGCGGGCCGCCCTGTACCCGCCGGAGGGAGCGAGGAGCGTGGGGATTGCCCGCGCCCAGGGATATGGAGCGCGGCTGGCGGAGGCGGTGGCCGGAGAGAATGGGCGCGTCGCCCTGATCGCCCAGATCGAGCACATCCGGGCGGTCCGCAACATCGAGAAAATCCTGGAAGTCTCGGGCCTCGCGGCCGTTTTCATCGGGCCTTATGATCTTTCGGCCAGCCTGGGAATCCCCGGCCGGGTCCAGGACCCCTCCGTCCAGGAAGCGATCGGACAAGTCCGGACCGCGGCTTTTAAATTCGGCATCCCGGCGGGCCTGTTCGCCGGCGGGTCCGAAGCGGCCCGCGCGGCCCTGGGCCGAGGATTCGAATTCGTCTGCGTTTCGACGGACACGCTTCTCTTCGCCGATGCCGCCCGGCGGATGGTCGCCGATCTTCGCTGAATCTATTTCCGAAAAGCGGGGACGAGCTTGACCGTTTCGATGGCCTGGTGGCCGACGCTGAGGGTGATGCCGTCTTTGGTCACGGCCAGGGGTTTCCCCTCTTCCTCGATGATGTTGGTCAGAACGGCCTTGTATAGCGGCGCGAAGAACCCCAGCCGGATCCGCGCGTCGCGCCCCTCGATGTCATAGCAGCGGAGGATGAGGGAATCGTCGTCCTCGGCCTTCTTGATCGTGCTGATCAGGACATTTCCGTCCGAGAGCGTCACCAGGCTGCGTTCGGCCGGCCAATCGGCGATTCCGGACGCCGTTTCCCGAACGACCGGAAACAATCCGACATTGGCCTGGATACCGGCCTTGTAGCCGTTGCGCCAGCCGGGAGCATGCGAGGTCAACGAGAAAACGTAATGATGGTCGCCTTCCTGCAGGTACCAGTTCCCCTGACCGTGGCAGCTTCTCCGGGAGGCCAGGAGGATCGGCTGGAGAATCGGATAATCGACGGGCTCGATGGTCGGGTCTTCGAAATCGTTCACCGCAACACAGGTGCTGAGGGTCAGGCCGAGCGAAGCGTCGCTGACGTTCAGGAAATTCTGGACTTCGCGCGGGCGGATTTTGGACATCTCCTCGTCATAATTGAGGGTCCCGTACGCCGGGCCGCCCGTTCCGGGCGCTTCGCTCGTCCCCACTTCGACGACACCCATGGGCACCTCGTAAGCGACCCGTCCTTTGGACGCGGCTACGGGCACGGCCAGGCGGAATTCGCGATAGGGGTTGCCGTCCCAGCCGAGAATGTCGACTTCCAGGTCGATCCGCTTGATGTCGTTGTAGACGATCAAGCGTTCGCGGACGGTGCAGTCTTTGAGCGGCTGGCGCAGGCCGTAGACGGTCCGGACCGGACCGGACAGCGCCGGCTCCTGAATCCAGAGAGGGCCGTGCGCGCTGAGCTTGTCGAATCCTTCCATCGTCGGCTGCTGGACGCGCCCGAACTCGCCCGCCCCGTTGCCGACCGATTGCATGGTGAAGACCTCGAAACCGAGGAATTTGTCCGTCTTCAAAATCTCCCGGCCGAGGCTTTTATCGAAGATGCTCCGGACGCCGCCCGGTACTAGGGCGATCCGGTAGAACGCGTTCTCGAGGACGGAAGCCGTGACACTCGACCGCGTTTCGTATTCGCGGTCGAGTGCGGCGGAAGATGAACCCCGGGGAACGCCCGGGGCCTCCGCCGCGGCCGCGCTTGAGACATCCGCGGCATAAAAAGTTTTATAGCCGATCGCCGGAACGTTCGAGGCGACGAATTGGATGCGGACGGAATCCCGCTCCCGGCCCGCCTCCGGAGGAAGAATCTGGGCGGGGATATCGTTGCCCAGGACATCCTTGATGACAAAGCGGCCGGCCGGCTTCTTCAGCAAGACCGTGACCGGCGCCGCGACCGGCCAGGACAGGGAATTGAAAACGACGACCGGCAGGCCCCGTCCGGCCTCGGCCGCGACATGGCCGGCGATCGCGGTCAGGGCCCGGCCCAACTGTTCTTGTCCCGTATCGCGGGCGAATTCATATTTTTTCCGGAAAAGGCGGTCCGTGACCTGCCCTTCTTTTCCGCCCCAGCCGTGATCGGGGTAGATGGCCGCCTGCCAGGCCTCGTCCAATTCTTTGGCCGGATAGCCGGCGAAACTTCCGGCCAGCAGGGCGGCGAAGGAATTAAACATCTCCGCGGCGGGCAGAAGATAGCCGGCCTCCCGATGCGCGGTGATGGCCCAATGGTGGGTGGGTCCGTGGATGTAGAGCCAGAGGTTGGGCCGCTCGCCCAGGACCTCCTTGAAGGAGGGCCGGCCTTGGCTCAACGCCTGAAAGAATCTCAGCGCGGAGGAATAACCCATGGTCGAAGCGGGTGTTCCGGCGCCCGCGTGCTTCGCGTTCCAGCGGCCGATCAGCGGCCCGAAGTCCGTGGGCTCTGAGAAATCTTCGGAATTGAGCAGGGGAAATTCAGGGGCGATGCCGCGGTTCTTGTAATAGGGCGCCCAGGCTGCGAGCTTGGCGGCGATTTTCTCGATCCCCTCGTCGCCCTTGGCATGCAGGAGCGCCGAGGAATTGCCGTAATGGCCGGGCGTGAAGGCCAGGACGCTCGATCCGTCGGGGCTTTTCCAGCGATAAAACCCCTCGTGATATCGGCTGATGACCATAAAGGGAATGCCGGCCTTGCTCAGGATCTGCTGCATCTGCAGGGCCCGGCCGGGAACGTCGGGGTTGAAGTAGACCTGCGCATCGCAGCCCGGCCAATTCTTCCGCATCCAGCGGCGGCCGAAATAGGTCTCCCGGATGAGCTCCTCGCCCGACATCAGCGACTCGTACGGCTGGTTGAACGTGGCCCCCCATTCCAGCCGGCCCTCGCGGGTGAACCGCTCGATCTCGGCCTTGCGCTCCGGATGGGTCTCGATGTACTCGAAGAGGTTGAGCATGTTCTCCATCACAAAGCGGTACTCCGGGTTCCTGCGCATCATCTCCAGGGCCGGGGTGATGCAATGCTCGTCCCGGTATTTGCGACAGGCCTCGGGGCTGTCCATCCAGGCGATATCCTGATGGCTCGAGGAGATGATGCCCAGATGGAACGGCAACGGCAGGGCGGCGGCCGTCTTCGCGGCCTCGGTTTTCTGATCGGCGTTCATGGCTGCTCCTGTCCCTAGAATCACTCCGGCGCAGAGGATGATGAACCAGGCTCGGATCCCGTGAATCATGATTACAAACTCCTTGGAGAATGAGGTCAGCGGTCCAGGATGGACAGGTCGGGAGACAACAGGCGGCGCAGGGCCGGCTCGTTCATGTTGTCCGGCGTGGCCAGGAAGACGCCGGTGTCGACCGTCTTCTCGTAGGGCCGGCCGCGCAGATGGTCGACGGCTGTGCGGACGCTCCGGTATCCCATCTGGACCGGGTCTTGCAGGACCAATCCGTAGATCTCTCTCTTGGCCAGGGCTTCGATCAATTTCTTGGACGAGTCGAATCCGACGTGGAAAACCTTCCCCGCCAGGCCGTGGTCTTCGAGGGCCCGGTTGCAGCCGAAGGTCGTGGATTCGTTGGGCGTGAAGATCGCTTCGACGTCGGGAAAGCGGCTGACCAGGTTCTCCACCGTCTGGTAGGCCGTCTCGGTCGTGATGCCGGCGTATTGGTTGTCGGAGAGGATGGCGACGCCGGGAAATTCGGACTTCATCGTGTCCAGGAAGCCCTGCTCGCGCTTAACACTGCCCTCGACGCTGGCGATGACCCGGACCAGGATGGCCTTGCCCCGTCCCTTGAGGAGTTCCCCGACCCGTCTGGCCGCGATGACGCCGCCCTTGTAGTTGTCGGTGGAAATATAGGCGACGAAATCGTTCCCCTGCAGGGCGGAGTTGAAGATGATCGTGGGAATGCCGGCCCGCTTGGCCTCGGCCACCGGCCGGACCAGGGCCTTGTCGTCCATCGGCGTCAGGACGATGGCGTCGATACCGGCATTGGTCAGGGTCTCGACGATCTGGATCTGCTCGTTGCGGTCGTCCTCCTTAAGCGGACCCTTCCAGATGATCTCGACGCCCAACTCGCGCGCGGCCGCCAGCGCGCCGGCGTGGATGGCCTTCCAAAACTCATGGGTCGTCCCCATGGGGATGACGGCCAGCGTGGTTTTCCTGGCCCCCGGACCGCCGGGAGCGGCCTCCCGGCGGCAGGCGGACGAGGCCGCCAGAGCCAGAATGAATCCCAAGAGGAGGGCGGGGAAAGCCCGCCCGCGGAAGAAAACAAGGCGGTCACGTTCGGGCATGGCGGATCAGTGTTTCTTCCGCAGCTCCGCGGCGATCGATTTGATCTCGGTCAGATCGCGCTTCATTTCGCTCCAGCCGTACCACAGGGCATAATCGGGATTGGCGTGGAACGTGCCCTGGAAGGCCCGCATGCGGTGCTCCAGAAACATGACAAACAGTTTCTGTTCGACCGGCGTGGGCGCATCATGAAAGGCCAGCAGGTCGGGAAACGCCGCGGCATAACCGGCCGGCTTGGCCAGCAGGCCGTCCTTATAGAGCCCGGCCACGGTCCGGATGCCCTCGGCCATCAGGTGATCGACTTCGCGAATGATCCGATCGCCCTTCTCCAGCTCGCCCTTGGCGAAGGACGGGGCGTGACACTGCGTGCAGATCGAAACCATCTTGTCGCGTTCCTTCTGCCAGTCCTCCTCGGTCAGCCGGGCCACGGCGGCCGCCTTGACCACGTCCAGGCGCCCGGTAGGCTTGCCCTGCGGATCGAGCACACCCAGCCCCTGCAGGATGGCGGCCCGGTCGTCGGCCCATTGTTTGTCGTCCGGCAGGGGCAGGCGCACGGCCAGAAAGCCCCAACCGGTCATGACGGCATGGTCGCCTTCCTTCATGTGGCAGGTCTGGCACTTGGGCGCGGGTGTGGTCGGCGGGAGGACCTGGCTCTGCTTGAGCAGGTAGCGTACCCCATGCTTGGACGCCGAATACATCTCCCACTGGGGATGGTCGAAGCCCATGTGGCAGGTCTGGCAGGCCTGCGGTTCGGAGGCCTCCTTGACCGAGAACGTGTGGCGGGTGTGGCAGGCGTCGCACGAGGCCAGGCCGAAGCCGCCGCCGTCGGCCTTGATCTGCTTGATTTCGGCCTCGCTCTTGAGGCCGATCTTGTGGCAGCCGCCGCAGCCTTTCATGCCTTCGATCATGGCCACGGGCTGGGCGTGGATGGTCGGCATGGCCTTGATCGCCGCCCAGGCCGCCGCGTGTTTGCCCTTCTTGAACTGGGCCACCTTGTCTTCGTGGCACTGGGCGCACGTATCGGGCGTCGGGATCTTGGCCTTGGCCGCGTCGGCCGCAGCGACGTGTTCCGTGCCGTGGCAGACGGAGCAGCCGACGTCGTTCTGGCTGTGCTTGCTGAGCTGCCAGTCGGTCACGATGTTCGGGCTGGTTTTTTTATGGCATTCGACGCAGGCCTGGCCCTGGGCCAGCGCCCCCGAGGCCAGGAAGAGAACACCGCCTACGATCCAGAGGTTTTTTTTGATCATGAAGAACCTCCTGATTATTTGAATTCGACGATCTTCTGGCCTTGCCCGCCGGCCGGCAAAGAGGCGACGTGGCGCAGCGTCTTCCATTCCTCGGTGCCGGGCTCTCCGCATCGGACGGTATACGCGCCCGCGGCAAAGACCTTCGGTCGGAACGAATCGCCCTTGGCCCGAACCGTGTAGACGATGTCCCCGGTTTTCTCCTCGACGACCTGGACGACGGGATCGGTCATTCCCTGGAACTTGAGCGTCGGCAGGTAGGCCTTGGCCGCCCGGCCGTAATTGTCGAACTGGCTGATGGTGATCGGCCAGCCGGGATACGGTTTGCCCTCCAGGGAGTTAGGATCGGCGAAACGGGGCCAGCACTCGAGCGTGATCTCGCGCGTCTTTTTGTCGAAGCGGATGATCCCGTATCCCGTCGCCCGGTCATAGAGGAGCACTGGCCGGCGGCCCGTGACGAGCGGATCGGCCACCGCGGCGACGCTCATGCGGTTGCCGAAGGCGTCCTTGTAATCGCCCGTGTAGCGCGGGGCACCCGGCTTCACCCTGGCCCCGGGTTTCTGAGGAAACCAGCGCCGCGGCCAGAGATTGGAGATGGCCGGAACGCAGAGGGCGTAGCCGGCGTCGCCGAAGGCTTCGACGCCGTATTGGATCGTGCTGGGCAGATGCTGGTCCCCGCAGACGTGCAGGGCATACGCTTTGCGGATCTCGCGGAGGGCCGCGTTGCGCCCGGAAGCGGGCCAGCCGTCCGAATCCATGTCCGCGGCCGGAACGTCCTCCGGCGGATATTCATCGGGTTTATAGAGGGGAAGCTGAGGGACTCCGTCGTCGGATCGGGTCCCCGCCGGAAGGGTGAAGAGATCGACCCACAGCGTCTGGGAGAAGACGGCTTTCATCCACGTTCCGCCCGACCAATCCACGGCCCAGTTTTTCAGGAACCGCAATTGGCGCTCGCCGAGGAGCTCGGCCCCGGGTGGATCGGCGTCCTTGTCGGGTTTGAAATCGGGGTTTTGGGCCCAACCGTTGCGGATCTCGCCCTTCGGCAAGAGCGGCGCGGGGGCGGATTTGAATTTGCGGTCCTCGAGGACGGCGATGCTCAGGCCGGCATACTGCAGCTCGCAGAAGTAGACGCCGATCCCCTGCTCGACGGGCGCCGGATCGGCCGGGTCGGGCAGGTGGCTCGTTTGCGTCCGCTGGACCATGTTGATCCAGCGGGCCGGCATCTTGTAGCCCCCGGAATCCTGGGCCACGATGTCGAAACCGGGGATGGTCGCCTTGCCGCCGGCGCCCCAGACGTTGCCGTGATAGACGTCGTGGTCGTCGGGAATAGTCACCGCGGGATGATCGCGCAGGAGTCCGCCGAAGGCCCAGCCGAAGAGATACCACTTGCGCAGATAGTCGAGGATAGCCTTGTCGACCGGCTCGTATTGGGTCCCGTAACCGGCTACGCGCTCATAGATCTGGTCTCCGGAAAAAAACAGCAGATCCGGATCGTGGGCCGCCGCATGAAGGGCCACCTCGGCATGGGGAAAACCGTAATCGTTCTGGCAGGTGAAGGCGGCCAGGACGAGTTTCCTCTTGTCCCGAGGCTCGCGCTGCACGGTTCCGGCGAAAATAGACGCGGTCCGGCCCGGACCGCCCGCGGCCCATTCATAGTCGAGTTGGTACGGAACGCGGCGATCGGCGTCCCAGCCGGGAACGCGGAACGTTGCCGTGCGGGCGTCGGGATCGATGGGCGCATCCGCGGCGTCCGCCCATTCGCCCGAGGCCTTCTGGACGCGCAGCTTGACGCTGGATCCATCGGCCGCTCCCATGGGCGGCAACTGCGCCGTCATTTTCAGGACCCCGCGGCTGAGCGTGTATTGGGCGAACAAAATCGGACCGAAGGCGCTTTCGTCGTGGACCTCGGCCTTAGCCCCCCCGATCTCCCAGGCGCTGAACCAGGCGGCCGGGCCGTTCTCGGGTGTGGCCATGTCCGGCAGGTGGCTGACCAGGGCGAGATTGCCGGCCAGCGCGGCCGGATCGAGATCGGATTGCTCGACCCGCGAGACGGATTCACCGGACGCCGGGTCCCGCGCTTCGAACAGGATCGCGGAGCGGCCGTCCGCCGGGCGGATGGTCAGGCGCAGGTCCAGGCCGCTGCTCAGCCGGTCGCGCACGGCTTTGCGAACGGGCTCCCTCTGGAGCACTTCATAATCGCCGATGAACAAATCCCCGTCGATGGAGACTCCGACGTTGAGGCCCTTGCCGTAGAGCGCGGCATACCGAAAGTCGTCGAATTCGGCCTTGGCCCCGACGCGGAAGCCGATCCAGTTGCGGTCCGTCGAACCCTTGGGTGCCGCGATCACGGCCGCCCGGACGCTCATCGCCAGCTCGGCGTTCTGCGGGCCGAGACGACGGGTCAGGACGTGCACGTTCCGGTCCGCGGCGGCCGGCAGGCATTCCAGGCGGCCGTCCTTGATCCGCCAATCCTGGAGCCGGTTGGCCCAGTATTCCGGGCCGATCCAAATCCGTTCGATCCCCGCCGGCCAGGCGCTCCGAAAGAGCGGCCCCTCGGGTGCGGCGGGTGACGGCACGGCGGCCAGGAGAAGTCCGGCCAAAACCGCTCCGGAAAAAAATCGAAGGAGCTTGAGGGGGAAGGCCCCCTTCTTTCCCGATTTCATTTCGCCATCCGATAGAGCCCGAAATGCGACAAGGCCGGCCTGGCCCGGGTCCTGTCGATCGTGAGTCGGACCCTGGCCGCGGTCACCTCGGGAAAACGCAGGAGCCGCTTGTATCCGATCGTCGTCCCTTTGGCGATCTCCTTCCACTCACCTCCGGACAAGCCTTCGAGCTTGAACTCCTCGACATGCTGGCCGAGGCCAATATTTTCCTGGAGCATGGCGCAGTCGAACGTGTTGTCCCCGCCCAGGTCGCATTCGATCCAAGACGCCCCGCCGTCTTCCTTGGGGCTCCAATAGGTTTTGGCGTCGCCGTCGACGGCGGCGGCGGGGGGGTCCCCAGGCTTTGCCTGGGGGTCATTTTCCGCCGTACTCGGCCGTGGATACGACCCACGGACGAGTGCCGCGCCGGAATGGGCGGCGTCTTCGCTCGAAACTCGGACCACGGCGCCTGCGGCCAGATCGGTCTTGAATGTTTCGTCCAGGATGCGGCGCATGCCGCGCAGAGCGGCGACGTCGAAATCGGTGATCCGCCCGCGCTTGTCCGGGGGGATGTTGAGGAGCAGGACGCCGTTGCGCCCGACCGAGCTGAAATAAATGTCGACGAGTTTTTCGGGCGTTTTGACCTGGGCGTCTTCTTTAGCATGATAGAACCAGCCCGGCCGGATGGACACGTCCGTCTCGGCCGGATACCAGACGAGGGCCTTGGCGGCGGCGATCTTTTCCAGGCCGCCGAGGTCGTCGTTGGTGAAGTCCTTGGGCTTGAAGGTCCCGTCTAGAGGATGCTGCTGCGAGCTCGCGGCGATGGCCGCCGGGTCCGGGACATCCGCCGGGACCACACTCCACTCGGTTTCCCGCCCATAGCCCGATTCCGTACCCACCCAGCGGACGTCCGGGGCCATCCCGAAGATGACGGCCTGGGGCTGGAGCTCGCGTATGACTTTGTAATACGACGGCCAGTCGTACACCTGCCTCTTGCCGTTCGGCCCCTCGCCGTTGGCCCCGTCGAA
>Ga0315275_10000119_pt1 | contig 59145 bp, 33 predicted proteins | sample YL17G03_0_MG_FD_205557 | JGI IMG/M metagenome (GOLD analysis project Ga0315275, IMG submission 205557) | Sediment microbial communities from Yellowstone Lake, YNP, Wyoming, USA - YL17G03_0 | ecosystem: Environmental > Aquatic > Freshwater > Lake > Sediment | place: USA: Wyoming | collected... | reverse complement strand
TACGATATTTCGTATCCAGTTGTAGTTGAGCTGAGGGATGTTGGTGCATTCAATAAGCAGGGCTTCTCTTTTATGTTTGCAATGGAGAGCAATGTCAGGAACAATGATGCACTGAAGCCAGGCGAGTTAGTGGAGCTCAGCAAGTTTGGAACTTCAAAAAGAACTTTGATGAATGACCCAATTGAGAAGATTTCAGGTGATATTAAAGTTGTAGTAAGGGATGATGATCTTGCCAAGATTAAGGATGCAATTGTAAGATACTCCTGCGGGCAGGACTCACTATATGTTGGAAAGACCAACGAGAAAGGCGAGCTTGTTTCAAGGCTGCCAATCTGCCTTGGAGGAGCAATCGGCGCTTCAAAGCAAGGGTATGTTTCTGGAATTAAAGGGCTTGACACGTCTGTAGGAAATGATGCTTTCACCGAGATAATCCTCCCGAAGATTTACAAAAAGAACGCAACAATGGAAGTAAGGGAAAAGCAGGATCTTAGCGGAGTAACTAACGCAGCGTACGGCAGCATATCGCAGGATGATTTGCTGCAGATGATTGGGGCGTCAGGAAGACCATTAAAGCCGTCTGAGTCAGTTTATTTGAGAATTGAAAAAGTAAGGAGTCCTGAAGAAAATATTTTTAACAGAATGTATATTTTTAATAATGAAACCAAAGTACTGGAAATTGAACTAACAAAAGGAAAGCAGGAAGTGAGAATTGAGCTCATTGATGCTGAAGGTGTTTATATCCCTGAGGAAACAATTGTCCTGGATGAGGACGGGGACATACTTTCAGAAACAATGAATGATATTAACATGGAATTGATTGGCGGAGACGACACAGAAGAAATTGATATTCCTGCTATTAACATAACTCCTGCAGTAAGAGGGGGAGCAATACTTAATAATGAGACAGGGTACTGGTTTGTTGACGGCTCCAGCATAAAAGCAAATAATTCGGTTAAGTTTTTCGCAGCAAGGCAGAAAGCGCCAAGAACAGTTAGGGATATTAATTTGCTTGGAAACCGCGAGGAAGATTCAATTGATTCGAGAAGCTTGATTGAGCCAGAATGGGTTGACTAAATGAAATACAAGGCAGCATTAATGATATTTTTGATTTTAACTATTCCATTCTATATTAGCTCAGCTTCTGCTATCGTAAATCCAGACTCATTCCCTGTATCAATAAAGCAGGTCAGGGTTTACGGAAACCTTAGGAACCAGACAAAAGCTCTGCTTCCAACTGAAAGCATAAATGTTGAGGCATTGATTACTGATACAGGAGTTAATCCGCCTCAGGTAAAGTTTACAACTTCAGGAAGCACAGTTCCTTTCCAGAGCTGTTTTGCAGACCCTCAAGGCACAAAATGCGGGCTTGTCATAACTCCACCGACAGCATTGACTGAAGGCGCAAAGACATACACTGTGACTTATACTCCAACAGGAGCAAACCCTGTCCAGATTTCAGGAACATATGTTGTTGACAAGACTCCGCCTGTAATAAACTCATTCGGCACATCAACAGGAGTTGTCGGGATTTCAAACGGCAAAGTTGCAGTTTCATACACAGTCACTGATTCAGCAGCTGCAAGCTCAGCAACATGTGCAGGTGTTGCAGGAATTTTGATTTCAAGGAATGCACAGTTCACAGACATTTTTTCAGACTCAAAAATTGATGTAAGCTCAATACAGGAGTGCCAGAAAAATGGGGTGCTTGAAGTAAATGCACCGGTTCTTGACGGGCAGTTTACATGGTATGCAAAGGCATACGACAGATTAGGCAATACTGCATTCTCTGTAAAAACTGCAACATTCACAGTTGATGCAGTTGCGCCTGAAATTTCAAATGTGAGATTATTCAGAGGAGAATACAATACAACCCTTGTTGCATCAGGGCAGGGAAGCTATATTATTAAGGCAAACATAAGGGAGAGCAACGGGCTGCAGAGCGCAGCATTGGATATTGGCGGGCAGTCAAGCTGCCTGAAGATTGACACAAACAACTACGAATGCTCATGGCCAGTGCAGCTTTTAATTACTGAAACAACACGCACTGTCAGCGGAAAAATAACTGCAAAAGACTCTCCAGGCAATTCAAGAGACTATTCATTTTCAATTGGAGTAAGTGTTGACTCACAGGCTCCATCAGTAGGATTCTTCGGCTCAACATATGGTTCATACTTAAGAGGCGGCGGAAATACTTTGTATGTCCATGCGCAGGATCCAGAAGGAGATCCTATCACTGTTAATAATGTTTATGCTGACCTGCACCTGCTCGGGGCATACGGCTCGCAGGTTAGGCCGAATGAATGCAAAGGTGAGTACTGCTATTGGTATAATATCGTTACAACAAAATCGAACGGAGCAGTTGCAGTAGCAAAAGTCTGGGTTGGAGATAGCTTCGGGCACTACAATTCTTTGCAAACTGCTTTTACAGTTGACAAAAATCCTCCCGTAATTAATGAAATTGTAAGGTCAATTGAGTTCCCGACAAAAGAAGATGAAGAATACTTGTATTTTGTAATTAATGCATCAGATGATTCTGGTGTGAGAAATGTTACTGCAAATATTTCCGTCATAAGCAACATGAAAGGCTTGGCAATCGCAGAATGCGATGACCACAAGCTGAGCAGCGCGTGCTTTATTTACACACCTGAGCTAAAGACATCTTATGCAGTTGGAGACATAGTATTCACTGTTTATGACAAGGCTGGAAATTCAGTTGTACAGAAATATCCAATGCTTCTCTACGAGGCAGATGTCAATTCTATTCCTGAAGAGATTAAAAGTGTTAATGTCAAGTCAGTCAGCCCTAAGAAGCTGGACAGAAAAATTGCAGAAAAAATACCTGTAAAAGTTTTCCTTGACCTTGATTACGAGTATGAGCATGACAATGTGGAGGTTGTTGACCAGACAATTGACTGCGTTAATCTCACAAAGCTGGGCTTGTTGTACCAGACTGACACAGACAATCCTTATTTGATTGGCGAAGATTATCTTGTATTTGACATAGTCCTAAATAATTTGACAGCAAAGCTTGACAAAATCAAGTTTAACTGCACAATGAACCTGAAAATCAGGAGAGGCGGCGTAGTCTTCCTCAACCCTGAACAGCAGACATTGAGCGCAGAGATTGAATTGTACAATCTGCCTCTTGGCACAGTTGGAGAAGGTGTTATTAATAAACTTGAAGATATTCAAACAGTTATAGATGATTGGTTTGGCTGGGCTGAGACAACTGACAAATGGTTCCAGACTGCAATCAAGATTTGCGATGGATTCGGCGTATTCCAGCAGGCTTACAACATACTCCAGACTTTCAAGCCTATTTTATTCCCGATACTTAATGCAATAGAGAAATATCCCCCAGCAAAAGGCGCAGCTAATGCCATTTGGAAATATTATAACATGGGTATGTGCTACATGAAAGTCGGGAAAGACTGGGCATGGCCTAACACAAATCCTTCAAACCTTGGAACAGGCAGCCAGGAGAAAGGTACAGGCAATCAGGGAGGATTCTTTTATTCAATGTCAAACGGAAATTCATTTGACTTTAAAGGAATAGTAAGAAACATCTGTTCTCTTGTCAAGTGCAGGCAGTGCAATACTGACTGGAGTGTTGCAAACAGGCTTGCAAATCTGAACTTTGATTTTGGAGGCACTGGCTCTGCAAATGCATCAACAAAGAGCACAACTTTGAACACACAGATGGAGGGAAACAATGCTACAAAAGAATCAATTTTCAAGAACGTTGACTTAAGTGTTGCAGTTGATCCATTCAGGAGCTGGGCAGTTGCAGCAGCATGCTTGTGTATCCCTGGATTGATACATAATGCAAAGAAATACAGGCAGCTTGAGTGCATGCACGCAAACTGCATTATCGAGAATGCAAAGGCAGGATTTTCAGTAGGTCCTTGCGATTCATTAGATAGGGAAAGAAAATGCGTATTTTTCTGGGGCGCACTATTCCAGCTAATACCAGGATATTTGTTTGCGCAGATGATTGTCAACAAGATTACTGCAGTTATTACACAACTTCCAGGAAGGCTGATTGGGGCAGCAAGGAACTGGTACTGCAACAACTATGACACTGCCATAAAAGAGTCAGGATACCTTGAGCAATGCGACAGTGCAAAAGACTGCCAGGACCCGACAAAGCAGCCTCAGTCACTGCCTGATGCAAAAAACTCGAACTATATAACGTGCAGCGTCATTGATGCAGGAATGCTTATATGGAGCTGGAATGATTTTGCGGATAATGCAATGGATTTCAAGAAATACTTTAATTTTGAAGAAGAGCAGGATTTTTGCGAAAGTGTTGACTGGGAAGCAGCAGGTCTTGATTAAGGAGGAAATGAAAAATGAAACGATTTGGAGCAGGGATTATGGGTGTGCTGGCTGCAATGACTGTTGCAGTGCTCTCGTTCCAGCACTACAATGTTACAACCGGAGCAGCAGTTGCAACAGAATATGGCGAAGTTTACGGCGGAGCAATTTTGCTTATAATCGCAGCAGTTGCAGGAGTTTTGCTGATTTCAGGGAAGGAAAAGAAAAAGCATGAATAAGAAAATATTTATCGTCTTGATTGTGATGGTTTTGCTAGCTGTGCAAGTGGCTGCAGTGGAAATCGCTCCTGCACCAGACCAGGTCAAAAAGGCACAAGATTATGCGAATAACAAGCCGACCCAGAAAACTACCACAGTGTCTGCTGACAACTATGCTCAGCTTGCACTACAAAGGACAAGGGTTACAGGACCTTTGCCTGGTGGAACTCAAGGTGAATTTAGAATACAATCAAAAACTGACACAAGTGTAATTTTGAAAGATGCTGCAGGAAATACTTATTATATATCAAAAACGGATTTTACAAGCGGGAAATATTCTGCAGCAGTTAGTTCGCTTGGCACAAGACCAACAACAGGTCCGCAAAAATCAACAGACCTTGATGTTGAGGGCAGCAAAATTGCAGTCAGCCCTCTTAGCCAGGCAGACCTTGCAAACCTTATTACGTCTACAAGTATTATGAAAGATGTACGTGGGGGAGAGGGAACTGTTCCAACAGGAATAATTCACTTGGATGATTATGATTTCTTTAGGGTTGATGCAAACGGGAATATCTATTATTACCGTGCATCGGACAATCCTGCAGTTCCAGGAACAGGATACCCAACAGGGTATATCATGATAAAAAGCGCAGACGGCAAATCCCAGTTCTTTAACCCTGAAACAATAACTGCCGACGGCAAGCCAACTGGGCAGGCATATGACCCAGATACAGGCTTGATGTTCGAAGGCGGGGATAAAACTCCTTGGAGGCAGGTAAGGAGTGATACAAGATATGCCGGACAGATTGAGGTTTCCAAAATGTATGGGTTGGACATAGGGATGGATGTATATGCAGGAGAGTATGTTGACCAGTTAACCAAAAAAACGATGTATGATTATTTTTATGTTGATGCAAAGGGCAATATCCAGCGTCTTAGTGCAGAGGAACTCCAAATTGCATTAGCTCAGACTTTTGGCAAAGATTGGGCAAATCAGTATGCCTCATGGGGAAAGACTACCGAAGAGATGATAAACAATGCCCAGAAACGAAGAAACATTCAGGCATTCTGGGGGGCATTCTTTGAGGGCTCAGAGTCATTGATTTACCAGAGTGTTACAGACAAGATTAACAGGAAATACTGGGCAGATGTTACAAAAGAATGGACTTTCCTTCAATCAGCATTTTTCACACCTCAGACTTGGGAGGTTGAGATATGCAAGATGTTCATAAGTAATGACAAAGATATACCAAGCTCTGCGCAGATTGGCTATGACGCATACGGCCCTCACATAACAATGAACTTGTTTGCGGAAAAAGAAAATTTCCCAATCGCAAATCTAACATTGTATCAGGTTAGCTGGCTTGTTGCGCCTCTTGCTGACGAAGTCGAGTACAGAGTATGCCTTGGCTCATGCACACCTTGCAAAATTATTCAGGACTGGGAAACTGTTTCCAAGGGAGACACTGACAATGGCTTTGCAACAAAGTACAGAAACATAACCTTGCAGGCTTCAAAAGTTTCAATATGCTATTATGAAACAACTGAAGTTGACGGCGAAGAACAAAAGTCAGAGCTCCTGAGCTTTACCCAGCCTATTGTTTTCGAAAACTATAACCCCGACGATGATTCTGGAAACTATGGAACTGGAATTGTGACAGAAGGGCAGGGCGGAGCCGTAACTCCACCTGAGGAAGAAGAGGATGAGTCTTGGTGAAGTTTCTCGGAGAGTTTATAGTTGAGCCTTGGACATTGTTTTTGGACAGCTTCAAAAAATTCAAGCTTCAGCTAGTCCATGCTGCATTTTTTGACTTGTGCTTTTATGCAGGATTTTTACTAGTCTATGTTTGTGGATTTTTCTTATTCAACAATATAATCCTTAATCTTCCAATACAGGTTGGAAAAAGCCTTACTCCTGTACTCGCAGCGATGATTGGAGGAATAGTGCTTTTGTTTGCGCTGCTTTTCATCAACACAGTTATTTTCAAGAACCTTGCCTGGAATTACACTCTTGAAAGAAAGACAAAATTGTGGAGCTTCATCAAATTCAGCCTTGCAACAGTCCTCCCTTGGTTTGCAGTCTTTCTTTTGTTAAGATACGGGCTTACAGGCTTTGCGCAGGTTGTTGTTATCCCGCTTTATGCATTAATCTACATTTACTTTATCGGAATTGCAAGAACATTGTATGATGGAAAAATAAAAAAAACAATTGGCAGGGCTTTTGAAATCGGGATTTTCAAGCTGTACAAATTTATCCTTCCTGCAGTTCTTATGTTTTTGGTATTATTTATTGCTTCAGGATTAACCTCTTTTTTAATAAATGTAAATGATAATTTATTTTTCATCACATCAACAGTTGTGTTTTTGATGCTTTTTGCTTGGGCGAGATATTATTTCACTTTCATAGTTAAAAGTTGTACAGAAAGGAAAAATAAAAAATGATTAAAAAAAGGGGGCAGGTAACCTTATTCATAATTATAGCAGTGGTTCTGCTAATTGTAATATTCTCAGCAGTAATGTTCAGGGAGCAGATTGCAAGGAACTTTGCAAAAGTTTTCCAGCCAGAGGCTGAGCCTTTGAGATTGTATGTTGAGAAATGCATAACTTATGTTGGAAACTCAGGAATTGAGCTGATGGCAAGACAGGGAGGATATGTCCAGATTCCGCCAAAGCTTGATGTGTCTTTTGACGGCTATCTCCCGAGGGCATCTGCTGCATTCGGCCCAGTTGTCGGCTTGAAGACGCCGATGTGGTGGTACAAAGGGCAGTCTTATGTTCCTCAAAAAGCAGACATGGAAGCACAGCTTTCATTGTTCATGGAGCAGAACCTTCCAACGTGCTTTGCAAACTTCATGTCATTCCCTGATTTGGAAATTGTTGAGAGAGGAAATTTGACAGTCACAACCGAGATTCACAGCAAGGATGTTTTGTTTACTGTAAACTATCCTATTACTGCAAAAGCGAGGGCAGCAACAGGGCAGAGTGTTGCTGAGCTTGAGAATTTCAGGATGCCTATCCAGAAAAATCTTGGCGAGCTCTATGAGCTTGGCAAATCCTTGATGGACTATGAAAACAATAACGCATTTATCGAGGATCTAACAGTTGACATTATTTCTGTTGCAGACGGCGCAGGCGACTCGCCTTATTTCCCGATGGAAGGATTTGACATAAGATGCCCCGGAAAAGTGTGGAGCGAGCAGTTTGAGCTTATCCCTGACTTGCAGCAGATGATGCATTATAATCTTAATTATGTTAATTTCAAAGGCACATACTTTACTGACCCAGGATATGATTATTTCAGAAAACAGTATTCTTTCAGGGCAGCTGACAAGAACTATCCTGATGCTCAGGTTAAATTAATTTACGACAAAAGCTATGGCATGAATCTGGATGTCCAGCCAAGCTCAGGAGACATAGTAAGAGGAATTCCGATGAAGATTCCTTTGCTCGGGCAGTGTTTCCAGATTTACCATCACAGGTATACCGTTGATTTTCCTGTAAGATTCCAGATTACTGACATTAAGACAGGGCTTGTCTTCAGCTTTGCAACACCTGTTGTTATCGAGAAAAATCAGGCTAAACGATATATGAGCCCGTTCTTCACTGACTATGAATATGTTGCTCCAACTGATGATGAGTTCTGCGCAAACAGGCAGTTCACAAGGACAGTTTTGGTTGACGATGCAGTTACAAAAGACAAGATTTCAGGAGTCAACATAAAATATGAGTGTGTAAGGTTTGGATGCGAGCTTGGCGAAACAAAGCAGCCAGAGTTTGACGGAATCCCTATCTATGGCTCAGTGCCTTCGCTGACAACAAAATTCCCTCCATGCTTGAATGGATTTGTTATTGCATCAAAAGAAGGCTATGTGCAGAATGTAAGTCAGTTCACAGTAAGTGTACAGGGCGGAGAGTTCCCTCCAATTTCACTAACTCCATTAAAAGACCTTAACATGGGAGTTGTTGTTGCAGAGCTTGAAAATGGAGGATTAAACATAAGAGGATTAAATGACGGTGAGATTGCTGTAATCTTTTTGACAAGCCCGTCAAGAAAATATGACGAGGCATTTTACTATCCTCCAAACCCGTATGTGAAAAACAAGCTTGGAGTTATTTATGATGATGTTGATTATAATCTGGATATTAAGATAGTCAAGAACAACATAGTAACTGGAGGATATTTCCTTGACAAGTGGAGCTTGAGAAGAGCACAGCTAAGCACTGCAAACGAGGTTTTGTTCACTGTATTTGTCAAGAAAGATGTTCCAAAGACAAACCAGGAGTTTGCAGACTTCTGGAACAACCAGGTTGTGCAGATTAGCCCAGACTATCTGCCTGCAGTAAGATAAAATGGACATAAAACTGAAATCATTTGTTGTGTATTTCACGATTTTCATAATGATAGGGCTGTCAGTTGAAGCAGCTGAAGCTCTCAGAATATCAAATGTCAGGATTTCAAACATAACAACAAACACATCAACAGTAAGCTGGGCTACTGACGGAAATTCTGACTCAACAGCATACTATGGAGTTAACAGGCCGCCTGTAACAAAATCAGAAGACAAAACGTATACAAAAAATCATTCAATCACGTTAAAAAATCTGTTTGCAAACAGACAGTATTTTGTGATTGTCCAGTCAAGGAATACAACTGAGTCTAAGCTTGATGACAACAGCAGCTACACATACACTTTCCGCACACAGAGAAGTCTTTCTGATGTCAACACTTCGATAACTACCTCGATACCGACTGGAGTTAATGCGCAGACAGCTTCATATGTGAACAAAAGCGAAATCACAATAAACGGCACAAGCCTTCCCGGCACAACAATACGATTTTTCATAAACAGCGAAACAATCCCGAGCCAGATTGAGGAGACTGGAAAATACTCCCTTGTTGTCGGTCCAGGAGGAAATTTCTCTGCAACTTTGCAGCTTTTCGAGACAGTTCACAGCGGGATTATAGGCTATAATGTCATCAAGATAATGTTCATAGGCCCTGCAGGAGACAAGCAGACAGTTGAAAGGACTGCGATTGTTGACACAAGAGCGCCTATCCTATATATAGAAGACATTAATTCGCCTACAAGATTCTCCCAGCTTAACCTTAATGGAAGTGTAAGCGAGGTTTCAAATATTACATTGAGCATTGACACAGGCTCTGACGAAATTTTGGCTCTGAATTCAAACCTTGGTTTTGGAAAGAAAATCAGTTTAGGCGGAGACGGCAGGCACAACATTACAATAAAGGCAGTTGACAGGGCAGGAAACAGGGCAGTTCTTAAGAATTCAGTTGTTCTTGACACAGTGCCTTGCGAAATAAAGTTTTATGAAAAACTTTTCCAGGAAAAGCAGAGATTTTCGATAGTAAATGTTAACGGCACAACTTCAGAGCCTGAATGTAAAATCACTGTAAAGAATCTTGGCAGGGATTTGCAGCCAAGATATACAAATACTACCAGCTTAAACACTGCAGTAAGCAGGGGGCAGGTTAACCAGACAAAATATCCTTACCAGGATACTACATCCTTGACAACAGAATACGAGCTTGGTGTTGGCGGGCTTGCTGTAAGATATGAGAAAACATTTGAATCAGACAGCGACGGAAAGTTCAAGGAATTTTTGGCAATTGCTGAAGGCAGGAATAGATTAATTTTCAATGTTTCAGACAAGGCAGGAAATGTAAGAAGTGTTGAGAGATTCATTGAGTTTGAGCCCGGCAGCAAGCTTTGGAAAATGGGAAAAATAACAACAGTTCCTAATGAAGTTTACACAAGCGAGATTACAAACAGGGATGTTGACGGCACAGATGTTTCTGTGATGTATGATGTTTATTATTACGGCCCGAGTGATTTGGAAATCACGAACATAAGGGCATCTGCATCTCTTGACGGCGACAAGGTTAACAATAAGTTCTTCAGTGTCAAGGAAAGCTATGCGTATTATGATGCAAAAACAAAGAAGGCATTTATCCTTACAAAAATAAAAGTCAACAGGTATTCAGGCAAGATGGAGGATTTGCCTGACCAGCTTAATTTTGCAATGAGGACAGTTGTAAATTACAACTATGGAACAATTGCAATGAACGAGGAAGTGTTTTTCCAGAGCGGTGTTGCAGTTGAAAAGCCGTTCAAATACACAAAATGGCTCTCGCCTGAAATGATTAACAAGACAATAAAAATGCTCGATGAATGGATTATTTGGCTTGAGCAGGCGCAGAAAGTAACAGAAGTTGCAATGATTGCAACAACAGCTGCCTGTGTTGCTTACACAGTTTATACTTACATATCAGGATTAAGCGAATCAAATGAGAAAACTCTTTACACTATATGCGACAGGGTTTGGTGCCCGACAATTCCTCCGCACTGCGACAGGATGAACTGGAATGATGACCTGAAACAGTACGAGTTTGAGAAAGACGGGCAGACATTTACTTTAAAGAAAATTCCGATAAGCACAGTTCCAATGGACAAACGTCCGGCAGGATGCCAGAAAGAAGTGCTTTTGCTCAGTTCATCGTCAAGTGATGTTGGATTTGGCTGGCCTGGTGTCAAGAATCTTCAGGCAGTTACTGGAGCAAATTATGTCTGCGCAGATGACCCTGAAGTTGCGTCAAGCTTTGAAAATCAGGACATTCCTCCATACTTGGGAAAAGGATGCTATCAGGAAGGCGCGCCTAACTATGATGACACAAAATGCATTTTTGGCGCAGGCGAAGTAAGCAAGTATGGAAAAGTAAATCCATATGATGATATGTGGCTCTCTGTTCAGTGCGGATGCATATCTGGAGTTTACGGGCACATAACCAACTGGCTGAGAATTGTGCAGGGCTTCAAAAAATGTCTGCAGCAGGCATATATTGGTGAAATCAGGGGAGGATATTGCGAACGATTATTTGCTCAGTTTGCGTGTGACTTAATAAGCTGGGCGCTCAAGAGGATTATTACAAGAGGAGGGGCTGGAAATCTGCTTGGCCCTTCAGGAGATGAGGCTGCTGATGTTGTAAGAGGAAATTTCAACACAGTAAGCCAGAGGCTCAAAGAAAGATATGGAGCAATTACCCAGAGCAGGTTAGGCTTGGATTCAGCGCAGATTGTCCATAAATTCTGTGTTGCGGCAATTACAGGAGACTGGAGTGATTTGAGAAATTTACTGACTCAGGCAGCACGTGTTCCAGTTGCTCCAGTTGTAGGCCCGATGTTCCCTGAATCAAGATTTGCAGCCTGGAATCCGTTTACAGGGCAGGCTTCAATAACATATTATGCTACTTTAGGAATTTTATCAGGAGGGCAGAGAGTTAACGGCTATGCAAAAATAATCTGCGACAAGTCAAAGCCAGACGGAAATTTCTGCCCGCCAGGAGCTCCAGTCACAATTTACGAGGAAACTCTTTTTGTTGAAGCAGACGGAAGCATGGAAAGAAACATTGCTAAACGAGATGAGAATGCAAGATACTGGGGCAATGTCATGGTTATGCACCTTGAATATCAGCTCGGCGAAGAGTCAATTAAATATGACAAGGAAGAGCAGATTTTGCACAAGGGAGGAATTATCGCCCAGTGCCACTTCCAGCTTATACCATGCTGCCTGCAGTGCGATTTGCTTGCAGGGCAGAGCTTTGGCACAATGCAGTTTACGAGCGCGCTATTCACTCCAAAGAATAATAATATTTACTATCCTGGAAACAAGGTCTTTGTTAAAATCAATACTCAAAAGCTAACTCCGATGCAGACAATATCCACTGGCAATACTACGGAGCAAAAGCCAAGCATATATGCTGTTTGGAATTTGCTAAGGCCTGACAAGCAGAACGAAACTGGATTGTGGGCGATCCCCTGGAATGAAAAAGAGAATGATGTTTTCGAGTTATTGACACTTCCAGCTGCAGGACAGATTGGTGTAAGCAGAGGATTTGAATGGAAAGCAGACGATGTAAACATACATAGGGATGGCTCAGCTATTTCATTTATGGCAGGAGACATTATCAAGATTTATTCGCAGGCAAAGGTCGCAAGCGTAACAGCAGGAACAACTTATGTTCCAAGAGAACTAACTCAGCTTAAGATTGACGGCGTTGATGTAACTTCATCAGACAGCATGTTCGAATGCAATGGAATTGGAAAATCTCTTGTGAGCTGCACTTTCAGGGGCAAGCCTGCTGAGGAAATTGAGGAAGCACATGTTTCACAAATAAGCATTGTTGCAAGAGGAGACAAGGATGATACAAATCTTGAGCTTAAGTTTGATTGGACCACGAGAGATGGTTCTGGAACAGACACAGCACTTCTAGGAAAAGAAAGGCTGACACAGCCTGTTTCAGAAGCAGCAGTAAGCAAATACACTCCAGGAACTTATATGCTAAATGTGACCTTGTGGCACGATGTTGACAATAACGGGATTATTAATGAGAATGACAAGCCAATTGTATATGGCGCTCAGCTCAGGCAGAGCAAGATTTTGAGCTTTGAGTTCAGGGCAAAAGCTTCAGATATCTGCTCTGAGGCTCCAAAGGTAGAGATAGTTTATCCAACAAAAGATTCATATGTTACTTCTGCATTGAAGCACTATCCGAATGAAGAAGGAGTTGACTTGTACTTGTGGGATGACTGCAACGATATTTCAAATATAGCTCTTTACGACAGGAAAGGATTTGATATTGGCAAAAATTTGGACACAACTGCAAAGAAAGGAGAGCCATATCCAACCGCGCTTTCAGTTCAGAATGGAAACCTTTTCCAGATTGCAAGGTTTGGCACTGGCTCGCAGATTACAGACCAGACAAGATACAAGAACGATGAGAAGTTTGAGCTGATTGTAAGGGCATATGACAAACAGAAGCATGTTGGAGAGGACAGGGTAATAGTAACATACACAACTGCAGCAGAAAAAACACAAACCCAGACTCAGGCAGCAGGGCAGGAATTCCTGCAGAGTGTTTCAGGCAGCACGGCAACAGGATAAATGCCTAAGCGCCGCTTCCACTTATTCTTTAAAATTCCAAAATTTAGGCTGTAGAAAAGCGAAAGCTTTAAATATATAAACTAATTTTAGTGTATTAACTAAATATGGTGTATCAAAAATGACGACGTTTACTGTATCAATACCAAAGGAATTGAAGGCGCAGATAGACTGCTATCCTGAAATAAATCTTGCTGAATATTTAAAGAAGAGATTTCAGTCAAGATTGTCAGAACTGATTAAATTTGAGGAACTAAAATACAAAGGAGCAATCTAAAATGGCGTCTGTAACTTTGTCTGTGACAGAGCAATTCAAAGACCAGCTGAGGCATTTTCATTGGGTGAACTGGAGTGATATTGCAAAAGAGGAAACGAGAAAGAAGCTTATATTTGAGAAGTATATGCAAACCAGGGAGGTTTCTGACGAGGATTGGGAATTTTGCGAGGAAATAGACTGGCACCCAGTTGATGAACTGCCCCTGAAAAAGGAATTTGTTAAGAAACTTCAGGCTGCTAGAAAGGAAAAAGGCATAAAATTTAAGAATATGGCGGAGTTAAGAAAGATTATCGAGCAATAAAATGTACTGCTACGAGATTATTCCTTCTTTGCAAAAAACGCTTAATAAGCTATCCAAGAAAGACAAGAAGACATACGAAATAGCTATGGGCAAAATCGAAGAGATTATCAAGAATCCTCAGCATTTCAAGCCATTAATGCACAGTTTGGCAGGGGAGCGGCGAGTCCATATTATGAAAAGTTTTGTTTTGAAGTACGAGATTGATGAAGCAAATAAAACTGTTATTTTTCTTTTCTTTGGGCATCATGATGATGCTTATGGGAGATAAACAGCCTTACCAAAAGATTTAAATACTAACGCTTTATCACAAATAACAAGGGGTATAGACAAATAATTGTTCTTAACATGACACAAGAACTTAAAACAGGAACAACAACTGTAGGATTAGTTTGTAAGGACGGCTTAGTGCTTGCAGCAGACATGAGAATGACTGCCGGCGACATGATTGCATCCAAGCAGGCAAAGAAAATCCACAAAGTTAATGATGAGATTGCAGTAACATGGGCAGGCTCAGTTTCTGATTTGCAGCTTTTGACAAAACTGCTAAGAGCAGAACTAAAGCTGAAAAGCATACAGTCAAAAAAGAAAGTCACAATCAAGGAAGCAGCAAACCTTTTGGGAGGATTGCTGTATTCAAGCATAAGGCAGATGAGCATGATTCCAGGGATTGCTCATTTTGTAATGGCAGGAATTGACCAGCAGGGCCTGCATCTTTATGATTTATACCCTGACGGCTCTGTGACTGAGGTTGAGGATTACACATCATCAGGCTCAGGCTCTGTTTTTGCTTACGGTGTTCTTGAATCAGACTACAAGAAAGACTTGACAGTTGAAAAAGGCGTTGAGCTTGCAACAAAAGCAGTAAAGGCTGCTCTTGAGAGGGACATTAACTCAGGCGGCGGGATTTATGTTGTTGCAGTCACTGAAAAAGGGATTCAGGAAAAAGTCCTTAAGAAAGTTAAAACCCAATTAGAATAAATTACATTATGAAATTCTGAGCATAGAATGGCAAACATAATAAAAGAAATTTTAGCGCTTTTGCCTGAAGGCAAGGTGTCTTCTGCAGCATTTGAAGGCGCAAACATTGTGCTTTACACTAAAGACAAGAATTTTTTCTTAGACAACCAGGGCACTATCAAGAAGGCTGTTGATGAGTTCAAGAAAAGAATTGAGCTTAGGCCTGACCCGAGCGTATGCGTGGAGCAGGATGAAACCAAGAAAATAATCAGCGAGCTTTTGCCTGCAGAAGCAGGGCTTTCCCAGGTTATTTTTGATGTCCAAAGAAGCCAGGTTATTATTGAGGTTGAAAAGCCGGGCTTGGCAATAGGCAAGAAAGGCTCTTTGCTTGGCGAAATAAGAGAGAAGACTTTCTGGATGCCGACTATCAGGAGAACTCCTGCAATAAAGAGTGAGCTTATTGAAAACATAAGAGGAGTTCTTTATGAAAATAATGATTACAGAAGAAAATTCCTTGACAAAATCGGGCACAGGATTTATGACGGCTGGGTCCGGGGAAAGAAAGAGGAATGGATTCGAGTAAGTTATCTTGGTTCAGGAAGGCAGGTTGGGCGTTCGTGCATACTTTTGCAGACTCCGGAATCAAGAGTTTTGCTTGACTGCGGGCTTGATGTTTCAGCTTCAGATGCAGAAGCATATCCATATCTTGAAGCTCCAGAATTCAGGATAGATGAGCTTGATGCAGTAATTGTGTCACACTCACACTTGGACCACTGCGGTGTTGTTCCTTTATTGTTCAAATACGGATACAGGGGTCCTGTGTACTGCACAGAGCCGACAAGAGATGTAATGGCATTACTGCAACTGGACTTTGTGAAAATACAGAAAGCAGAAGGCAAAGACCCAATTTATACAAGCGAAGAAATCAAGGAAATGGTTAAGCACACAATAACTCTTGATTTTGATGAAGTTTCTGACATAACTCCTGACGTTAGAATCACTTTGTACAATGCAGGGCACATTCTTGGCTCAAGCATGGTTCACATGCACGTTGGAAATGGTTTGCACAATATTTTGTACACAGGAGACATGAAATATGAACAAACAGAGCTGCTTGACCCTGCTATTACAAAATTCCCAAGGCTTGAAACCTTGATGATGGAAGCAACCTATGGAGGGCCTGAGAATGTTTTGCCTTCAAGAGAGGAATGCGAGAAAGAGTTTATTGACATAATCACAAACACACTAAAAAGAGGAGGCAAAGTTCTTCTTCCAGTTCTTGGAACAGGAAGGGCGCAGGAAGTTCTTTTGATATTGAACACTTGGATGGAAAAAGGAAAGCTCGACGAAGTTCCAGTCTTTATCGATGGCTTGGTTTGGGATGTTACAGCAATCCACACAGCGTATCCTGAATTCTTTAACGAGGATGTTAAGAAAAAAATATTCCACAAGGACAACAATCCGTTCCTTAAGCCTTGCTTTAAGAGAATCGGCTCGCAGAAAGAAAGGCAGCAGATTATTGAAGAAGGAGGGCCTTGCGTAATACTTGCAACATCAGGAATGCTTGTTGGAGGAGCTTCAGTTGAATATTTGAAAGCTCTTGCTGAAAACAAGAACAATTCATTGATTTTCACATGCTACCTTGGCTCAGGAAGCCTTGCTTCAAGAATAAATTCAGGCGAAAGAGAGATTGGATTTAACCAGGGCAACGGCAAAGTTGCAGTTACCAAGATTAACATGGAAGTCTATAAGATAGACGGTTTCTCAGGGCACGCAGGACACGAGGAACTGATGAACTTTGTTTCAAGATGCAGCCCCAGGCCGAGAAAAGTCATACTTAACCACGGAGAGTCAAAGAGATGCTTGGGCTTGGCAAGCGCAATACACAAAAAGTTCAAGATAGAGACTTCTGCCCCAAGAAACTTGGAAGCGCTAAGATTGAAATAGTTTCTCTTTTATTGCTTTGGATAATAAATTAATGTACAAATTAATTTGCAGCTCAACTTCTTTCCAGTCTTTGTATGCAGCAGGCTCACCATAATAGATGCTCCTGTTTCTTTTTGTCCTGACTTTTTCAAAAAAATTCCAGTCAAGTTCAAGCTCAGGATGTTTTTCGCACAAATATGCAAAAACGCACTCGTGCGTGGCTGCCTTTATTTTGTCAAACTGCAAAAATGCTTCAGCAAGCACGTGCAGGACATCATAATGAAGCTTGTATATTGCATTCCACTGCCTGCCTTCTTTTGGGGCAGTCCTTGCCCAGTCCTTTACAGATGCGAAATCATCAAGCGCAATATCTGTCATTGTCTTTATCTGCCCCAAATCTGCTTTTTCAATAGGCAGAAAAGAGCCTTCTGATTCGCAGGCATTGTAAATTGTTTTTTGGCTTCTGTCTTTACGCATTTGCAACCTCGATAAAATCAAGAGCACCTTTCACGCGGTAGCCCTCGGCAATGTTCTTCAGCAAGCCTTGGCTGAAGTTCTTTAAATCTTCTTTGGTTCTGCAGACAAATACTTGTATTTCCCTGTGAAGCTTTGCCCTGAACCTGTCTTTTTCAAGCCCTTCGGGATTTCCATAAATAAACAAGTCAATATCACTGTCCTTGTGCCAGTCCCATCTGCTGAAGCTTCCAAAAATCACAACAGCTTTTGCTTTTTGAAGCCCGGCTAAATGCCCAAGGAATCCCTGTTGTTCAAGCATTTCCAGCGAATAGATCTTTTTTTTCGCCTGATAATAAGGATTTGAATAATCGCTTACGTAATACGGCATTTTGCCGTTTTGCTTTATTTTTTTGACAAGCCCCAGCTTTATGAATTTCGTTAGCCACGATGATGCCTGCGGCTTGCTTATTGATGCAGAATCACAGATATCCTGAAAATGCCAGTGCTTTGTCGGGCTGTTTAAAAACAATTCAAATACACGTTCTTCTTTTTTCATATTGGTAAGGATAAACCTTACTATTATTTTAATCTTTCTATCTTGTTGTGGTAACATTTATTCCCACACACATTAATATACTTTAATATTCTACTATATTATAGGTGAGCAAATATGAACAGAACTGAATTTTTTCAAAGACCAGAACGCGTAAAGGAAATTATAGGAGAGAAGACTGTTTACGAGGTAAACCCTCTAAATGCAAACGAGAAAAAGACTCTTGTTGATAAAATAGAGAATTTAGGGAAGAACGAGGCAGTTCTTTTGCATGGCACAATTGTTTCCCCGCAGTATGAATCCGAAGACAGATTCTTGAAAAGAGGCAGTCAGGCTAACTTAAAGAGATACAGAACAATCGAAGAGGCTGTTAATGATGCAACACCAATGTGGAAGCTGAGGCAGGAGAGGTTTAACCAAACAAACCCTGAAATTGACTACTGCGGATATGGATGGTGGGGCATTAAGAAACGGGAATACAAGAAAGTCCATCTTGTTGACTGTGTAAAAGGCGCAAAGCTTCTTGCGTATTCTTTGATGTCAAAAAAGCCAGAAGACCAGATTAAGGTAAGAAGATATGACGGGCACAGCATGGCAAGAAAGAAAGGCGGAAAATATCTTGTTGAAGTTCCTTCAATGACAAAGGAAATGAAATATCTTGTAAACCTAGAGTATGTGCCTCTTACAAGGCTTAAGAACAAATATTCAATAATTTTTGACTTGAGCACAAGGCACGGCTGCGAGGCATTTATTGCAAACACTTTTGACTACAGGTATGCAACTTCGTCAGTAAGCTTCTGCCCGCACATTATTGCAGCTTATCATAAGTTTGCAAAAGAAGAATGGGACATGGGCAACAAGACTCCAATGGAAGTTAATCCGTTTGCACTGCCAAGCAAAAAAACTGTTGACTTTTACAACAAGCTTGAGTCACAAGTAATGGTTCAGGACTCTTATGAAAAGGACGGGAAGAATTTAACAAAAAAAAGGCCTTTGAACAAGGCTGAAAAAGAAATTTTGCTTTGGAAATATGCTGCAAAGCACGGAGCAATGGAGAGTTTTTTCACTAAAGATAACCTGAAAACTTATTCGTGGTAGTATCTCGTTCAGGCTCAGGGCTAACCTCTTCCAGCAGATGCTCAAGCTCGCAGGGCTTTAGGTTTTTTCTTCCAAAAGTCTCTTCAGCGAGTGCGGCCAGCTCGTAATCTTCTTGTTTTGTTTCTATGCTGTAGTTCATGTTTTCTCCTTAATTTTTCCTTTTGCCTTGCTCTAAATATCAAATATATAAATATGGCGATTACGAGAAGCAGGAGCAAAATTATGAGCCACAAGTAATTCGGTTGAGCATAAGCCTCTGCAACATAGAACTCAACCATTGCAGTTGAATCTGCATAACCTTTTTTAGACGCTGTAACAAAAACAGAATAATCTCCTGCCTGCTTCACTTTCAGCATTGCAGTGCCTGCCATAAATATAAGTGAAGAATTTGAACCGTCAGGATATTGGACATATCCTATTAATCCTGCATTTTCATAATCAGATGCCTTTATGAATAAAGGTGAATCAATTTGTTCGTATGAGAACTGTACTGTCTTGCAGAAAATATCTTTGCATGCCTTGATGCTGAAATTATCAAATCTTAAGCTGGAGCCGTAAACATAAAATAAAGCCTGGTCTTCTCCTAATATTGTTAAATTGTCTGAATAAACTTGTACACCAAAGCCATAAAGCCCATTGCCAAAGCCGTCGTATATTTCGTAGTCCAGGTCATTGAATGTGGCATTCTGCCCAGCGCCGATTGATGCAAATTTGACAAGAGGATAAGGTGCAACTTGTTGAGAAAATAATGACGATTCAATAGTCAGGTTTTTTGCAAAACTGTCCCTGTTTGTTATAGTATAGCTTATGTTGAGGATGTCGCCTACCGTATAGTTGTCATTGAAATTGAAAGCAATTTCCAAACCCTGCGCACTGGCAGAATAGCTGAGGCTGGATAAAATCAATAAAAACAGCACAAATTTTAGTTTGTTCATTTTATCTGCCTCAACGGGTTTATTGGATAGCAGGCATATTCTGGCTTATATTCTGATGACCAGTAACATGCAATGCCTTTTGCATTGCACAGACTAAGCTCTTTGTTCCAGATGCAAGGGGCTTTGCAAGCATCTTCTGTGATTATGTTTGTGCAAAGCATACCTGATTCACCCACACAATCCTTTGCATTTGTGTAACTATAACATTTGTCAGTAAGTGTCAGATCCGCCTGTTTAAGATTCAATTTCAAGGTTGGGTCTCCCAAAAGGAAATAGAACCTGCCGTTTAAAGGATATAATTTATTGGCATTTTCAGATACGTAAGGCATGTACGAACTTGTATGTTGAACTGCTTTGCCAACCTCTGCGTTGTTCTCGATAAGATATTTTTGGAAAACGTAGTCAGGCCCTAGGCTTTTAAGATTATTTCCCCCATACGAAACTCCTGCTGCGCCATAATACATCAGCCCTTTTCTCAGTATCTGAGCCCCAAAAAGCGCATCATAATCTGAACGATATGCATAGTAATCATTAGTGAGGCAGGCCTCGCCTATGGCAAGTCCTGGATTAAGTCCGGTAAGTTCTTTTGTTTTTGGATATACCAATATCATGGACCACCTGTCAGACCCACCGTGGTCAGCATAGAATATTAAATCTTTTCCTTGGTAGTCCTGCGGCTTAACATTAAGGCTGTCTTTGCAGGCAAACCCTTCATTCTGCTTTACAAAGCAGGTTGTTTCATAGTTTGCAGCCTGCAGTTTTTTATTTAAAAAAAGAACAGGCACCCTCATCGCTAAAGAGTCGTGCCCTATAAGAAGAGCTTTGTTTTTGGGCTTGTAAACTCTGTCCCAAAAAACATACCTGTTTATGTTGGAAGAGGTGTCTGTTATAGTGAGCCCCATTACCCTTCCTGTGTACATATCTTCAATTTCGTCTTTGTTAAGGTCCGCATAAAGCCTGTTGTCAAACGGAAGCCTGAATCCTGATTTCAGTTTAGGTATGTTCTGTGAAAGCGGGATTGCTCTTGGAGATGCAACAATCGTCAGCCAGTTAGGCTTTAATTCCAAATCAGAAAGGCTGTTTTTGAAATACCAGGATACATTGTCAGCCATGTTTGTAAGCTCCTGTTCAGCATCAGCATAACTTGGGTATTTGTTGGGGTCAAACAGGCGGGACTTGTCGATGATTGATAACTCAGGATAAATCAGTTTTCCATTTGGAAACTCAACTATTGCGTCAGTCTCTGAATCTGAAGCATACAGTTTGTTGCCTAGTGCAGCAATGCTTTTTATTTCCATTTCCGGGCTATGCAAAATCTCGCTGAATTTTTTGTCCTTGCTAATTTGCAGCACCCCGTGTTTGCTGTTTAGCAAAGCATCCGGGACATAGGGCAAAGATGTGGACATGTAGCCAATGCCGTTTGCATCAAACGTGATGTCAGAAACAAAATTATCATGATTTTTAAAATTCAACTCATATGACGGATCAGTAAAAGGATATCCCGCATATTCTTCAAAATCTCCGCCGAGCACAACAACCATATTGTCTTGCCCTATCCACAGATTATTGTCCTTATCAACACCAAGCCCAAATGCCAGCTTGTCGTTATTGCCAATTTTGAGTGCGGAGATTGTTTTTTTAAGAGTGGGCTTTTTGTCTTTGATTACCCCGATTAAATCCCAAACCTGAATCTTGTTATTCCCTGAATCTGCTACAACCAGCTTGTCTGAACGCCCGTCATTATACACCTGAATATCCATTGGGGATTTTATATCTCCAAAGCTGTACAAAAATTTTCCTTTGTTCGCATCAAAAACAAATATTTTGTTGGTGTCTGCAACAAATAATTTGCCGTTGTAATACGCAATGCCTGTTGGAGCTTTAAGTTGGCTCCAGCCTATTGCCACCCGCACCTTACCAGTGGGGTCTGTTTTTATAACTCCTCCCAGGGTTGTGAAATACAGGTTTTGTCCGTCAGATGCGACATATGCCGGAACAATGGGGGATTCAGCACGCAGGTAGCTAAATGCGTCAACAGGCGAATAAACCATAATCTCGTCTTTTGCAATTGCAAGTAAAGGAGCAGCCAGGCTGTCTTTGTAATACAGATTATATAGCATCTGGGTATCATAAGTTACCATCGTCCCGTCTTCATAATACCTGTTGGGATATTTAGTATATCCTGTAAAATCATCGCCGACTTGCAAGCCAGTAGTGTCATCGCCGTTGTCCCTTGGGTTCAGAAGAATCACTTTGTCAGGGTATGCGCCGTTTTTTTTGGTTATGAGTTTTTTAATCTGCGTCTGGATTTCAGTTAATGTTGCATACTTTTCTGCGCACATTCCACTTGGCGGCGAGACAGAGCCGACGCAAATAATCTTAATCTCTTTGTTTTCAAAATTTTCAGGAATATCCAGAGCAGTGCCTTGGATAATTAACGGCGCCCCATTTAAAGCAGCAAGCTGCGATGCCTGCATTGCCATCTCATAGTTATTTTCTGAATAAACAACAGACTCAGGATTACAGAAATAATTCATATACTTGCCAACAGATGTCTTTTGAACATTATCGCTGCTTATTGCTTTTTCATTCCCGGTTTTTCCCTGGACAGACCTTATAAGCTCTCCTTCCAAGTTGACAGGAATTGGCTCTACTAATGCGACAACACTCGTCTTGTATTGCTTTAAAAAATGCAGAAGAGACTCTGCATCATATAATTCTCCTTCCTGATGATAAATCAAAACAGGATATTTCTTAGGCTTTTCCCCGTATCTGTATGCAACAGGATAAAGCATCATTATGTCCTGCCATTTCTGGTCAGAGATCACGAAAGGCGTAGGCTCTTTGCATGCAGGCTTCGGAGTTGGAAATGGAATTTGTTTGGGCACACATTTGCAGTCTTTGCATTCTTTTGTTTTGTCTGTGCACGGCACATCTGGCGAGCCTGTCTCGCATTCTTCTTCCATAGGCTTGTCTTTCTGAAGCACTCCATCGCCGCAATAACCGCCGCAGCAGGAATATTCTAGAACTTTGCTAAACGGATAAAAAGGAAATTTGTCTTTTTCAAACCAGTCTTTCCCTTTTGCATATGCACATGTCTGCCCATCTTTGATTTGGGCAGTTACAACTGTCCCATATCTTGTTATCTTCTGCTCTTTGCATTTTTTAGTTAAGTCACATTTATAGCAAGTCTTGTATGTTACATCATGGCCTCCAGAGGGTTCCTGGCAGCAGTAGCCTGCTTTAGTCTCAGTTTCTCCTGCGCAGATGCATCCGTCTGGGCAGTAACCATAATTAGTTTCTCCGTCAGAGCCAGACCCAAATTCTGAGCAGCGCGGTGTTGTGCCTGCAATATATCCCGGGTAACTTGCGCCTTTAGTGCAAGGCACTTTGCCTGCTTCTTTGCACACTACATTTGCATCTTTTTCATCAGCAGTAGCTGTAGTTGCAACTAAAAGAATAAGGGCTAATAATAATACTAAAACTCTTTTTTGCAAGTTTCTCTCACGATAGAAGATTATCTTTATTTAATAAGCTTTCTAACTGGCAAGCTCAACAAGAATGTCTTTGAGCTCTCCTTCGCAGTTTTGAAGGTCCTGCGTCATATAATCAAGCTTGTTTTTGTCAAACTCGCCCTTGTCATAATGGCAGACCATTTTCTTTCCTTCGAGAAGATATTTTACTTCAACAGGCTCGTTTTCTGCAACCTTTGTAATCTCTCTTGTTATTGTGCAGCCTCTTGCCTTGTTTGATACGACTGAGCCCTGTACATTCTGGTTATAGTCTGAGTACAGGCAGTTTTGGGACAAAGCAATGAAATTCTGCTCTGTTGTTGCAAACACACCCTGAACAAAATAAATTGAAAACACAATTGTGAATATGAGAAGCACGACAAGCAAAATCCTTAACACTGTAAGCTGCCTTCTTTTCTCGCCATGCGGAACCAAAGGCTTGCTGTGTATTCTTTGTTTCTGCAGGAACGCAAAATCAAGCTCTGGCTTGAACATGCCAAGCATTTTTACAACCGACAATTTTGATTCTTTTTCTTTTGGCTCTGGCTTCACATTAATATTAACTTTCTTTGGCTGTACAATCAAAGGATCGTAATCAACAGTCTGCTTCTTTGTAATTTCCTTTACAAGCTCTTTTACTGGATGTTCTTTCCCAGAATAAGATTTCTGCTTCAAGAGCTTGATGTCTCTTTCAAGCTTTTTGTTCTTAGCAATAATTTCTCTTTCCAGTTTATCAAGCTCAGATTTCATTTTAAAAATCAGCAGGCGCCGTCGTGTGATTTAGAAACTTTTGCATACCTTCTTGCACAGTCATTTGAATAAGTCTTTCCATTGCAGCCGCAGACTGGCTTAAAATCTGCAGCGCAGATTCCTGAACCTGCATTTACGCAAGTTCCTGAAGTTGGCGCAGTGCATGAGGTAAGTTCGCAGAACTGAGTTGAAGTGCATCCAGTGCATCCAGCCATAGGTTTTTCTGGAACACTTGTTAGGCATTCACATGTTTTGCCATTCCAGTATGGGAAAGGGCATTTAACGTCAACGCAATTCAGCGTGTCTGTTTCTTTGCAACCATATGCTGTTGGGCAGTTCTTTGCATCGACTTTTGCGATATATCTTGTGATGCACTTTGGTGTGGCTATTGCAGGGCAAGCAATTGGGCATGTTTCATATCTAATTAATCCGCTAGTTTTTGAGTAATACCATCCTTCGCTTCTTGTTCCAGTAAGTTTGCATACAGGAGTTCCCTTTACAGGGTCATAGCACATGGAGCCAACTGTTGTTTTAAATGCAGACAATCCTTCGCAGCATGAGGTAGTAACCTGAGTCAATGACTTGCCTTCAGGTATGCAAGCAAGAATACAGGTTGCAGTTTCGCACCCGTTTTTATCAGTTCCGTATTGAAGAGTCATTCCGGTTGTGCATTGCGGGATTTTAACCGCAGGGCATGAAATGCAGCCTGCAGACTTGCATCCGTTTGCATCAATGGTGTATACAAGATATGATCCGCTTGTGCATTGCGGGATTTTAATAGCAGGGCACGTAACAGTGCATGTTTCATACCTTAGTAATGTGCCGTCTGAGTAATACCATCCCTCGCTTTTTGTTCCAATATTCTTGCAAACAGGAGTCCCTTTGTTTGGGTCGTAGCATAACATTCCGCCGCCAACGAGTCCTGGGCGTGTGTTAAATGTAGATAATCCTTCGCAGCATCCATAATAATATTCAGGTGCAACTGTGCCTGCGGTGTATTCGCCTTCAGCAGCACATTTTTTTACGCAAGTTCCAAGTATGCTTGGTGTGCATACTCCCTCGCATGGCTTAAGAACTAAACCAGCACAGCACGAAGTTGGCCCTTTATCCGCCATATCATAAACATTTCCGCTTTCCAGTGCACATTTTGCAGCCGCACAAACGCCATCTGTGCAAGCGCCAGGGCAAGGATAATTTTCTTGATCAGCAACTCCTGCTTCTGTGCAGTAATATTCAGCAAGAGTCTTGCCGTCATCAAAGCAGTTGTCTTTCTTTGATGTTGTTGAGTCAGTTGTACTGCCTTTAACATCATAAACTTTTCCGCCGTCAGAATCTGTGCAGACAACTTCCTTCTGCGGTCCACCATATGTGCATTTTCCATAAAGTGCGCCGATAATAGGAGTAAATAAACAGCTGCCTGCATTCAAGCCAAGGCATTCAGATTCATCGCACGCATTTAATATACCCGCTCCGCAGTCAGTGCAGCATTTTCCTTTGTAAGCAACATTAACATTTGCAATTGAAACAGTAAATGTTGCTTTTTGAGCAGAATAACCTGCTGCTTCAATTGATGCAATATATTTGCCTTCACGCAATGTGGACGCAGCTGAGCCTGATTCTGTTGTCTGGCTGTCTAATTTAGTTGTGCCAGATTCATCATAAACAGTTACAGTTGCCCCATAAATTATTGAGCCTGTATATTTATCAACAACTTTAATTTTCATAGTGGTGCCTGGGAAAGCAGGCACATCTGTAACAGCCCCTCCAGTTATTGTTGTGCATTGTCCTGTGTATGCAAGAGAAACTTTAGCTCCCTTTCTTGCGCAATCATTTGAATATGTTTTTCCGTTACATCCGCAGACAGGCTTAAGCTCTTGAGCGCATAATTCTGGAACAGTTACACATTTTCCTGAAGTTGGTGTGGTGCATGCGTTCAGCTCACAGAACTGGCTTGCTGTGCAATTAGTGCATGTGCATTGAGGATGCCCTGTGCACCCATTCCCATATGTTACTGCAGGGAGAATTGTTCCATTAGCACACCATCCTGGCGCAGGAGCAACATACTGTGGGCATGTTATGCAAGTTCCTGCGCTGCAAAACTGTCCTGTTGTGCAGTCAGCATCTGAAGTGCATTCTGCCTGTACTTGTCCGCATGTTTCATAGCGCAGCAAACCTCCGCCTGAATAATACCATCCTTCGCTTCTTGTTCCAACATTCTTGCAAACAGGAGTTCCTTTGTTTGGGTCGTAGCATATTGGCCTGCTTGATTCTAAGTTAGGACGAGTTGCGAAACTAGAAAGCCCTTCACAGCAGTCAAGCGCATCTGGGGAAATTACCTTGATCCCACCTTCTTTTACACATGTAGGAGTGCATGCGCCCAGAACGCATGTGCCTGGGCACACATAGTTTTCATAAAAGCCTGCACCTGTTTCTATGCATGAATTTTCAACGAGAGTCTTGCCGTCAGTCAAGCAGTAGTCTGATTTGCTGGTTCCTTTTGCGTCAGTTGTTGTTCCTTTAACATCATAAACTTTTCCGCCGTCTGAATCTGTGCATACACCTGTTGGCATACAGAATGCTGCACTGCCACAAAACATGCCAGTTGGGCAGTATGTATTTGAAGCGCATTTTATTTGCCCGCACACCTCATATCTTAACAATCCGCCAGTTGTAGAGTAATACCATCCTTCTTTTTCAGTCCCAATCATCCTGCATACAGGAGTTCCTTTGTTTGGGTCGTAGCATAATGCGCCGCCGCCTTCTAATCCTGGGCGCGTATTAAACCCAGATAATCCATCACAGCAAAGTCTATTCTCAGGAGCACCGCCTCCTGAGCTATATATAAGTCCCGAAGTCTTGCCTTCTCCTGCGCAAACTACTTCTTTTGCCAATCCAACTGTCAACTCATTTCTGCCAGAAAGGCCTAGCGCACATTCGTTAGGATAAGTTTTCCCGTCTGTTCCGCAGACAGGGTCATATAATGTTGGGCAGATTTTTGTGCAGTCGCTTGGGCAGTTGCATTTATTCTCTCCTGCTCCGCAAACTCCGTCTCCGCAGTTAGTGCAGAATGAAGCTCCAGCACATCCTTCTTTGCACTCACCTGTTTCTGAGTCAGGCTTGTCGCATCCAATTTCTTTTAATCCTTCGCAGCATGCAGGTGCATCAGGATAAATTGCTTTTGATTCTCCTTCTTTTATACATTCAAATGGAGAGACGCATCCTCTGTATATATCAAAGAAATTTGGCTCTGCGCAGGTGCATGTTTCAACTCCAGCAACAGCACTCCAAGTCCCTCCTGTTCTTATGCATACTTCTTGAGGAGTTTCAGAGCCGGGTGTGCCTTTGTAAACATAACTTCCTATTACCCATTTAAAATTATTGCATTCAAATCCTCCTGCATCTAATCTTGTGCAGGCATAAACAACAACATAGTTTTCACCAGGGGCAATGTCATATTGTGCTAAGTCCAGCCTTGCTTCCCCTTTTTCAATGAGCCAGTTGCTTGATGTGACAAGATTTCCAGAAAACTCAAACTTTTGTTTGCCTGTTTTTGTATATAAATATCCGTATCTGTAGACAAAGTCGGCATTAATAACTGTGACATCAAGTGAGCTGTCAATAGTGATTGCAGAAAGCTGGTAGTCATTAACTGTTGCCCAGTCTGGCACAGGGCTTAATGCACTGCCTGTAATCCACAGAGGAATGCCTGGCTCTGAAGGCAAATCTGTTGAAATAAAATTAGGGTCTGTGAATGACAGAGCAATAACTGCAAGAATTGCAATAAACAAGAATATAACTGAATTATCTTTCATCTTTCTCCCTTTTTCAGACTATAAAGAAGCAGGGGTTTTTAAATGTTTTGCTTTGCGAATTGCTAGTTTTTTAGACGGTAATCAGAGAATTTATATGTTCGTGTTGGTTACCAACATGGGGGATTATGGAGCGAAAACAAGATGCAGAACAGAGGAATTGTAACCACAAATAAGTAGTTAAAATAGAAAGATTTATATACTCTTTTGCACACGTTTACATGATGGCATACGAAGAGCTCTATAAAAAAATAAGAACTGAGCTTGAAAACCTCAAGAAAGGGCAGTGTCACAGACCTGACCTGTTTGAAATTTTAAGAAGCAGAGGTTTTACAATTTCTGAAAGAGCCAGGAACATAAAGCAGATTGCTGAAAGAAACGGCTACATGATTTATGACGGATTTCCTGACCAGTTCAAGGAATATGACCCTAAAATTGTGTTTGTGACAGACCAGCACGGGCATTTTGATGACAAAATCGCAAGCATGTTTGAGCAGTTTGTTGGCGCAAATGCAATGAGGCTTGACCATGTCCTGACAATGGAAGGCGAATCTGGGGAGCTTGTTTTTGAAAAATCTGAAATCCAGAAAGACGGCTCGCTTGTTTACACTCTGAAAGATGCAGTAAGAGAAAGAAAGTTTATTGACAAAGGGTATCTTGCAAAAATCTTTCCAATGCTGAAGCAAAAAAAGATTTTTTGTGTTGAATTTTGCGACGATATTAAGTTAGGAGAAGAGTTTGTTGAAAAATATCTTGAGTTTAATGAAGCAAGGGCAAATCTTGAAAAATTAACTCCTGAAACAATGGCCGAGCTTAATCAAAAAGTTGATGCATACTTTGCGCCTCTAGTCAAAAGGTCAGAAAGATTCTTGAATAATCTTATTTATTATGGAAGCTACAGCGCATGCAGGTGGAAAACTTTTCAGGTTTACGGGATAGTAGACCATCTTCTTGGAACAGTGCAGAACGGCTTGCAGAAAAAAGGAATTTCTTTTATGAGTTTGGTTCCGAAGCAGATAAGCTCAGATACAGGATTTGAGCACGTGAGAAAGACTATTGTAGAGTTGTCAAGACGCTGATTCTGCATGTTCAGGCTGTCCTAAAACAAAACCCAGCAATGGAGAGTTTCCAGAATACGCGCCGTAATTCTCCCTGATTTTATTGATAAGCTCTTCTGTTGTGAGCTGTGGAGACGTTTGTATCATCCACTCAACAAGCGGGGATTCTGAATCCTTTGCAGCTTCTATTAATAGTGATTTATACCATTCATCAACAAGCACATCAATTTCCTTGTCAGTAAATCCTCTTGCCCTCAGCTCTGCTTTTAATTCGTCTGCTGTGAACAAAATATTTACAACGTACTTTTCATCGAGTGCAGTAGGCAGGGCGATTGCTGAGCCTGTTGCAGGTAATTGTGCAACTGCTCCGCCAGTTGCAGGTGCCTGCTGGGCTACAGGAGATATTTCTATTTTTACAATATATTGTTTTGGAATTTCGTAAACAAAAGTTATCTCCCCTTCGTCAGGGTCAGTGTCAACAAATGCAAACTGGTCTATGTCTGGTCTGTTTATGTCAAATCCATCTGGCAGGATTATTTTTCCATTATCATATCTGACAATAATAATGTTTTCAGCAGGAACTTCTATCCAGTATTCTATTGAAAGGCTTTCCTTTGATGCAGACTGGCCGGCATAATCCCATGCAGTTGCATAAGAGGTTGGGACTCCCAGACTTTGTCCGCTGTTCCAGGTATCTCCAAGTATATTTTCAAGTGTCAGTGCGCCTTGTGTTTTAATAAACTCATCTTTGGCAACCTCGAGATTTCCGTTATTTTTGAAAAGAAGATATGATTCTGCTTTTCCAGAACTTACAACTTGCTGTGCAATTTCAGGCGAGATTGTAGATACGACTGAAGAAATTGTTCTCTTTAATCTTACTTTTTCTCCAGGCTTGAACTTCATCTCCTGAGGCACGCCGTTTGCATCATAATTTGTTTGTTGCGGATTCATTGAGTCCACAGGTATTCCTTTTGCAAGAGCAACATAGTCAGTCATGCCAATTGGAAGCGCAAGCTCGGTCTGTCCGTTCCATCTTAGCTTGAGTTCTTCGTCTGAAATCTGAGGAGTTAGCAAATTCAAAGCTTCTGTTGCTGTGTCCACCTCGAGATCGTCAAACAACGCCTGTATTTCAGGAGGATATTTTTCTATCTGGATTAGATTGTTAGGAACATTTCCTTGGATTAATACTTCAGGGAAGTTTATTTTCTCGCCTGTGCTTGTCACGTAGATAAAACTTCCAGGATACTCAGGAGCATAACCTTTACTGATGAATTCTGAAAGAGGAACTGCAGATTCCCAATACATTTTAGCCCATTGAGAGATTATATCAAGCTTTTCTTGTTCAGTTATACCTGTTCGCTGGAACATTAAATTTATTTCCCCTATTATCTCATTATTAGCAACTATTGCATCAAAGTTGTCAGCTTTTATTTTCAGAACAAGGTCTGTGTCAAATCTCCCTGTTGCAGCGACAAGATTTGAGTCAACCTGAGCAAATATTGAATTTGCCCTGCTGAATCCCTGCGCGTATAAGTCAGGTCTTGCAGACTGAAGTTCATTATCTACCAGCGAGTCTACCTCTGCAAGCACCTCTCTTTGCGCCTTTAATCCCCCGCTGGCATATATGTCTCCAAGTGCACTTGAGTAAGTTTGATGATAAATAAAATTCTCGCCCTGCAGAGGAGTCTCATATTTTGCCAAGGCTTCCAAGAGAGGCTTAACTTCGCCTATCTTATATTTATTAATAAACAAATCATAGTTTGTGTCCTGTCTTGTTGAGAATGTCTCAGCCTGCTCCTGCATGCCCTGCAATCCTGCAAGTTCAATTGCAGCAGTTTCTGCATCAATTGTTTCTGCATTGTACTTGGACAAAACCTGATTTATTGCGACTTCCGGAGTCACTCCTCCCATGGCGTTTACAGTAAATGTTTCAACGTTTATTCCATATTTCTCAAGCAGGGCAATTCTTTTTTCAGGATGATATGCTGCATCAACTATTTCTGCGGCAGGAATATTTGTATAAACAACGTTTGCGATAAAGAACTGAGGAGTTGCCCCTTCAATAAATGCATTCGGTTTGACTTCAACAAGAGGTGTTTGGGTTGTTTGTACTACTTGCACAACTGGTGCGGTTCTCAACAACTGATTTAATAGCAAGACTGCACTGTCAATTTCTTTTAGTGCATCAGCATTAATTCTTCCTTCAGCAACAAGCTTTAGCACTGGCTGCCTAAATGCAGCAAGATTCTTGCCCACCACCCCAAGCGGATATTTCTCTTTGAGCTGCCTGAATGCATTATCAAACTCAGCTTGATTTTGCTGCACAGAGCCAAGCCTGTTTGCGAGCTGCATAACTTCATTCATTTTCTGAGCTTCCGGCTTCTCAACTCTTGTGTCAAGATAGCCGAGATTATTGTCAAGCAGAGCAAGCATGACTTTTAATCCAAATGGTTTCTGCGCAAGTTGAGCCTGCGGAGTTAGGGCGGGTGGAACTGATTTTTCAACATCCGCCTTGAATGAATCGAATTGGGAGTTGTCAAGGTTTTTAGGATCACTTTGCAATGTTAGCCCAAAGTCAACAAGGTGTACTTTAATTCCTGCGGATGTTGTTTCAACAAGAACATTCAATGTCTGCCAGTCGAAATAATAAACTCCATTTAGTTGCATAGTATTCTTTAAACTGTCAAGCTGCTCGAAAATCTCATCAAACTGTTCTCGAGTCAGCCCCTGGTTTGCCAAAATGTCCAGAGTCTTGCCTTTGAAATATGTCATCTCTATTACCTTTCTGTTGTCTGGCGTCGTGTATGTTCCAATCACCTTTGGCACAGATGTTCCTGCAATAGACAGATCTTTTAGTTTGTCTAATGTATGCGGCTCAATTACGAAAGAATTTGCATTTAGGTTCATCATGTACGGCAGGGCAGCAGGCTTCTGTATTTTGAATGCAACAGTCTCCCCGTTTTGCAGAACTGCTTTGTATGTATCTGCAAAGCTTCCTGAACCGACTTTTGCAAGTATTGTATCTGCTTTCAAGCCAATTGCATCAAGCTGTTGCTGGCTGAAGATTTCTCCTGCAGGAACTTTTCCGACAAATTCGTTTATAATCGGAGTATTATCTATAATCATGTCTGCCTTGCTTCTGGCATTAACATCAACCTCAAACAAGAATGCTTTTCTTTGTGTAGGATCATTCAAGAATTCAGGGTTTGCTCCTGCGCCAAGGTCATATCTTTTTCTGATTGCATCCATCCTTGTAGCTTCATTATCAACCTGAACAACAGCCCTTAGTGTATTCATGTTAAGGTCTTTAATGTCTGATGCAAATGAATATGTGCCTTCAACAATAACAACCTGCGCGCCGTCCTTGAAATAGGACTCTGCAATTCCTTTCGGACTCCTCATAACATCGGTGTGGATTACCTGGATTTTTAATCTTGGAAGTAATGTTGGCAGGAAGTCTGCGAGAGTTGACTTTCCAGTGCCAGGCTTTCCGTCAATTACCACAAGAACCTGTCCTTTTTCATTGACTTGGGATTCAATCTGGTCTGCAAGGTCTGCAGTCGTTTTTGTATTTCCAATTCCTAAATATTTGTAAGGATTGTCAAGATAATCTGATGGGAGCTTTGCTTCTGCTTCTACATAATTCTGGACTGCTTGGTCATATCCTTGTAGTTCAACTCCAGCCTGAAGCGCTTTAAGCATCGTATCATATGTTGCAAACTTGTCAGCAGCATCCTGGAATTCAGCAGGCACCTGCACTCCAGTTTGTTTAACAATAATATCTTCGCCTCCAGCTTTGAACAAATCTTCGTTTGCAACAAAGTCAGGATAAACGTCGAATGTTCCTCCTATTTGGAATACATTGTAGTTGCCATTGGCATCAACATATGCAAAGACTATGTAGTAAGGATTATTCATCTGTATGACTTTGCCGTTTCCATCAATTCGTTTCAAATCTGTTGCTTGTTTTCCAACAGGTCTGTGCCCGATAAACCATTGGCCAACACCAAGCTGATTCATGATTGAGTCAACTGCAGACTGAGGCATCTTTCCTGCAGTGTTGTCAGTCCAAGTCAATCCAAATAATGCCTCTGCAGTTTTTCTCTGAATTGCATCAAGTGTGAAAGGATCCTTTGGTCCTGCGTGTGAAGCAACAAATTCATTGCCTTTTACCATCAAAGGAAGGCTTTTTTCAAATGCAGCATAACTTCCTACAAAGTCAGGACCAAACTTTTTGTTCATCCACTGCAATACCTGGTATCCCTCATCTGCGTATTTTTTGGCGAGCGTAATCTGCCCAATCAAATCATCATGGTTTCCTCTCACATAATGGAAGCTGTCAGGGAATGCTACCTTCAAGTCCATGACCATCTTCATCATGTTCATTGACTCAACCATTTCTGCATTCATTGCTTCTTCATTGCCCAGCGCCTCAACCCATCTGTCTCTTGCTCTGCCTTCTGAATGCATTCCATCTCCCAAGCTGACAATGTTAAGCTTGCCTGCTTTCAAAAGCTCGAAATTTGTTTTTCCCGACGCAGGATCAACCTGGTTTAAGATTGTTAATAGCATATCTCTTCTTGCGTGCATGTCAGGGATTACAATTGTTGGAACTTCCTGGTTCTTCAATACAACAATTCCGTTATTTTCAACAGCGCCTGTTTCTGAAACAGCAATTTTAACTCCTTCAGGCAGGTTGTCTTTTAATAGCGCATCTCTTGCAGCAACAAGTGATTTCTCAAGATTTTCTTTTGAATCAATATAATCTCTCTTTGCAAGCTCGTCATAGTGCCTTATGTCAGTGGTATCCGCAACTTGAGGGCCAATTGCAGGCTTCTCAAGTACTTGTGTCTTGTACTTGTTGTTCTCTCCTTCTTTTACAGCATCAACTGCTTCCTCAACTCTTGCATCAAGCCTTGGGAATGCTTCTGGACCCTGGAATCTTTCACTTGCAAGCTGCCTTGCCATTGCAGGATTTTTCTGGACAAACCTGTAAAGCTTATTGAGCTCCATATTATCTGTAAGTGATGTTGAAACCTTAAATGCAACAAGGACATCTTCCAGGCTTTTGCCTTGGATTAATTCAGGATTATTTACTGCAGCAGCAACTATGCTTCTTGCAGCAACCCTTAGCTCAGGAGTCTTTGGTGTTGCAGGCGTTATTTCTTCATTAACCAGAGTTGAGAATATATTTGATGCTTCTTCAATTGTAATTTCGCCAATAACATCTTGAGCATTAATGACTTCGCCTTTCCTTTCTTGACCTTTCAGCCATTCAACAGCATTCGCAGTGAGGTCTTCAAAGAACTGCATGTTTATTTTTCCGTTCAAATTAACATATGCGCTTGTAAATCCAGGAGTTACAATATTTCCAGTCTGCACTCTTCCTGTCGCAGTCTTGATTGATTCATCAACCTTGAAATTCTTTAGTGGAACTTCATAACCAGTAATTTCGCCAGCTTCATTTTTTATCTCAACATATTGCTGCTGAGTGTATCCATATTTTGCCAGATAATCCTGGACTGCCGCGGTGTTTTGAAGCTGTATCTTTATGTCCTCTCCTAATCTTGTCTGCACTAATCTTGCAAGCTGAGCAGGATCCATGTCCTTGTTTGCCTCAACAAGCTCTTTTGTCTTGGCGTGTATCTCAAAGAAGGTTGCATCATCTGCAGGTCTTGCATTAAGTTCACCTTGCTTCTGGTCCATTGCCCTGAAATTGTCGCCGTCCCAGTGCATTCCTTTAAGCTCACCATTTGAATTCTTCCATACAATCCAGTGCTCGTCTCCTTGAGCGAAGCTTGCTGAAGGAATTTCTCCGTTAATAACTTGTTGAACTCCGTATGGGAATCCAAACCTGGTAAAGAATCGTGTATCTCTTGGATTTTTTGTAACTGCTTCAAATGCATTATCTGCTGCAGCCTTATACTCAGCAGCAGCCTGCTGTATCTTTAATGTTCTTGATGCATCTGTCTGCGGAAGATTCATTGCACTAACTAAATTCATATATGCTTTGTCCAATCTTCCAATAACTCTACCTGCAGGGTCAGGGATTCTTCCTTCATTCATTCCTGAATGCGCGATAAACGGCCTTATGTCCTCATCAATCTGCGCAAACACATCCTCGATTAATTTAACTGAATTTGCATCAACAGCATCTTCAAGCGCAGTTCCCTTAAGCTGCTGCTTCAATGTTGCAATTTCATTTCCAAGGACTTTTGATCCAGCCCATTGATCAAGATTATTGTAAATGTCCTGCAGATATTCATCGCTGAAAACTCCCTGCTCGTTCATCTTCGCAAGCAAGCCAGCCTGGTCTTCAGGTCCTCCTTGTTTGAATGCCGACTCAAAGCTTGACTTTACTCTTGAATAAAACTCTTGTGCAAATTCACTTGCTTCGGACATTTTTAATCCAGTGACAACTATTTTGTTGTCAAGAACATCAACAAAGATTTCTGAGCCAAGCCTTCTTCCAGTGCCCTGATATTTTTCAGTTATAATCGCGTTCGCAACTCCTCTCTGTATTTTTATAAGCTCATTTCCAGGACCATAGCCGTAGCCAAGTTCATTTAGTTTTCCAAGCGACATATAGTTCTGCAAAGCAAGAACTGTTTCCTCCAGATTATCTTTTGAGTTAAACTGCCTGTTTGTAACTGACTTTATTGCTCTTCCTTCGTTTGGAACATATTGGGCAACGAATCCATTGTAGCCAACAAGATCCTGCCTATCTTCAAGAGTAAGCTTTTCAGGCTCAGCAAGCCTTGCTTCAAGCCCGTCAATCTTTTCTCTCTGGCTCTGCGTCAAGTCTCTGTCTCCGGTGTCTCCAGTCATCACAGCATCGCCTTTTCCAACAGTCAGCCATTGGTTAGTAATGCCTTGTACTGCCAGCGGAGATTCCTTGATTGTTGCGCCATTCACACTAATTGGTTCAAAGCCAGGCGCAGTTGCAATAACCAACTTTCCATTGTTCTTGTAAACCACTGCAGGCACATTTTCTGTTGCAGTGATTCCGACTGCAGCAGGTTCAACAAGCTCTGCGCCTTCAGTATTTGCAACATAGTTTCTGAAATCTTCAATAGGCATGTCAATCTCAAGATGTATCACTGTGTCTCCAGGCAGGATTCCAGGAACACCGTTAACAACTTCAAATGCCCTCGCATTCCTGACAATAGAAGATTTTGCGCCTACAATTAAATATGAGCCAACCATGTCTCCAACTCTTACAGGCGTGCCTGTGTTAATGACAATTGTCTTGGGTCCGTCCCCTATAATGACTCTGCCGTCTTTCTCAACAACAAACTGGAATGCAGGAGCCCCGTTTATCTGGATGCCTTTCAGCGCATCAACAAGCGCTTTTGCATCTTTGCCTTTTGCATTGAATGCCTGGATAATTACTCCATTATTTGTAATCAGCACATCGCCTTTTGTTATTCCTGTATCTGTAAGCAAAGTCTGGATTGCATTAAGCTCTGCAGTCTGTATTCTTGCAAGTTCAAGCTCGAGCCTGTTAACAACACTAACTTCAGGAAGAACTGTTCCAGGCTTTACGAAATAAACATCCTCAAGCCTTACTCCATTTGGAGTATCGATGTACTGCTGAGCTTTTATGCCTCCGTTGAACAGTTCAACAGAGTCAGGATTAACTGTCGGGATTTTTGACTTAATCTGTTCAGCCATCTCATTCAAGTCTGCTTCTGGGCTTAAATCATATCTTATAGTGAATCCGTTTCTTGTAACTCCTAAACTTTCATCTATAATTGCGTTTCTTGCAAATTCATTTGCAGTTTCTGAATTTGCAACAACAACTTTTAATCCTTCAACTGTATCAAATCCTACAGCTTTTCCTTTTTCCATGATGCTGTTTATTGTAAGCGGGTCTATTTCAAGAACTGTTTTTACTTTTTCAAGGTCTTCGAAATTATTGACAAAAATAACATTGCCGTCAAGTGTCTGGAGGAACTTGGCATCAATATTATTGCTCTTCAAAGTTATCATTGCAGTTCCAATCCTGCCTCTTCCTCTCAATCCTGCAATTGCTTCAGAAACATCTCCCGCATTTGACATTACTGCATTTACGAACATTTCTTCTACAACAAATTCAAACAAGACTTCGCCTGATGATGAGGCAACCTGAAAGAATGCTTTCTCTGAAGCAGATAATGTTCCTGCCTCAAGCCTTGCGACAAATCCATTACCAAATAATTTTTGTCCATATTTCAGCACAGCACTCATGTACGCCTGCTGTCCGTAGTTGCTTCCCTCGAACGGCATTCCTAGTACAAACAAACCCCTGTTGCTCCAAACTGAAATAGTGCCTGCAGTTTTTGCAGATATAATTCCTTGCGTTGTTAACCAAGATACTGTGCCTTTTCCAGCAGAGCCCAATGCGCCAATTCCCGCATTAATCGGGCCCTGCATAAGATACATTGTCATTACGCCTTCGCCTGAAAGCACAGAGTTTCCTAATCTAGTGACTACCCATTCATCATACCAGTCAAGGCTTTTGAACTGCGGGCTTATTTCCGCAGATAAGTAGCCGCTTTTCAGCCATTCTGTTGCTTTAATTGAATTTAGGAAATCAATGCGCTCGTTGATATATTGTTCAGGAGATTTTTTCTTCTGAATCAAAATTTCTTTCCCATTAAGGTATAGCTTTTCAGAGTAAATTAATAGCCCCGGGGCTTCTGCAACTCTTTGAGCAATATTCTCCCTTGTTTTTGCAATGTCATATCCAGCTGCCCTGAATTGAGCTAGTGCATCCTGCTGCATGTTTGTTTTTCTGATTTCATCATTAAACTGCTTCTCCATATAGTCGCCGACATAGATTGTTTTTATTCCCCTGAAAACTCCAGTTGTGAACAATGAACTGACTCTTGTATCAAAACCGATTCTTTGTTCAGGCCAGTAAACATCCTGCATAACATCTCTAGCTTCCATTGCATTGTATATTCTGGCATCTTCATAGATTCTGAGGAATTCAATCCATGCATCCATAGCAACTTTTTTCTGTGCATCAGTTCCAGTCAGGAACTTCGTGTCTGAATATTCATTAATCATCTTACCCATTATTACAAAGAATGCTCGTTGCTGCTCTCTTAGCAGAATAATTTCATTTTTAAGGTTAAAATAGTGCTTTGATTCCTTATGACGTTCATATTCTATAGTAGCTTCTTCCTTTTTTTGCTCAAGAGTGCGGATTGATTTTTCATATCTTTGGACAAAAACCTGCAGTATCGCAGTCAGCTGCAGTAGGTCTGGATTCTTGTTCATCTTCTTTAAAACTTGAATGTTGTCGAGCGCAGCCTGATACATCAGCACTTCGTTAAGCACAATTTCTTTGAGATCCATGTACTCAGTCATTCCTGCGCCTGCTGCCCACATTCCAACATCTTTACCAATTCCTATTACGGGGATTTTTCCTGCGATTACTAGTAAAGTTGAGTCATCGAATGAGATTTCAATCGGAAGGAATTTTTTGTAGTATGCTTCATATGATTTCTTTCTCGCTTCTATGAACTTGGTGTAGTCATCTGCGTACTCAGGGAGCAGTACAGCCTGTCCGGTTATTAGATTCAAAACAAGTTTGGCTTTCTCACCGTTCATCTTTTTGCTTTCTGCAATGTCTTTCTGCAGCCTTTCAATAGCCTGTGCCCTTGTTAGCCCTTTGTACTCGTCATATTTGCCATCATACTGCATCCGTTGGAAGCCCCACCAATCTCTATACGTCCAAGTTATTTTTTTAAGATCTTCTGAGCGCTGCTTTATGTCTAATGAATATTTGTTCATCTCAGTTTCAGCAGCAACCTGTTTTTCATAGAATAGCCGTGCAGCAGCAGATCTTCTGGTTCTGTCCATGAAGCCCAGATAAACTGGGTCAGGAACAACGAGTTTCTTTGCATTAATTTCAGAAAGCTTATTCTTGTCAGCATTAATTGAAATCTGCAAAGCATCTTGTTTTGCAAACAGTTCTGGATTAGCCTGCCTTGCTTCTTCTCTGCTGTATATTTCATTCTGAGACATGAAGCTCAGGATTTCGCCGTCAATCAAGGCGGCATCTTTTTCATTATTTGCGATAGTTTGCTTGAGCGCATAAACTTGGTAGCTTAATGAAGAAGTCTCCTGCGATTTTTTGTCTGCTATTCTCTTGGCAAGAGCTAGTACTGTTTCAAGCGATGCCAGCTGGGCAAGCTCTTCTTTTGATGCAGTCTTGACATCTGTCTTTGCTTTCAGTTCATCAAGCTCTTTCTGCAGCTTTTCAACATTTGAACTGGCTGCGTTCGAGTCAAGCCTTAGTTCAGCAACCCTGTCTTTGGTTGATTCAGCATTAGTCTTCTGCTTCAAAACAAGGTTATACCATGACTCAGTATCTTCTGCAATTGCCTGCTTTGACATTCCGTCTGCACTGTAAAACCCGCGCAAGCTTGTCATGCCATCAACAATGGCCCAGTCTTTTGCATTATATGCTCTTATTCTCAAATCATCAATCCTTGGTGCAAGCTCTTTGTTGAACTTTGCAACAATGTCGCTCGTGTCTTGATCCTTCTTCTTTCTGCTCTGGTATTCAAGCCAAAGCTTGGTGAACTGCTCGTTTATGCTGTCAGAGTCAATCGTTCTCTTTAATGCGTCATCAACCTGATATGCGATTTTTCCGCCGGAAGTGACCTTAAATGATTTTGCGCCTTCCTCTTTTCTTAGCTTTTTGAATGTGTCAATGTAAGTATTATAGAATTTGCTGAAAGCAGGCATTTCTTTAGCTCTCGTTTCCATCTCAGTTATCAGTCCTTTGTAGTCGCTGCTCTTGTCAATAAGCAGCTGCTTGAAGCTCTGCTCTTCCTGCTTTATTTTTTCCAAATAAACCTGATATGCGAATCTTGCAAGATGGCTTGCTGGAACATTTAGGTTTGGATTTTCTGCAGCTAATGCCTTAAGCTTTGCAATCAAATTCTTCAGAGCAGAATCAACATTTTTTTCAGCCTCATGCATAAACTGAAGCATCAATGCCTCTAATGTGTTTGAGTTTTCAACATCTACGAAATATTTGCTGAGCCTCTGAAGATAATACTCGAGCCTGTCGTTTGGCGTGAGCTGGTTCACTGTATCCTGTGTTTCAGAAGATGCTTCTTTTAGAAGGACTCTTGCAGCCTGAACAAGCCCGCCATATCTGTTAGTTTCAGCAGTCAGCTTGTTAATGTCCTCTTCGTAAATCTGCTTGTATGGCTCGGGAGCTTCTGCCTGTTTCTGCCTAAGTTCATATGATGCCTGGTTGAATGCATCAACAACCTCTATGTCTTTCTTGGCTTCCTGCAGCCTATTTCTCAGGTCATCGTATACTTTCTTAATCTCTTCAACCTTTGTCCTGAGGTCATCAATTTGCTTTTTCTTTTCCTTCAAAAGCTCCAATGTTTTTTCATAAACCTGTTTCGAGACTTCATCTTTCTCTTCGCTTAACAGTTTTTCAACTTCACTTATCTGTTTGTCAATATCTTTATTGTATTTGCTTGTTATGTCCTGATAGTTTTTGTAAGCATCATTCAGCTTTTTCTTGAAAGCCTCAAACTCTTGTGCAAGCTTAGGTATGCTTTTTATGTTTTCCTCGAGCTTCTTTATTGCCTCATTGACTTTTTCATTCTGCCCGCCGAATATCAGATTTAGTATTGCAAACTGCTGAACCTGATTCATCACTTCCCTGTTCTTAACTTCAACTTTCTCAAGATATTTTTTGTAATCCTCTTCAGTCAGCGGATAGTCGACTTTATCAAGAGGCTGAACTGGATTTTCCCTGCCACAGTTTGCTTTTGATGTGTCTATCTTTGGCATCCACGCCTCAGCTGACTGGAAGTAAATCTTGTTAATCTGGATGCCGTACTTTACGAGCAGAGACTCATAGTCTGCAATTTCAACAGCATACGAGTCAGTGAATGCAACCTGCGATTTTGCAAGAGCATCAACTGCCTTCATTATCAGAATAGTTTTCTTTGGATCAACAGAAGGATTGTCTCTTTTTTGTTCAAGGTCAGACTTCTGCTTGCCTAATGTTACTGCATCAGCAGTAATCCCCTGATATTGCGCATCCTTTAGTATAAGATCGCCGAGCTTGTTTTCATCGCCTTTAGCCTGCTCATTCAATTGTTTTTTTCTCTCATCGCTTTGCTTGCTGTTTTCCTTAATTTGCTTATCTATGTCTTTTATTTGGTCATCTAGCTTCTTGTAATCCTCTTTAGCTTTCTGAGCCTGTTCATCAAAATACTTCTTGTTATTCTCAATGAATTTCTTTATGCTTGCGTATGTTTTTTGTGCAGATTCAGAGAACTTTACTGCTTCGTCTGAAAATTGCTTTGCGCTGCCAAGCTTCTCTCTGTCCCGCTTTGCCTGCGCAAGCTCTTCATTTGCCTTTAAGAGGTTTGAATTTGCGTCTGCAGGCTTTTTGTACGCATCCTGCAAATCCTGCGGAAGCTTTGCAACATCATCAAGAGGAAGCTTTTGCACATCTTTTATCCCGTTTTTAAAGCCATAATTTTTTGCAAGCTTGTCAAGGGCAGTTTCTGCATTTTTGAAATCAGTTTGAAGCTGATTTGCTTTTTTCTCTAAATCACTGATTTTTGTGTCAAGCTCCTTTATCAAGTCAGCAGGACCGTCGTCAGTTAGCTGTTTCCAGTCCTTTAGGCTGTACTCGTCTTCAGGCAGTACATCTTTTGCAGGAGGCTCTGCAGGAGATCTGTACATTGCAGGCCTGCTGCTTATTCCTTTCTCCCTGTCCTGCTCTGATTTCTGGAAATTTTCGACTGCAGAAGTATATTTCTGTTTTGAGTCATCTGCACTTGTCTTTCCTTCCTTTGCAATTTTTTCAACATCTGCAAAAAGCGTGGTAAGTGCTGCAGAATCCATTTGGTTAATCTTGTTTGTATTTGTGTTAATTGAGTCTACGAGCTTCTTGTTCTGCTCAAACACAGCAAGCATCTGCTTCAAATTATTATTTTTTTCTTGGCTGTAAATTTTTGCAAACTTGGAGTCAGCGCCTTTCAAAATCTCATCGAGTAAACCTGTAATTGTTGTTCTTTCAGCATCATTGATTACTTTATCCCCTTTCACGCTTTTCATATTGTTATTGAATGTTGTTACAGTGTTGTCCCTGAAAGCCTGCGTGAATTTGAACAGTTCCTTCCTGTTCTTTATTTCCTTTCCTGCCAGTTCATAGTTGACTTCAATGTTTTGATAGATGCTGTTTATGTTTGAATTAATATTAACAGAACTGTCTGATTCCGAAAGCGGAGATGCAGGTTTTGGCTGCGCAACTGCTGCGCCAATTAGTCCTGGTTCATTTGGTTCTTCAGGTAGAGTTTCTTCATTGCCTTGCTGCGCTTTAATCATGTCGAGGAATGCATCAATAATATCTGCTTCAGTAGTTTTTCCATCAGGAGGGCAGCTGTCTCCAGGAGTTGGAACTGTGTAAACACCAAATGTCTGGCTTAAATCCTCGTCTCCAGTCTGGTCAGTTTCAAGCCTTCCGTTTCCTTGGTATTTTTGTGGAGTTGTTGGTGTTTGTGGAGTCGCTATTCCAGTTATTCCTCCTCCAGTGCATTCTCCATTTTGCACAACAGATACTCCTGCAACTTTAGCATAGCATAAATTTGAATATGTTTTTCCATCAGCCCCGCATACAGGAGCATATTCTGCAAAGCACACCCCTTGCTGCGGTTCAGTTGTTTGCTGCACTTGCTCTGAAGAAGTCAACTGGAATTTTGAAATAAAGTTCTTTAATGCAGTTGTGTCAGCCGACTCTTTTGGATTATAGCTGCACTGCCTTATTCTTTGTATTGAAACAACAGGAAGTGACTTGATAATGTCGCTGACATAGAAATAATTGAATGGGTGCTGTGTTAGTTCAATTGCTTCTTCAAAATTAGTATCCTGCCCTAAATAATCCCATATTTCCTCAGGCACAGGCTCAGTTTCTTGCGCTGGCTGCGGTTCTGCTTCAGCAGTTGATTGTATCAGCCCAAGCTTTTTCTCAAACAACTCTAATTCAGGGGATGTGACTGACATTATTTTTTTAACTTGTTCAGGAGTTTCGCCTTTTTCAGGCATGCCTGCAAGTTCGTAAACATACTCCCAAGGCTGTTTGTCCTTTGGAATGGAAACTCCCTGTTTTGAAAGCACGTCAGGGGTAGGAACCTCTTGCGGGGCATTCAAGTTATTTGAAGCCTGCGCAAAGAAAGGCGATTCAGCAAATTTCATTCCATTGCCTGTAAATTGGGTTTGAGGCACAGTTAAATCTTTGTTAGGCGCTGAAGGCGGAATGAGATATTTTTCATCAGGCTTTGGCGTGATTTTTTCTTTCAAATCTTCAGCGAAAGGAACAAATGTCTGCTCTGCAACTGGCGTATCAGGGTAGTATGTTGTTGGTGCAGAGCCAAAATCAATTCCATCGATTGCAACTCCAGTCTTGTCAACTGCAGATGATGTGCTGTAGTAATTAACAATATCTTCATCCAAGATTTTGTCAGACTTGCCGTCCCATGTGTACAAGTAGACTGACTCGCCGTCGCTTACAATTCCTTCTGCAGGATTATTTAGTATTGGACCAAAATAATCATCTCTTGAGCCAACTACAACTTCCCTCATTTCAGGTATGTCGTCAGGAAGATAGGAATCATCTTCAAAAAGCTCGATGTCTGGAACTATGCCATAGCTCAAGTAGAATGCATCAGAACCCCATAGTGCGATTGTTACAGTTGCCCCGTGCGGTATGACATATCCGTCAGGGAACCTTGCGTGGAAATCGCCCCAGTCTCCTCCGCCAAAGTTTTTGTCTGTTGTTATTTTGTAGTATGCTTTTCCTTCTGGATTGTTTACTGTTTCAGTTAACTCGCTTTCAGCAACAGCTGAGCCAGTTATTAGTCCCGGCGAAACAGGCTCTGTTGGCACAATTTCTTCAGGAACATTAGGTTCAGCCGGCATTGCATCTAGCTGTCCAGGAACTTGAGGCTCGGAGGGAAGTTTTACAAATTCAGCAGGGTTGCTAGGTTCTTGAGGCAAAATTTCATTTATCAAGCCAGGCTCTCCAGGATACGCAGGCAGATTAAGTTCGCCAGGCTCTTTTGGTGAAAGAGGAAATTTGGATTTAACAGAAACTTTGCTTGGCGAGCTGTCTGAAAGATAAAGGTTTGAAGCATCAAAATCCTTTCCAGGATTATAGATTTCTATAAACTGTCCGCCGGGGTTTAGGCTTGAAAATATTCTTAGCTCGTTAATTTGAACTGTTGCCTCAATCTCACTTCCTGCCTGCCCGCTCAGAGGAGGAGTTGGGGGCACTGGCGGCGTTTCAGGACCTTTTGGAGTCACAGCCCCGTCTGGGAAAAATTTGTCCTGTTTTATGTAAAGAACAGATATGCTGTCTTCACATCCAACTGGAATCTGGGGCTGCACACATTTGCAGTTTACACAGTCCCATCCTTTTTTGCTGTTTGCAGGAAGAATGTTAGCTGGCTCATTGTATCCGCATTTTTTAGGATTATTCGCACTGCCCTGGTGGTCTGTGTCAAGGTCACATTCCTCTGCGCCAGTAACTTTTCCGTCTCCGCATTTATCAACGCATTTGCATTTATCACATGTCTTGTCCTTGTCTTTTATATCCACTTTCCCGCATTCATATCCCGGATAGTTTTCACACTGTTCTTTGACAGGCTCTTCTTTCTGAAGACTTTCATCCCCGCAATATCCGTCGCAGCATGTGCCAATGTGCTGAGTAAAAGGAGTGTTAGCATCACCCTTTTCATACCAAACACTAACTCCCGAGTATGTTGCACTGCTGTAACTGGAACATTTTATATCGTCATCAACTTGTTCAGAAACAACTGTTCCATATTTGTTAACATCTTTCCCGTCAACTTTGTCAGCGCAGGGACTGTTTGGATTTAAGTTGCATCCGTAACAAGTTTTGTATTTTGTCTCTTCACCACCGCCACCTGGCTTTTTGCAGCAGTAGCCGTGTTCAGGGTCAGGCATCTCGCCTTTGCAAACGCAGCTTGAAGGGCATTCACCATAAGTTATTGTGCTTGAGCCATCGGTGTAAGTGCCTGCACCGTATTTGGAGCATCTCATTCCATTGTCAGGATCAAGATAGCCAAATCCTGAAGTTTCTCCGCATGGTTTTGTATAAACATTCGAAGGGTCAGTCTCTGCATCAGGCTGCGAGCAAAGTGTGCCGGCATCCCATGTTGCTGCACTAACATCTTTTGCTTCTAATTGAATATTGGATAATATAAGAATCAATACAAAGAATACTGACTTTATACACCTATCAAATTCCCTTTTTCCCATTTAATTTTCACTCTGTTTTGAGTGAATCCCTCTTTAGTTCCTGTAAATACCCCTTGTTGCTTTTGAATAGGTTTTTTGTTTATAAATGTTATGGTTACTATTTGCTTAAGCTTTTCTTCGGCAAAATCTCTACAAAAATCACAACCTTTATATATAAGTTATTCCTAGTAGGTAGTAACAAATAGAGGTGAGGAGCATGGGGGATGAAACAACTATTAATTATGTTAGTCGCGGTATTTGCGCTCGGATATTTGGCGAGCACAGCAATCAGTGAGCTTCAGCCAAGCCAGGCAGAGAAGCCTAAGGTATTTACAATCACTGAAAGTGTTAATGAAAAGCCATCCCCTTCTGACTGGATAAAACCATCACAGATAGAAGTTTACGATGACAAAATCGTACTCAATGTAAAGGATGCAACTTGGGCATCATTTGCAGACACAAATTCAATGGACCCTATTTTGGACGAGGGCACAACTGGCATTGAAATCAAGCCAGAATCTCCTGATCAAATCAATGTTGGAGACATAATTGCATACAAGTCTGAGTACGGAGTAATAATTCACAGGGTCGCTGAAAAAGGCGAGGATGAGCAGGGAGTTTATTTTGTTGCAAAAGGCGACAATAACAACAGCCCTGACCCAAACAAAATCAGGTTTAGTGAAATCGAGAGAGTGCTTGTTGCTTTGATATATTGAGGAGAAAATGGCAGAAGAACTACCAAAAATACTGGATGTATTGTTTTACGAGCCAAACGGCGCAAAAGAAAGGATTCATGTAGTCAGGGATGCGTATGATTCTCTCAAGCAGTATAACAAATACATGGGATATCTTGTAAAATCATTCACATGCGAGCGTTTGGACCCAAGCGAGGCAAAAAGAAGAAAATCTCTCTGGACAATTCTTAATGTTGCAATAGACCATCCTACGCCAAGGAAGGAGTTGTTTAGCGGCATTGAAGCACTAAAAGAAATGATTATGGAGGATTTCAAGCTTTCTGAGCAAAATCTTCCGCCCATGCATTTTCTTACAACTTATCCGTATGAAATGACTGGGCAAACAACTATCCCTGGCACATATGAAGAGCTTAAAGCAGCTTACAGCTGGTTTGCAGATGAATTTGCAAATCTTCCAAGGGAAATAGACAAAGACAAGCATATAGGTATGTTTGTTTTCAATGCATACAAGGGAAACGGCCAGCTTGAAAGGATTATGGACAGCCTTGAAACAGATTTTCCAATGCTGTCAAACTGCCTTTGGCTTGCATGCAAAAACAGAGAAGAGATTTTATCTCCAACCATAATCAAGAGGCTGAATGAAGACCTTGACAGCAGGAGACTGCTCGAGTATAATCCAGAGAATGCAGGCGCAGTGTCAAGCACAATAACAGGAAGAGTTCTTGCCTCGCCTTACGAAAGGCTCCATATAAAGCCTGTAGGGCAGAAGAAAATGGAATTGGACACAAGAGTATTTCCAGCATTTCCAGGCGGAGTCAAAAATTACAGCTATTATGTCAAAAAATACACAGGCATACTGCCTGTTGTTGCAATGAACCAGGGCATAGGCAATGCAATGGGCATTGTTTTAGCGCATGCGCAGATTGAAAAAAAATGCCCGAGTGATGATCCTTTTTTGACAGAACTGAAAAAAGACCTTGAGCTTGAGCTTGAGAAGCTGAAACGCAATATAACAGAAGTGTAAATTGAGGAGTAAAAATGGAAACAATAAGATTAGAGCCAGCGGGAAAGGTTGATTATGCAGTTGCAAACCTGAAAGGAAAAAAGAACTATGACTGGCTCAGGAATATTTCAAATGCGGTTTATAAAATAAGCCTTCCAGAAACAGTCATGCACCTGTATGCTGATTCAGACCTGATTAAGCTTGTAAAGGTCACTCCAAGGTGGAGAGACATTGCATTTAAAGTCTCAGCAGACGCGCCGGGGGCAGAGTGCCTTATGATGAAGGCTCTGCAGAATTCACTTAAGAAAATAAGATGCCTTGTTGTATCGCCAGCACTTGAGGACAAGCTTGAGCATTACCTGCCTAATTTCCAGCTGCAAAAATTATTTTAAACTTTAAATTTGTATTCTTTCAGGATTTCTTTTCCATCAACTGTTATTTTTCTTACAATAACCCCCTCTCGCTGAGCTTCATGCCTTGCTCTTTCAGCGTCAGTTTTGAGAAGCTTTTCGTCAACATCAATATTTGTTATTTTGTAAGTCTGCTTGATGATTGCCTCAGAAAACTCACCCACTCCAGAGTCAAACAAAAATTCATCAATGACTTTTTTCATATCCTCTTTAGGCAAAGTCAAAACAATGAATTTTTCTGCAAGGCTTCCGATTTTCGGGGTTTCCTTTTTCTTAATCTTTGCCAGCCTCTTTCCTGAGCTTAAGTCAAGCAAAAGATAAACATCAAAAAATTCATCAATGAACTGTTTTGCTTTTTCAGGAGATAAAGTTACAGAGAATTCAAACTTCTTGCCAGACTTGCCGTGCCTTGCTTTTATTTCAGTCTGTATCCCGTATTTTGCAAGCTGAGATGAAATGTCTTTTATAGTCGGGATTGTTCCTGACAGCACAACCTCTTCGCTGCACAAAGACACTGCAAATTTCAATAAGAAATTAACATACTCAAATCCTGCCTGAATCTTCACATTTCCGCTTGACTTTTTGACAATAAAATCCGCTTTCTCAAACTCACCCATTCCGTATCTGACAAACACATTATGCGCAGCCTTGTCAGCCTTGTTTTCAGCTATGTTCTTGACGAAGTTTATTGCCATGGAATAAAGTGAAATTGTTGTATTTATAAAGTTTACCAAAAAGACACATTGTTCATTTTTTCTTCTTGTTTTCCAGTTTTTTCTTTTCAGTTAGTCCTGAGAAATTGTCTCTTGAAATTATTGAATTGCCAGTTTCTTCTTCTAGTTCTTTTCTTGTATTGTGTGCTATCTGTCCGCCACGCTTTGCCGCACCCTTGTTCTCTTCAAAACCTTTTGCATCCCTTGATCTTGCAATGTCTGTTGTGGCTTTTTCTCCAACCATGGTAAAAATGAGCTCCCAGTCCCCCATGTGATCTCTAAGATTTTGGTTCTTTCTTTTGACACCCTTGAATTCCTTATATTCCTGAACATTCATTCCAAAGGTTGCTTTGGTAATCTCGTTTGTCAATATTGCAAAGTCAACGTCTTCAGTAACTCCCCTGTCTTTCCATTCATTCGTTAATTCTTGCCTTATTGCAATTCCCCTGACTCTTTTTTCTATCCAGTCTTTAGGATAACCTTTAAGCTCATAATACTCCCTTGCCCTGTTTTGAGCCAATTCTGGGTTTTCAATTTCTTCAACACGCTCAGATCCTACTTGCGCAAGCCATAATTTGAAAGGCTCTGCCTTTCTAGAAGGAATAGACTGAATTATTCTGAAAATCGCTTTTGTATTCGCACAGTCGGTTTCATAGTATTTGCCATCTGCCGAGAGCAATTTCAGTTGTACACAAAATGTGGACAACTCAATTCCTAGTGCAGCTTCTCTTGTTTTAAGCATGCTCCAATAATTTCTGGGATTGGAACTATCCGTTAAAGCTTCAACTATGTCTATTATTGAAAAGAACCATTGGTTTTGATGCCAAATCCTTCTAACCTTTTTGCCTTGGAAAACCACTAGTGCTTTGTCTTTGTCCATGTTAACTCTCTTGGAAAACCCCTTTCTTTGTATTTGCGCAGTGTGCTTCTCTTAACCCGTCATCCTCAGGCAATTTCAACTGTACCCAAATTGGGGACAGCTGAACCAAAGCATGACGAGTTTCCATGTTATGTCCGTACAGACTTCGAAGATAATAAATGTTTTGGTGTGCTTCCGAAATGTCTTCGTATTTATTAAAACAAGAATCCAAAGTGCCTGTTTTTCTTCAGGTCAGCAAGGTAAATATTTATTCTCTTCTCCAAAAACTCAATTTTTTCCTCTGCATTTTTCAAGTCATGAAGAAAAACCTCAATGTTTCCAACATCCAGCTCGAGTTTTGCAAAAACCTCAGGCATTCTTCTTCTCAAAACATCAGGTATGTGGAAAATTATTTCTGCCTTGTGCACTGTTTTCTCCTCATTTCTAAGCTCTTTCTTCTCCTCCTTCAGCGCAGCAAGGAAATCCTGCAGAACCTTGACATCCTGTTTCCATTTGTCTATTGCACCGCATATTGTAAGAAGATATTCGTTTGCCTTTTCCTCGCTCTGCTTTCTGATTTCATCAAATACATTTACCTGGAACTGGCTCGCATATTTTTCAAAAATGCTTCTTTCAAAAGCAAGAACATCTCCTGTTATCTCCAAATCTTTTGTCAGCTGAGGTCCTGCATACGACGGGCTGACTTTTAGTTTTGCAAAAAGCCCTTCATTCGACTGCAAAGCTTCCTTCCATTCCCTGTCCGAATATCTTTTTCCTGCAATGCTAATTGACATTTCATCCAGATTATTCCTCGGATGCTTAAAATTGTTTCGGTGCTTAATCACAAACTTTATATATCCAACATACTATTAAAAACTAAAAAGAGAGTGATAGAATGGATAGAAAAGAAGAGCTTATTCTGTGGTTTGACCAGCTTGCAATAGAGGATATTCCTCTTGTCGGCGGAAAAAACGCATCATTGGGAGAGATGTACAGGAATCTTGTTCCAAAAGGCATTAATATTCCAAACGGTTTTGCTATAACTGCAAAAGCATATCGTTATGTTCTTCAATTCAATAATGCTGACGAGAAAATCAGGCAGATTCTAGACGGGCTTGATACAAGAAACATAAAAGATTTGGAAGAGCGTGGAAGAAGAATAAGAGAGGTTATCAGGCACTGTGATTTCCCGCCCGACTTAAAAAAACAAATTACTGACGGATACAGAAATTTGTGCAAGCAGTATGGAGATTATACAGATGTTGCAGTCAGAAGCTCAGCAACAGCAGAAGATTTGCCTACTGCATCTTTTGCAGGGCAGCAGGAAACTTTCCTTAATATTAGAGGAGAACTTGCATTAGTTGATGCCTGCAAAGAATGTTTTGCTTCACTTTTTACAAACAGGGCAATTTCTTACAGAGTCGACTTGGGATTTGATCATTTCAAAGTCGCACTTAGCATCGGCGTACAGAAAATGGTTAGGAGCGACTTGGCTTCAGCAGGAGTTATGTTTACTATTGATACTGAAACAGGGTTCAAGGATGTTGTTTTCATAACAGGAGCATACGGGCTTGGAGAAAATGTTGTCAAAGGAGCAGTGAATCCTGACGAGTATTATGTTTTCAAGCCAACATTAAAACAAGGCTTTAACCCGATTATCTCAAAAAAAGTCGGCACAAAATCAATAAAAATGATTTATTCTGAAGAAGGCGAGAAGACAACTAAAAATGTTCCAGTGCCTGAAGCTGACATGAAAAAATATGTGCTTACAGAAGATGAAATACTCACAATGGCAAAATGGGGATGCATGATTGAAGATTATTACAGTGAGAAAGCTGGCTATTTCAAGCCAATGGACATGGAGTGGGCAAAAGACGGAGTGACAAACAAGCTTTTCATTGTACAGGCGCGCCCTGAAACTGTAATGAGCCAGAAATCAAAAAATATTCTTGAGGATTATGTTCTCGAGGAAAAAGGAAAGCTTCTTGCAAAAGGATTAAGTGTTGGAGACAAGATTGGGCAGGGGCCTGCGCATATTATTAAAGATGTAAAGGATATTTCCGAATTCAAACCAGGCGAAATTCTTGTGACAGACATGACAGACCCTGACTGGGAGCCTACAATGAAGATGGCTTCTGCGATTATCACAAATAGAGGAGGCAGAACTTGCCACAGTGCAATTGTTTCAAGAGAGCTTGGCATACCTTGTGTTGTTGGCACAGGAAACGGCACTGAAGTGATAAAGCACGGGCAGAAAGTTACTGTTGACTGCGCATCAGGCGAAGAAGGCTGTGTTTACGACGGAATTTTGAAATTCAGGATTGACAAGATAGACATTGCGAATATGCCCAAGACAAAAACAAAAATAATGATGAATGTAGGAAACCCTGACCAGGCATTTGGCTTTTCATTCATCCCAAACGCAGGAGTCGGGCTTGCAAGAGAAGAGTTCATTATCAACAGCTACATAAAGATTCATCCAAATGCATTATTGAATTTTAGCAAGATAAAAGATGAAAGATTAAAGAATGAAATAAACGATATGACGTTCAATTATGCTGACAAGACACAGTATTATATTGACGAGCTTGCAAGAGGCATAGCAACAATTGCAGCAGCATTTTACCCGCGTGATGTTATTGTAAGAATGAGCGACTTCAAAACAAACGAGTATGCTAATTTGCTTGGAGGTTCAGAGTACGAGCCAAAAGAAGAAAATCCGATGATTGGTTTCAGGGGGGCATCAAGATACTATAATCCAAAATTCAGGGATGCATTTGGATTGGAATGCAAAGCAATGAAAAAAGTAAGGGATGAGATGGGCTTGACTAATGTCAAGGCAATGATTCCATTCTGCAGAACAGTTGATGAAGGAAAGAAAGTTATTGCTGAGATGGAAAAATACAGTTTGAAAAGAGGACAGAATGGTTTGGAAGTTTATGTCATGTGCGAGATTCCTTCAAATGTAATACTTGCAGACGAGTTCTCGCAGATTTTTGACGGATTCTCCATCGGAACAAATGATTTGACGCAGCTGACACTTGGCTTGGACAGGGATTCAGAGCTTGTATCAAGCATATATGATGAGCGAAATGAGGCTGTTAAAAAGTTAGTTGCAATGGTTATCGAAAAGGCGAAAGCAAATGGAAAAAAAATCGGGATTTGCGGACAAGCAGTATCTGATTTTCCAGAATTTGCCCAGTTTGTTGTTAAATGTGGAATCGATAGTGTTTCACTCAATCCTGACTCGGTTATTAAGACAATTATGGCAATTGCAGAAATCGAAAAAAAATCGGATAACAAATAAAACCACTAGTCACTGGACTTCTCTGCATAGAATATATAAATCATCAAATCTATAATAACTACATGATAAAAATAACAACTTATGACTTTTTGTCAAAAAACAGCATCGCATTTGTATTAGTAAGAAATGAATTTAAGGAAAAGATAAAAAATCAAATTCAGGCAGAGCATAGTTCATTAAAAACATTTTCAAAAAAATATTTTAAAATGTCTGATTCTACCCTGAAGAATGAGTTTAGAATTAGTCAATACCTTAAATTTGACAGATTAATGAGAATTGCAAACATCCTAAGCATCCAAAAAGCAGAAGTGTACGATGAAATCAAGGCGGTATTTGCAAGAGGCTCGAGTACTTCTAAAAGGATATTCCTGCCCAAAGAATTAAATGTTGATGAATCTTTTGTGGAAGGATATGCGCTATATTTGGCAGAAGGCGACAATGGCTCAAATGGAAGGACAAAACCAAGAAAATTAAGATTTACTAATTCTAATCTGGCAGTTCATAAACTATTTATTGATTGGTTAAAATGCCATTTCCCCGGCAATTATTTTTATTTTAAAGTACTGATACCTCAAGAGAAAGCGTTTAGCAAAGAAGATTCGGACAATATCAAAACCTTGTTAAGAATTGAAGACAATCAAATAAGAACACAAACTTGCAGATGGAAGAGGAAAACTGGTTTTGTGTACAGGACATGTTTGGATAGTGCTTTGGTAATTGACTTAATCCTTGAAATTGAAAATAAAATCAAAGACATTTGCAGGAAAAACAAGAAATTGGCTGCGGCGTATATTCGGGGAATGATGGTTGGCGAAGGGACTGCTTATTTTAACAGATCTAGATATGTTCGAATTGAAATGAAAAATCAAAAAGAAATAGAATATTTGCATAAATTGTTTATTTTACTGGGATTTAAATGTGAACCCTCAGTAAGGGCAGAAAGAGACTGCATGTGGAGCATTTATATTGGCGCAAAACAATTGAAAAAGTACAATGACTTAATTGGCTTTGGCGTTCATGTTGCCAGGCAAAAAATCTTAAATGCGGCTGTTGACAAAAAGCTTAGGAAAAACCAGTTTGGATAAACAGTTGCAGAAGAAGAGAAAAGGTTAGGGATTAAGCCTTGGTAATTCTTTACCCTTTACAATTTAAAAATGAGATGTAGAGGGTAAGATTTATAAACTACGCCAGATTTACTACATAAATGGTATATATTTACAAGAAATTAATCGCGGGAAAGCCTTACTACTATCTCCGCGCCTCCGAGAGGAAAGGAAAAAAGATAATGGTGAAGGATATTGCATATTTGGGAAACTCGCTTGAAGATGTAAAAAAATTCCTTGGCAGCTCGACGAAATACAAGGAAAAGATAAGAAAGGCGTACAAAACAATTCATAATTTTATTGAATCAAACCATTATGCGGAAAAAGTTGAATCATTAAAGCTGAAAAAAGACATATTTCTTGATAAGAATCTTGTTGAAGTTGAGGCCTGTAGGCTGCATTATACTCAAGTATTCCAAAAAGACGATGAGCTCACCAAAAACGAGATTTTTAAGAATTTCGTCATTGAATTTGCATTCAACACAACCTCGATAGAAGGAAACACAATAAACCTGAAGGAGGCAAGGAATCTCCTTGGAGAAGGCATTGCGCCAAAAAATAAGACTTTGAGGGAGATTTATGACCTTCAGAATACCGAGAAAGTTTTTTTTGATCTGTTGAAATCTAATGATGCTCTTACAAATGAGCAGATTGTTAAAATTCATTCTGGGCTTATGGAAAACATGGATTTCAGGATTGGATACAGGACAACGGATGTTAGAGTTATAAAAGCAAATTTCAAGTCAACCCCTGCCCCGTATGTATTAACTGACATGAATCTTCTGCTCAAATGGCATGATCAAAATAAAAACAAGCTCCATCCTTTTGTGCTTGCAGTTGTATTCCACCATAAGTTTGAAAAAATACACCCATTTATGGACGGCAATGGCAGGACGGGCAGAATGCTTCTAAATTGTATTTTGATGAAAAACAACTATCCTCCGATGATTTTCCACAAAAAGGCACGTTCAGATTATCTTGACGCATTAAGGCAGGCAGACAAATCTAATTTAACAAAAGCTGAAAAAGAGAATTATTTCCAGCTCGTCCAATTTAGTGCTGGACAGCTGGCAGAGTCTTATTGGAGTATATTTCTCTAGTTACCCTCTACATTTTAAAAATAAAAAGTAAAGGGTAAGAACGTCAAGAAGAGAAAAGGTTAGGGATTAAGCCTGGCTAGCGTATAACTGACTTGCATTATCACAAGTATAGGGTCCCTATTTTTTAGCAGTATATGGTCCCCGGCTTATAACCAACTTGCAGTTTTCACAAACAAACCCGTGTTCTTTGAATTTTTCGACAATAGTCGCCCTGTGCACTCCATTATATAACTCCCAGTCTGCTTCAGTCATAGTAGTTAAGCCGTCGTCAAAAGATCTGAATCTTCCTAAAACCGAGTGTGCTTGTATTTCCCAAGAACGATAAACTAATCTGTCAGTTACTTCCTGCCCAAATTCTTTTCTGATGTCCCACAAAGCAGAAGCAAATGAGAACATATCATCTTCTCCCCCTCTGTTAACATAAGTCTCAAGGTCTTTAGGGTCAGGAGGGTTGAGGTAATTGCTGTACTTGGATGTATTTGTTATAGAGCAGGGCAAATATATTGCATAGCCCTCTGATAAAACAAGAGCTGGCTTACTGCTCCAACCTATCAGGTTAAAATAAACAGAATGAACATACTCATGCATTGAACCTTTTACATCACGGTGACCATTAGGTTCATTTTCTACAGGAGCTGTACCATAGATCCCTTCTTTCTGTGCCGAGCCAGTACTGCTTCCTTCAAAAAGAAATACTTTAGTCTGAGGAGCAGCTGTCCAGCCTCCTATTTTGGCGAGATAAGTTGCTGCTGCATCTATCCCATAATAACTCATTACCTGGTCAAATCTTCTGCCTTGGTCAGCTTCTTCAGTATCTCCCCAGTATCCTGTCTGGCCGAACTCAACTGGTTCGTAAACAAAAACATTGTCTGGAGAATAAACTCTATCAAGGCATGTTTGTGTTGCGACACTGCAAATCCTAGCTACCTGTACATCAACATATTTTCCTCTCAGATAGCCAGAGCCGTCAAGGTTGTTTAATGTGACTATCTTTGTCTCTGGAGTTACTAATGGGTCTATTGGATAAACTCTTGCAGAAAACTTTGAGTAATTTTTCGTGAAGTATGAGGTTGTGCTCCATTCTGTATCCTTAACACCAAAATAGAATTTCCCTGAAGGATTGTCTGCAAAGCTTAAATCATAACTAAACGAATTTGAATTTGTTTTCGCCCAAACAAAACCTCCTGGCTGCCCGATGTTTGTGTCTCCTCTTATGTTAATCAAGAAAGGTCCAGTTCCGTCATAAGTTATTGTGACTTTTGTTCCAGCAACAGAATGCTGGACATTTAATGTAGAACATCCTTTATCTCCGCATCCAGATGTTGAAGGATATTTCTCAAGATATGCGTTGGTAAGAACATCAAATAATGCATCATCAATTACTCTGCCCTCGTCATCACCATTCCAGCCTCGAAGTACATTTTTTCCCGATACCCAAATTAAGTATCTTTGTTCTCCAATAGGGATTTTTGATGTTCCTTCTAATATTTTGTTTCCATTGACTTCCTTTACAGACATATTCCAAAGAGATGCAGCATTATTAACGAGACTATTCAAGTTATTATTTGCCTCTTCAGAAGAATTGAAAATATTAAGCATGTACTCTGACCTCTGAAAGGCAATATCATTATTCTTTTGATATCTTAAATCAATATAAGTATATGGTTGCCACATTCCAACAAAAGTAAATCCAGATAATTCAGGCAAATCCAGAATCATTTTATCTTGAATGAACGGGTCGTTTGGATCTATGGGTTGGTCTGCACAAACAGATGGAACTAAAAATAAAACAAACAATAAAACAATCACTCTTTTTTTCATGGTTTTGTTTATCGAATGGGGATATATAAATTTATCTTACAATGTTTCAAGAACTTCTTCAATAACATGCTCAGGCCAGCCAACTGAATCAAGCTTCTGCTTGATTTCGTCTTTTGTTTTGCCTGCTTCAGCCTGCCTTTGAACATATGCTTTTAGCTGAACGATTGGGTCAGATTTGTCTTTATTGTCTTCGTCTGTTTTCTCAGCAGAAACCTTTGGTTTCTGGTGCACAGCAGAGCTTTGCTCTCGCTGTGTTTCTTTTTCAACAAACTTTGCTTCTCTTTCTGGTTTTGTTTCGGCGAGTTCACTTATTGTTTCTTTTTCTTTTCTTGGCATTTTAATTATTTTGTAAATCAAGAAAACAACTGCGGCCAGCAAAACAAGCCCCGCAACTCCATATAAAACATACTTGAGCCAGGTGCTTGAAAATAAACTTGAAAACATTGATGTTCCCTGTGTTGCAGTTCCAGTTGAAATCTTTTTGCCTGTAATCTGCTCATACAATGTTGCGCTTATCGGAATATATCGTTTAACAATCGAGCCCTGAGGCTGGAATTCGTCAACTTTCACATCAGAAATATAGATAGAGATTCTCTGCCCGGCGCTAGTTCCCATCTCAATCATAATCGGAGTTTCATAACCAAACTTGCTGTCCTTGATTACTCCATTATAAACATCTGTCCCGTTTACTGCAAGCCTTATTTTCAGCTTGTTCGGCAGCGCAGGAGTCAGCTCTCCGTAAATCTGGAATGGTGCTGCGCTTACAACAGGAACAAGAATTAATGCAATCAATAATGCCAATGCCTCTTTTTTTAACATGTTTTTGATTATAAAAAAGAACTATATAAAATTATTCTTTCTTAATCTTGGCGACAAAGAATCCCTCGGTGTCGTTGTCCTGCGGCCAAATCCTCAGGCATTTGCTGACTTCACGATTATACACGTCGCCTTCAAACTCAAGAAAAGGCTTGCTTCTTTTGATATTCAAATGAATTTCCTCAATCTTTGCATTGTCAAACTTTTCAAGCAAAAATGATATAACTCCTTCATTTTCTTCCGGCTCAACTGAACATGTTGAATAAACCATTTCTCCGCCTTTTTTCAGCATTGTAAATGCATTCTCAATCAGCTGCTTTTGTGTTGACGCAAGCCTTGAAACCATTGTAGGATTCCAAATCAATATTGTCTTCAGGCTTTTTCTAATCGTGCCAGTGCCTGAGCATGGCGCATCTAACAAAATTTTGTCAAACTCCAATCCTCTTATTTTCTGCGCCCTCATCAATGTGACAATTGAATTAGTTATTCCGCATCTCTGCAGGTTCAAGCCCAAGGGCTTAAGCCTGTCACCAGTTATGTCGTTTGCAATAACAATTCCCTCGTTATTCATCATTGCGCAAATCTGTGTTGTCTTGCTTCCAGGGCTTGCTGCCATGTCAATCACAACATCGCCTGGCATTGGATTCAAAACAACTGGCGGAATCATCGAAACAGATTCCTGAATATAGATGTAGCCAAGCGAATGCTCAATAAGATTGCCAACATCTCTTCTTTTTTCTTCTCCAATACCTTTGTGCTCAATCCAAAATCCTTCTTTGCACCAAGGGATTGGGTCAAGAGTCCATTCGCCTTCAATCCTTTTCCTAAGCTCTTCAACTGATATTTTCAAAGTGTTTACACGAATGCTTCTTCTTGCATAAGAAAGTGAATATTTTTTGAATTCCTCAAAATCAGTCAGTTTGGAATACCTGTCAATGAATTTTTGCTTGAACTCAAACTTGCCTGCATCTTTTATTTCAATCATAGCTTTTTCACCATGTACGGGCCTTCTTTTTCATACCCGTGCTTCTTGTAATAGTTCCTTACACCTATTCCTGAAATAATGACCATCTTCTTAAATTTGTTATGCTTTGCAATCTGTTCAGCTTTCTCAAGCAGCTTGCAGCCAAGCCCCTGATGCTGAACAACACCTTTCTGCCCGATAGGAGCCGCCTCTCCATAAACATGAAGCTCTCTGATTAATGCAGAATCTTTTGTGATTTCTTTTCTCAAATGCCTTGACGGGAACCTGAGCCTGCAGAATCCAAACACTTTGTCTTTCTCTTCAACAGAAATAAAAAATTCTTTTCCTTTGCTTGCTTCATACTCGTGAACATGTATAATTGGATGTTTCATCTCAATATTCCATGCTTCCCTGCATCTCATGCATCTGCATTTCAGGTTGTGCTTTTTCATGTACTCCATAACATACTGCCTCAGGTTTGTCCTGTCAACTCCTGCAGAAGTCATATACGTTGGAATGTCTCTCTGCACTCTCATAATCCTTACGTATTCTGGAATAGTTGCCTTGAATTTTGCAATAATTTTTGCTGCTTGTTTTGTTGTCAATGGCTTGTATTTTCCTTTTTTCCACAATGTATACAGTTTTGTGCCTTTGATAACCATGCACGGATATATCTTAAGCATATCTGGCCTGAAATACGGATCATAAAACAAAGCTTTCATTCCATCCAAATCTTTTTTCCTGTTAGCTCCAGGCAATCCAGGCATATAGTGCGCATTAATCTTAAAGCCCAAATCCTTTAGCACCCTGAAACTCTCTCTTGTATCATCAACAGTATGCCCTCTGTGTATTTTTTTAAGGACATCATCATAAACACTCTGCACACCAACCTCAACTCTTGTTGCGCCTAATCTCAAAAGCTCGTTGCCGTGC
>Ga0315275_10000118_pt1 | contig 59848 bp, 82 predicted proteins | sample YL17G03_0_MG_FD_205557 | JGI IMG/M metagenome (GOLD analysis project Ga0315275, IMG submission 205557) | Sediment microbial communities from Yellowstone Lake, YNP, Wyoming, USA - YL17G03_0 | ecosystem: Environmental > Aquatic > Freshwater > Lake > Sediment | place: USA: Wyoming | collected... | reverse complement strand
ATCTTTAAAATCTTCATAGTTCTATTAGAAATCTTAAGTTTTTATATCTTTCTTAACACTATAGAGTTAAGAATCCGCTTCAGAAAGCTAAGCTATTACCTATTTCTTCGTTTGTTATAGAAAGACAGGAAGGCTCTTCTGCATAAGTAAAAATTAAAACCTTATTTCCCATTATGTCAATTGCAGAAGGAGTTAATCCCCTCAGAACTTTAACTTCTGTATGCCTCATTTTTTTGAATAATCTGTAATATTCTGTGCCTTTATCTGAAAATATTGATTTGCATATTATTTTCTTTTTTATTCTTTCTTTATGCCACCTTTGCCATAAAATATTGTACTGCTCTTTTTTACTAGAAATAATTCCCATTGCTAAAACCGCATCTTTTGGTGTTAAATCTGCAAGGGCCTCAAAAACAGCAGTTTGTATGCCTTTAAAACCACTAAAAAGCTGAGTTTCATATTTCTTTTTCTTTAATTTTTGCATTTCTAAAAGAAAAGGGATTTCTTTTTGCAGCTCTTGTTCTTTTTTCTTTATATTTTTTTCTTTTTCATGCAAATAATCAATAATCCTATTCGGAGAAGCTGCTTGAAAATATTTAGTTTTTTCCTTTATTATGTAACTTACTAAGCCTTTTCTAATAAGCTTATCAAGAATCTCATAAATCTTGCCACTTGAAATTCCTGCCTCTTCAATAATTTTTCCTGTTGTAGTTTCGCCTAATTTTAAAAGCGTTAAATATACATTAATTTCTCCTTTTGTCAGGCCTATTTCTTCTAAAAGTTTTTCATTCATAACTTAACGCAGTTTCTTTACTTTTTAAATTTTAGTATTTACACCTCACCGAGTGGGAGATAAGTGTTAAATATAATCTATTTGTGTTGTTACTAATAAGTAAATAACTTACCAAGGAAAAATGAAAAAATATGTTTATACTCTACCATGTAAGCCTGGTTCGGCGTTTGTAAATTTTGGAGCAGGCTGCTTAAATGAGTGCAGGTTTTGCGTAGAAAGATTCGGAACATTTTTTGGTTACGAATTAGGCAGAGAATACTCTGAAAAAGGGATTAGACAGGGATTAAAGAGACTTAAAAGTAAATGTGAGAATCCAAAAGAAATTGTGATATGTGGCATAGGGGAACCTTTTTTGCGTTATAATGATTTAATTAAAACTGCAAAATATTGTAAAAAATTATTTGGAGAAAATGTTCCGATTAGGGCAGATACATCGGGGCTTTGGTGGAAAAAGAGAAGAAATTTATCATTTCTTGAGCATATAGCCTCGTTAAGCATAAGCTTAAATGCAGAGTCTGAAGAAAAGTATAATCAAATATGCCAGCCAAAGATACCTGATGCTTACAATATCTTAATGGATTTTATAAAAACACTTTCAGAAGAGAAGAAAAGAAGAGAACATTTCCCAGATGTAAGATTGACTTTAGTTGATACCTCGAGAAAAGAGCTTATGCCACAGAGAAAGAGTACAGATATTCATGGAGAATGTCCTGTTCCAGATATTCAAAAATGCAAAGAAATTGCAGATAAGTTTGGTTTTTCACTAATAGTAAAACATTTATTTATAGATTCCCATGAATGTTGGAATACTGAAGAACTAGAAGATCAGACATTAGGGGGAAAATATTTAAAAAAGTGTGCTGAGTGTAGAACAAGGCATATATAGGAGAAAATTAAAATGTCAACACAATTACAAAAAGCCCGCGATAATGAATTTACAGAAGAAATGAAATATGTAGCTGGGCAAGAAAATCTAGAGCTTGATGTTTTAAGAAAAAATATTGCTGAAGGACAAGTAGTTATTTTGGCTAATAGGAATCATGAAAAATATAATGCAAATTTTAAACCTGTTGGTGTAGGAAGGGGATTAAAAACAAAAGTTAATGCAAATATTGGAACTTCTCCTATAAAATCAGATTTAAAAGAGGAATTGGTAAAGTTAGACGTAGCAATTAAAGCAGGAGCAGATACAATAATGGATTTAAGTTTGGGTGGAGATTTGAATGAAATAAGAAGGCAGATAATAAAAAATTCTTGTGTTCCAATTGGAACAGTTCCAATCTACCAAGCAGTTATAGAAATTGAAAATCCAGAAGAGCTTACTTTAGATAAATATTTAGAAGTTTTTGAAAGACACGCAAAAGATGGAGTTGATTTTACAACTATTCACGCAGGAGTTACTAAAGGTTGTTTGCCTTTACTTGAAAAAAGATTAATGCCTGTTGTAAGCAGGGGAGGAAGTTTTTTGATAAATTGGATGAAAAAACATAATAAAGAGTCTTTTTTATATGATGGATTTGATAAAATTTTAGATATAGCAAAAAAATATGATGTTGCAATTTCTTTAGGTGATGGTTTAAGGCCCGGATGCATAGAAGATGCAACAGATGAAGCCCAACTCTATGAATTAAGAATTTTAGGAGAACTTGCAGAAAAATGTAAAGAAAAAGGAGTTCAAGTAATGATAGAAGGTCCGGGACATATTCCTTTAAATCAAATTGAAAAAAATATTAAACTTCAAAAACAAATTTGTAAAGGAGCGCCTTTTTATGTTTTAGGACCTTTGCCAACAGATATTGCTGTAGGTTATGACCATATTGCTTGTGCGATTGGCGGAGCTTTAGCTGGAATGTATGGGGCTGATTTTTTATGTTATGTTACACCTAAAGAGCATATTAGTTTGCCTGATGCAAAAGATGTTAGAGAAGGCGTAATTGTAACGAGAATTGCTGCGCATATTGCAGATATTGCGAAAGGACTAGATTATGCAAAAAAACAAGATAGAAAGATGTCAGAAGCAAGAACAAGATTAGATTGGCAAGAGATGATGAAATACGCTCTTGATCCAACAAATTTCCAGCAATTGCTTAAATCTGAATGCAAAAATAACCCTCAAATTTCAGAAGGATGCTCTATGTGCGGTAAGTACTGCACTGAAAAGAAAAAATAAATGTTCCGAAATAATTCTTCATCGAAAGATTTATATAGTTATATAAACTTATATAACTATGAATATTAAACAAATTTTGCATTATCCGAGATTAGATACTGTCTTGATGGTAGAAAAATTAAGTTATGACACTAGCGGAACTTACACTAGAAAACAATTATGGGAAAGGCTACCTAAAAAAACTATGTACCAAACATTTTGTGTTATTATTGATTATCTGCTTTATTCTAAAAAAATTGCAGTTGACAAAGAAGGGAAAATTGCATGGGTTTGGGACCCAGAAGGAGCAAGGAAATACTTGAAAAGAAAAGATTTAGCTAGAAAATGAAACTTCCATCTACAATTAGATTTGCTGATGAGAAAATAAAAAAATCTTTTTATGAGTTGGAAAGCGGGGCTTTTGAAGAAAAAGAAATTTTTAAGTTTGTTAATCAGGCGATAGACAATCTTGAGGAAGATGCTTATGCAGGAATACAAATACCAAAGAAGTTAATTCCTCAAATTTATGTTGCCAAATACAATGTGGCAAACCTCTGGAAATACGACTTGCCAAAAGGGTGGAGATTAATTTATACTATCAAGAATGAACAAGTAGAGATTATTTCGGTAATTCTCGAATGGCTTGACCATAAAGAATACGAAAGAAGATTTGGATATTAGAGCAAACCATAAAACTTAACATTTAACAAAAAATTAACTTCTCTCCATTTAGCTAAAGAGAGCCTGCTTTGTTAAGGATATTATAGATTTATATTAATTAATTCAAAAATAGTTATCTGGTGATAGCATACTCTCTACTGGGCAGTTGTTGGGTTTGTAAGTTGACTTATATTAAGATTTAAAAACATCAAATCACTAATTAAAAGATAAAAAGAGGCAAGAAAAATACAGAAAATTGAAATTTTCTGTCTTTTAAACTCTTACGAGATTTAAAATGGTAATGTGGAGAATTGTTATACCTTGTATTATACTTGTTGTTGTAATTTTAACAGGAACTTTTGTTTATCATAATTTAGAGGGCTGGAGATATTTAGACTCAGCTTTTTTTAGTGTGGTTACTGTAACAACTATTGGTTATGGTGATTTGACTCCTCAAACAGATGCGGGAAAAATATTTACAATGTTTTTTGCGTTTTCTGGAATAGGAATTGCATTTTATGTTATTTCTTTAGCTGGGAGATATATGTCAAGGAAGCATACAACAGAAAGATTAAGAGCACTTGGAAGAATAAAAAATGCGAGAGGCGTGAAGAGAATTAAGATTAAGAGATAGGAAAGTTAATATTTAAATATCCTTTTTCTTTGGAATTTGTATGAGAACTTATATTTCAGATGCATTTAAGAAAAAAGGCAGCGTGGAGATAGAAGGATTTGTGCACGAGATAAGAGACCAGAGCAAAATTAAATTTGTGTTAATCAGGGATGTAACTGGAATAATCCAGTGTGTTGTTAAACCAGAACAAAAAGAACTATTTCATGAAATTGTTAAAGTACCTCGAGAGAGTGTTTTAAGAGTGAAGGGAGAGACTAAGTCAAATAACCAAGCTCCAGGAGGCGTAGAAATTTTGCTTAATAGTTACGAGATATTATCAGAAGCTGATAAAGACTTACCTATTCAAGTTGTGGAAAAAGGAGAACTTCCTGCATTACCGGTAAGATTAGATTGGAGATGGATTGAATTAAGAAAACCTAAGAATTTGCTGATTTTTAAGATATGGACATTTATGGAGCAGGCGATGAGAGAATGGTGGGCAAAAAATGAATTTATTCAGATTTATTCCCCGAAATTTATGCCTGCGCCAAGCGAATCAGGAGCTGAATTATTTAGTGTGGACTATTTTGGGAAAAAAGCTTATCTTGCGCAATCCCCGCAGTTTTATAAACAAATGGCAATGGCCTCGGGGTTTGAGAAAATTTTTGAAATTGGGCCTGTATTCAGAGCAAATCCTTCTCATACTGTAAGGCATGATACAGAATTTACAATGATTGATATGGAAGTTTCTTTTGTTAAATCTCATGAAGATGTGATGAAAGTTGAAGAAGAATGGATTAATTATTTTATTGGGAGAATAAAAGAAGAATATGGAAAAGAGATAAAACAGGTTTTTGGCGCAGAAATTATAGTCCCTAAGCTTCCATTTCCAAGAATAACTATGGAAGAAGCTCAAAAATTATTAAGAAAACAGGGATATAAAGGGCCAAAGGATGACTTAGATGCAGAAGGCGAGAAAATGTTATGCGAAATAATAAAAAAGAAATTTGATCATGAGTTTGTTTTTGTTACAGAGTATCCCTGGTCTGCAAGGCCTTTTTATCATATGAAAAAAGAGGGAACAAAAGATATCACAAAAAGTTTTGATTTAGTATGGAAAGGCACAGAAGTAACAACTGGCGCGCAAAGAGAACATAGACATGATATTCTGAAAGAACAGGCTAAAGACAAAAAGGTAAATCTCAATCTTATCAAAGATTATTTAAATTTCTTTAAATATGGTTGCCCTCCACATGGGGGATTTGCAATTAGCCCGACAAGATTTTTAATGCTAATGCTGGACATAAAAAATGTCAGAGAAGTTACATTCTTGCCAAGAGACACAGAAAGGCTTACCCCTTAAATTTATAAATTCTCGTTTTCTTTGATTGTTATGAGAACCCATAAGATTAATGAAATTAATGAAGAATTAGTTGGAAAGAATGTAGGAGTGGCGGGGTGGGTTGATTCTGCCCGAGAACATGGAAAGCTTATATTCATTGATTTGAGGGATGTTTCTGGAATAATACAAACAGTTGTTTCTGCAAAAAATAATAAAGAGGCTTTTGATGTGGCAAAAAAGGTAACAAGAGAGTCCTGTCTTGAGATTTATGGAAAAATTAGTGCCAGACCTAAAGGAACAGAAAATGAAAAAATTTCGACTGGAAAGATAGAGATGCAGATTGAAAAACTCATAGTTTTAAATATTTGCCCGCCTTTGCCATTTGAATTTGACAAAAAAGTAAATGAAGAAGTTAGATTAAAATACAGATTTCTTGATTTGAGAAGGCCTGAGATGCAGAAAAATCTTATTCTTAGGAGCAAAGTAAATAAAGTAATGAGAGATTTTCTTGCTGAAGAGGGGTTTATTGAATTCGAAACCCCCATACTTGCTAAATCAACTCCAGAAGGGAGCCGAGATTATGTAGTTCCTTCAAGAAATCACCCTGGAAAATTCTATGCTTTGCCACAATCTCCGCAATTGTTCAAGCAATTACTGATGGTTTCTGGTTTTGAAAAATATTACCAAATAGCAAGATGTATGAGAGATGAAGACACAAGAGCAGATAGACAACCGGAATTCACTCAACTTGATATTGAGATGTCTTTTTTAACTCAGGATACTATAATTGACTTAACAGAAAGATTGCTAAAGAGAACATGGAAAGAAGTATTGGATGTTAATATTAAAATTCCATTTGAAAGAATTACTTATCAAGAATCGATGAAAAAATACAAGTCAGACAAGCCTGACTTAAGAAAAGAAACTGGCGAGAAATTTGCTTTTCTTTGGGTTACTGACTTTCCTTTGTTTGAATATTCCGCAGATGAGAAAAAATATGTTTCGGTCCATCACCCATTTACAATGCCTAACTTAGAAGATTTCAAGAAAGATCCTTTAAAATCAAGAAGTCTTGGTTATGATATTGTTTTGAATGGTGTTGAGATTGGAGGGGGAAGCATTAGAATTCATGATTCAAAGATCCAGGAAAAGGTTTTTGAAGTTTTAAAGATAAGCAAGGAAGAACAGCAAAGAAAATTTGGTTTCTTGCTCGAAGCATTGAAATTTGGGGCTCCGCCTCACGGTGGAATTGCTCTGGGTATGGATAGATTGTTACAAATAATGTTTGGGTTAGACTCAATCAGAGAGGTTATAGCTTTTCCAAAAAATTCAGAAGCGAAAGATGTTATGCTAGATTCTCCTTCTGAGATTTCTGAACAGCAATTAAAAGAAGCTCATATAAAGCTTGATGTAAAGAAGATTGAGAAAAAACAAGCCAAAAAAGAAAAGAAGATTAAAAAGAAAAAATAAAGATTTTTTTAAACTTAATAAGCTAAACGAAGCCACTATGTTTCCGCGAGACAGAGATAGATTAGTGCCTTAAGGTTCTCTCCAACCTTTTCTTTCAATTATTCTATGCAAATACCATCTAAATGGTTTTGGACCAAGAAGCTTTAATGCAGAATGAAATCTTCTGTTTCTTTTGTACAATCTTCTAATTCTTTGGCTTTGTAAATATTGTCCTATTTGATTAGCATAACCCCACATTAACTCTGATTCAGATGAAATCATTATTGGATTTAGTCCATAGATATTAAAGCAAGTTTTTGAGCGTTCACTATGAAAATGATTTGTTATAACTTCTAAGATCCCTGCTTTTCCTAAATTTTTTTCTATTATTGGTTTGGAAAATTCAGCATTCTCAGTTGTGTCTATAGAGTCCTCTTCAAGGAAAATATCTTGTTTTGGAATCCCATAGTCTCTTGCTTCTTGTTGCATTACTGAGGAGAGTGTTGGTTGTCTTTTATCAATTTGGCCTCCTGAAAGAATGAGAAATGGCTCGCAACCCTGTTTTTTATATCTGTTGTATCTAATTACAGCTGTAGCTAGGTTTAATCTAGCATCTAAGTCAGAATGCCATTCGCTGTTTTTTTTAAGGCCTTTTGTTAAAACAACAATTCCTATGTTGTATGTCATATAATGGAAGAATGAGCTCGCTTTATAAATGTTACCACTTAATCATAATACTAAAATTTAGTAATCAGAATTAATAACGCTTGTGCCTTGATTAAGGCAGTTTGTATGCATAAACTTTTCCAGAAAGTCCAGCTTTTCTATATCTTTCATATTTCTTTATTAATCTTCCGCGATGCCCCAAATCTCTCATCATCCGTCTTTCTTCTTGAAATTCAGAATCAGTATGAAAAAAAGCTTTTTTATTTTGCGTCCTGAGTTCTTTAATCATCTCACTTAAGATTCCGTAGCCAACTAATCTGTGATTTCTGTCTGGAGCTACTGTCAAGGCAATTTCCCCTGGTTTTCTCTCTTTAGCTTGCGCGTATGCACTTGATGCAACATCAAAAAAGCAATTTGCAGAACCAATTACTTTTTCGTCTAATTCTGCGACAAAACAAATATTATTTTTTATAGAAGGAAGCCAGAGCGTTCTTATTTCCTTGGTAGTTATTGGATTTTTTCTTGGAATATATAAATAACTTCCTTCAGCTAAACCCTGATTAAAGTATTCCATGACATCTAAAAAATCCTTTGGAACTCCGTCCTGCAAATTGTCTAAATTTGGCTTTCTTATTTGTATCATTCTTTTATTTTAGTAGATTAGTTTATAAATATTTGTTTACTTGTCAAAATATGAAACTCCTAGCAATCGGCGACTTTCACGGGAAATTTCCGAGGAAACTGGAAAAAAGAATCAGGAAAGAGAAGCCTGAGCTAATTATTTCTATTGGAGATTATTTTCCTTTTTCATTAAGGAAAACTTTTTTTAAATATTGCTATGGAAAGCCAATAGATATTTGGGAGGTTGTCGGCAAGAGCAGATTTAGGAAGAGTTTTTTAAAAGATTTGAAGACCGGAGCAAGCATAATGCATAGATTAGATAATTTAAAAATTCCGGTTTTTAGTGTTGTTGGAAATTATGATTTAGATGTTCCTTTAGACAGCTATGATTTGAAGCATATGAAAAGCCAGACAGGAAAAAAATGGAAGTGGCTGGAGAAGGATTTTTTTCCTCCAATTATCAATAAATTTGAAAATATTAAACGAATTGATTACAAGAGCTTCAAGTTTAAGGAGCTGGTTTTAATTGGGGCATATGGCAGCATGATTCCTGGAAAAGTTAAAAGCAGGCATTTTAAGATGTATAAGAAAAAATTAGACATATTATTTTCAAAATCTAAAAAAGAAGATAAAGTGAAAAAAGTTATTTTTGTTTTTCATAACATGCCTTATAATTGCAAGCTGGATGTTATAAGAGCTAAAGAAGCTCCTGCGTCAGAAAGAGGAAGGCATTATGGCTCTAAGTTAGTAAGAAGGGCTATTGATTCGCATCAACCTGTGTTGGGATTGGGAGGGCATTTTCATGAAAATCAGGGAAAATGCAAAATTGGCAGAACTCTTGTGATAAACCCAGGAGCAGCTTATGAAGGAAAAGCTGCTTTTATTGAATTTGATGAAAAAAGGTGGAGAGTAAAGAGTGTGAGGTTTATAAAATAACCCTCGATATATTTATAAATTAGGGTTTGTTAGCATAAGTATGCCTACCAAAAGAGAAGAAGCTATTAAAGAAGAAGCTAAAAGAATTCTTGATAAATTTGCAAAAGCTCTTGAAAAGATAAAAGAAATTCCAGATAGTTTTGTTGAAAGAGACGAGGACAGAAGAGAGGAGCAAAAAAGCGAAAAAGGAAAAGAGTCGGATTCTGATTTCCGCAAGATTTTTTTTGAAAATGCTCCTGCGACAAAAAAAGATTCTGTTCAAGCTGAGAAAGGGGGATGGAAATGAAAATTCAAGATATAATAGCAGATTATGGTTTGAATGAAAAAGCTGCAAGATATCTATCAAATGTTACTGAAAGCAAAAGCTGGCAAGTATATGAAAAACATAGAAGAGTACTGAATGAATTATGTTCTTCAAGTGTAGAACGTGAAAAAGCAACTAAATGTTTAACAGATGTAATGAAGATAAGATGATAAAAGATAAACTAAAATCAATAAAAGAGGGAAAGTGGAGTGCAGAGCAAAATATTAGAAGTTTTCTTGAAAATATTAAAGAAAGCGACAAAGCTGGAAAAAAGATTAATGCATTTTTGCAGCTAAACGATAATGCTCTTCTGGAGGCAAAAGAGGTAGACAGCAAACTAAGAAGAGGCAAGGCCCCTGGAAAACTTGCGGGCCTTGCTATTGCTGTCAAGGCAAACATAAATGTTAAGAACTTTTTTGCATCCTGTGCTTCAAAAACTTTGGAAAGTTACAAAGCAGCTTACGATGCCTCGGTTATTGAGAAAATAAAAGCAGAAGATGGGATTATTATTGGAATCACAAACATGGATGAGTTTGCAGCTGGCGCATCTGGGGAGAATAGCGCGTTTGGAGAAACAAAAAATCCTGCCTGCCTTGAGCGAATTCCTGGCGGCTCATCATCTGGCTCGGCAGCTGCTGTTGCAGCTGAATTTTGTGATTTAGCTTTAGGAAGTGATACAGGCGGCAGCATTAGAAACCCGGCTTCGCATTGTGGTGTTGTTGGAGTTAAACCAAGTTATGGGGTTGTAAGTAGATATGGATTGTTGGATTTGTCAATGAGCTTAGAGCAGATTGGAACTTTTGCGCAAGATGTTGAAGGAGCTGAGCTTTTGTTTGATGTAATAAAAGGAAAAGATGAAAGAGATGCTACTACATTTGACATTAAAGAAAATAAAGAAAACAAAAAACTTAATAAAATTAAAATTGGAATCCCGAAAATAAAAGCAGACGAAAGAATATGGAAGCTTGTAAAAGAAAAGATAAAAGAAATATGTGAAAAAGAAAATTGGAAAGCAGAGGAAATTGAAATTAAGCATATTGATTTAGGTGTGCAGGCATATTATCCAATTGTTTATACTGAATTTTTTTCTTCAACCAGAAGATATGATGGAAGAAAATATGGCAAAAAAATTGAGGAAAATTGCGGTGAAGAAGTGCTGAGAAGAATTTTAGGTGGAGGAGAGATTGCGCAGGAAGAATATGCTGGAAAATACTATAGAAAAGCTTTGCAGGCTAAAAAGCTTATAGAAGAGGAATTTGCAAAAGCTTTGAAAAAAGTTGATTGTTTAATTATGCCGAGTGTTCCAAGGCTTCCTCATAAATTAGGAGAAAAAATTTCTATTGAAGATATGTATATGTATGACACTCTAACAACTCCTGCAAATTTAGCAGGTGTGCCTGCTATAAGTGTGCCTTGCGGGAAAATTGATGGAATTCCTGTTGGAATGCAGATAATTTGCAGCAAGTTTGAAGAGGGAAAGATGTTTGAAATATCAAAAATGTTCTTTAAGGATATACATTTTTGAGTATGCTCAAAAACTCACACAGCTTAGCAAAGTTTTTGACATTGCAAAGAGATTTGAATAATTAAAACATAAAAATAACCTCGTTTTGGTATCTATATTCTAAGCTAAAAGATACTTCATAAGGTTTTGATTTATCAAGATATCTTTCTAAAAAATCATAAGCACCTTTATCTTTGCCAGGGCAAAAAATATCTATTATTCTTTCTAACCTTGTTCTTGCTAAGTCTACTTTGTCTGGCTTAAAAACGCTTTTTACTCTGTGAACAAATCCAAAATTATGTGTATGTTTTTTTCTGAAGTTGTAAACTTCTATTCTCGAGCTTTCAAAATCTCCATTTAAAATAGCAAGAACATAATTTGAGTCAGGAGAAGTAGTAAAAAGCTCTTCTGAATGATTATTCATCCAATCGCGCAAAAGATTTGAATTTGTTAAATTTCTCCCAATTTTTTCCAGCGTTTTAGGGGGGATTTGACAAGAATCAGCCGGCGGATCTATTATCTCTACGATATTCCTTTTCATAATCTCATTCATTTTTACTATAAAACACCGAAGTTTATATATTTTTGTGATAAACCCCAAAATTTTTAAACTTCTTTTTTCTTTATTTATTATGGTTTCGTTTATTCAGGCGATTATATTTAGCATTGTTCAGGGAATTACAGAATGGTTTGCAATAAGCAGCTCTGGGCACCTTGCCATATTTGAAAATTTGTTTGGTGTTCATGACTTAGGATTTATTGTATACTTGCATTTTGCAGCTGTTCTTGGAGTGGTAATCTTATTCTGGAAAGATATTATAAATTTGTTTGCTGGGAAAAAATGGAGCTATATTCTAAAAATTATTATAGCTGTAATTCCTGTTGCAGTTGTAGGAATTTTAGTTGAAAAGCATGTAGAAAATGCTTTCAGCAGCTTATTTTTTATAGGAATCTTCTATCTCATCTCTAGCGTTTTTATATATTCTACAAAATATGCAAAAGAAATAAAAAAACATCCATCAATATCAGACTCTATATTTATTGGAATTTCTCAAGTGCTTGCATTATTTCCAGGAATTTCAAGAAGCGGGATGGCTACTGGCTCTGGGTTAATTCTTGGATTGAAAAAAGAAGAAGCAATAAAATTCTCATTTCTCTTGGCTATTCCGATTGTGTTCGGAGCTTCTTTATTAAAGTCAAGGGAAATAACTAATCTAAGTATTGGTTTTCCTGCCTTATTAACTTCTTTTACTTTAACTTTATTAACGAGCTTGTTAACAATAAAACTATTAATAAAAATAATAAAAAGCGACAAGTTTTATTTATTTGGAATTTATAATTTTGTTCTTGGGAGTATACTTATTTTGTGGAGTTTATTTGGATAAAAATGAAACTCGGCAATCTTGATTTTAAATGGCTTGGGCATTCTGGTTTTTTTATAAAGACAGAGAACAAGATAGTTTACATTGATCCTTATCAGATAAAAAGCGGAGAGAAAGCCGACATTATTCTGCTTACACATCCGCATTATGACCATTGTTCTATCCAGGACATAGGGAAAATAGCTAAAGATGGAACGATTATAGTTATGTCTCAGGGATGCCAGAGCAAGATAGCAAAGCTTGACAAGAAAATTGAAATGAAAATTATGGATGTTGGCGAGACAATTGATTTAGGAATAAAAATTGGAGCTGTGCCTGCTTACAACATAAATAAAGAGTTTCATCCAAAAGATGAAAGATGGCTTGGATATGTTTTGAAAATTGGAAATATAGTTGTTTATCATGCTGGCGACACAGATTTAATACCTGAAATGAGCAAATTAGCAGGAAAAGTTACAATAGCTTTGCTGCCTGTTGGAGGCAATTTTACAATGGATGCAGAAGAAGCTGCTGAAGCAGCTTCTATAATCAGGCCAAGTTTGGCTGTTCCGGTGCATTATGGAAGTGGGATTGGTGATTCAGATGCGGGAGAAAATTTTGTAAATTTGTGTAGAGAAAGAGGAATTAAAGCTGAAATTTTGAAAAAAGAGTAAACTAAACGTATTTTTATGATTTTAAAGTAACACTTTTAAAAACAAAAAATTTATAAAGTATAAGAAATAGATATTTTTATTATAATAAATTAATTCAATTTGGGAGAGTTGAATTAATTAGTGTGTGTGATTAATAAAATAGAATTTTTATTCTTATTTGAAAATTTGTTCTTTGTTTTTTAACCTCCTTCTTAAAAAATACAAACATGAGGACTATTTAAATCTTTCGGAAAAAAATAGTTCTTGTGTAGAGTAATAAAAAAACAAGGAGAAAGAAGAAATTGAAAGGAGGAAATAAACTTTTAGAAGAAGTTTAATAAAAAACGAAAATATGGTATTAGATTTTGCGAAAGAAGCTATAGAGAACGTGGCAACACACAGTATAAATTTTGATGAGCTTAAAGCAGGAAAGGCAAATATCAAAGTATTTGGCGCAGGTGGAGCAGGATGCAATGCAGTTACATGGCTTTACAATAAAGGGATTAATGGAGCAACTGTCTATGGAGCTAACACAGACGCTTTACACCTTAGCATTACAAAGGCAGATGACAAAATTTTAATAGGAAAAGAGTTGACAAGAGGACTTGGATGCGGAGGATATCCTCAAAAAGGAAGAGAAGCAGCAAAAGAATCGCTTGTAGATATAAAGAAATCTGTAAGCGGAGCAGACATGGTCTTTGTTTTGGCAGGGATGGGAGGCGGAACTGGAACAGGAGCAGCTCCGGTAATAGCGCAAATAGCAAAAGAAACAGGAGCTGTAGTGATAGGAGTTGTGACAATGCCCTTTGATTGTGAAAAAGCAAGAATAGACAAGGCAGAGTTTGGTTTACAAGAGTTAAGAGATGTTGCAGACACTGTTATTGTTATTGACAATAATAGACTTGTGGATATTGCAGGAAACTTGCCAATAGAGCAGGCATTTGCAGTGGCTAATGAGTTGATAAGCACAATGATTAAAGGTATTGTTGAAACTATCACTTTACCAAGTTTGATTAACTTAGATTATGCAGATGTTTCAGCGATAATGAAATGTGGAGATGTGGCTGTTATAGGGATAGGAGAGAGCGATACAAAAGATAGAGTTAATGAATCTGTAAGACAGGCATTAACACATCCTTTGTTAGATGTTGATTACAAAGATGCAACAGGAGCTTTGATACACATAACCGGCGGGCCAGACTTGAAGTTAGAAGAGTTTAGCAGCATAGGGCAGTTGGTTTCAGAGAACTTGAGCCAAGATGCACAGGTAATTATAGGAGCAAGAATCAACAAAGAGTTTGAAGGAAAAGTTAGAGTTATAACAATTATGACTGGCGTAAAAAGCCCATACATACTCGGAAAACAGAGAGAAGCAGAATTCACCCCCTCGCGGGAAATGTCTGACTTGGGAATAGAAGTGTTCCGTTAAAAACTTATCAAATTTTTATGCTTTTCCCTTAGTCTTTTACTTCTATGGAAGGGGCTTTTGCCCCTTTCATTTTTTTATTTTTAACAATTTTAAAAAAATGAAAGATAATTTTTATAGAATTATTTTAAGAAAATAATTAGTTAATCAAACCAATAGAGTCAACACCTGCTCCTTCGCAGAAAGGGTGCTTCGATTATAATTACTCTTCATGTTATTAATTAATAAAAGTCAGATTATATTTTGAGTCCGAGCAAGTTTAAACGAACAGGCGAGCGAAATGGGCGAACAGAACAGGTTCGTAAGGTAAAAGCGAGACTATCTTTAACAGAGTGGAGCGAGGTTAATTCCTTCTATAAATGTTAAGGAGTTGACAGCTTAACTTTTAGAGAACTGAATTAATTTTGTTATATTTAATTTTCAGTTCTCTATCTGGAAAACTGACAAAACTATAATTTAATCAAGTCAGTTATCCATAATTAAAAAAGAATTCTTGAAAGAAAATAGTTTTATTTCGCCTCAGGCTTTCTTATCTCTTTCATGTATTTGTTTTTCCAAACATCAAAAAATAAACAAGAGTCTAAATTAGGCTTTGTTCTTTGTTTTGTTTTTTCCATTTCATAGCCAATTGGAAATAAAGCCTCTACATCAATATCTTCTGGGATTTGTAAAATTCTTTTCACTGTTTTGTCAGAAAAAGCACCTGTCCAGCAAGTTGAAAGGCCAAGCTCTGTTATCTTTAAAAGAAAATTTTCTATTGCTGCTCCTGCTTGCTGTCTGCTGTATATTTCTCCTCTTTCATCATAGCTTCTTACACACTGTGTTTTATCAGAACATACAATAACTACATAATGAGCAGTTGCTACAAAATCTTGAGTGGCAGCTTCTGCAAGTTCTGCTATTTTCTCTTTGTCAGAAACAAGTATAAACTTTAGTGTTGGAATGTTGCCTGCTAAAGGAGCTTTTGTTCCAGCTTCTATAGCTTCAATAATTTTTCTCCAGTCAGGCTTTCTGCTTTTAAATCTTCTTGCACTATGCCTTTCTTTAATTGCTTTGTCAAGTTCCATAAAATACAAAAGAGAAAGGGGTATAAAAATGTTTTGAGAGGTTTTAGGTTAGCTTATTAACAACTCGCTCTAATATAATTTGTGCTTCGCAAGATAAAATATCTGTTATTTATCATTAATTAATTTAATCTTATAGTATCTTGAGCTAAGCGAACATTCTTCAGGCGAGAGGGGGTGAGCGAGATTTTACACCATTCTCGCCACAACTATCGAAGCGAGAATTATCAAGAAAGAAACGAATTTTTTCCAGTGCAATTTTTCTTTTAAAAGAAAAATTGAGGCAAAATAAACTAAAAGAGGCTGAATGGAGAAAATTAAAACAGTCTGAATTATGCCGAGTTTTTGAAAGCTGAAAAAATATAAAATCCAGGCAATTGTTGTTAAGATGTTTGTAACTATTAGCAATAAAAAAGCTTTTAAAGAAGCTTTTTTCTCGAACCTCAAGAAAAAAGGGCCGAGAATTAAAGCAACAATCCCAACTCTCACTAATTCAAGAGAAATTGGATTCCATACAGCCAGAAGAGATTTTGTTATAATTGCAAAAAAAGGTGAGATAAGAAGAGTCCAGAATAAATACAATTTTGTTGTTTTAAGAATTTGAAAATGATGCCCTTTCCAGTGCGCCCAGACAACAGAACAAGAAGATAAAAGAGCAAGAAAAATAATCAAGGGATTTCTTTCAGAAACAAAAATAAAACCTGTAAAAATTATTAATGGAATACTGCCAAGAAGAGAAATAATTTCAATCTCGCTGACTTTATCTGCATCTAAAGCCTTATAAAAAATTAAGTTTGTTATTATTGTTAAAATTATTGAGGCAATAATAAAATAAAGAAGTTTTCCTGAAAATAAGCTTAAAGTTAACGGGGGCTTGAAAATAAAGAAAATAATCAGAGTTATAATAAACATCAAAGGAAAACTTATTCCCACATAAGTCCTGTAAGTTATTTTTTTTAAAGACAAAACAATCTTGTCTAAAGTGAAAGATGCTGCCTGCAAAAAAGCTGCGCCTACTGGAAAAATTAGTGACATGTTTGCCTCTTTTTTATAAAAACGTCCCGGAGAGGATTTTCGTGATAAACCAGAAGATACCGAAACCTTTGGTTTTGATCATTCGAACCTCTGACCCTGTGGTGTCTATAAATTTAACAGCCACATGCTCTTTACAGTTTTTCTCATTAAGGGAAAAATACCTGCTGAGCTACCGGGACTTAAATATTTGAAAGAAAATGTGTATTTAAGGTTTTTTGTTGTGCTAAACACTCACAAGCCTAACATTTCTCCGGCATAATTTGTGCTTCGCAGAATAATCTATAAATTAGATTATTTATTAATTAAGAAAGTAAAATTTTATCTGCGAGTTCAACGAGCCACTTTTCCTTTGAGCTCATCTTTTAAGTTAAGTTTATTCTATCTTTTAGTTTTTTCCTCTTTTCTTTAATTTTCAGCCCTAAATCTTCATGCATTCTTGTTTTATCTTTGCTTCTTAATCTTTCAAGATATGAGTAAACTTTTCCTTGTTTTCTGCCGTGTATAATTGATTCTATTGCTCGTATTGCTTTTTTTATCTCTTCTGCTCTGCCGATTATTCCTACTGTATTCCCGTGTAAGCTTATCAAACAATCACTTAAATTCTCTATAATCTCTTTTGTTTTTCCTTTTGTTCCTATAATTCTTGCCCTTATTCTTTCTAAATCGTGCCTTTTCGTCAGCTCTTTAATATAAATTTTTTCAAGAATAAGCTCTTCATCTTTTAAAAGCAGGGCTTGATGTAAAGTAAATCCAAGTTCAATGGCTTCTATAACCTCCGCCGCAATATACTCATCTAGACTTTCTCCGGTAAGCAAAATGTTTTTTCCAGACAAAGAAATTTTAACTTTTAATTCTTTTTCTAATTTTGTTTTTTCTTGTCTTATTTTTCTTGTGTTTTCTGAGTATACTTCTTGCATGTGATAGATAAGACTTTTTGGGATTATAAATTTGTTGTTTTTTGGATATTGGATAGTTATCGTGATATGCCCAATAGATAATACAAAAAATATTTATAAAATATCTTATACCTTAATTAATGTGTCCCTAAAACAACAAACACTACAGATTTTAAACAATTAATTTGCAAGTTAATTAGTTATTAAGAGTAGAGATTTAATTATAAAGATGAAATAAGGCATATATCACTTTTAGTATACATTATCTATTTTTTGCTATACTAAACTTTATAAACCTTTATGTATATTTATAAACAGGAAAAAGAGTTCTATGATAATCTTTAAAGATTGTATCAAAATTTAAAAAAATAAAATGGAAGCTTTAAAAAATAGACGCAGAGAATCTAGAAGATATAATGGAAATCCTCTTGCTTATTTTATATCGAATTTTGATTTATATGTGGGAATGAATAGGAGCAGACTGTCAGGCTCTGATCCTGGCTTGTATAAAGCGTTAGGAAGAGCTGGTCAGCTTGAAAAAGCGATACCTGAAGCAAATGAGTTGAGTGTAGAGTTGGGGAGAAAAGTTGGAAAAGGAGAGATTGATTTATCTGAATCAGAAATTGAAAAGATAATCAAGGCTTATCATCTTTACAAAGGAAATGCAGCAGAAGCAGCAAGAAGTTTAAAGCATGGTTGCTCTACTGTTATTAGACATTGGAGAAATGCTGGATTAAAAATTCAAAAAAGGGGGTCAAGACTTCCTGAAAATGAAATTGAAAAGATAATCAAGGCTTATCAAATTTACCATAAAAATGCTACAGAAGCTGCAAGACATTTATACCATTCTCCTAGCGCCATAATTAGACATTGGAGAAATGCTGGATTAAAAATTCAAAAAATGGGGTCAAGACTTCCTGAAAATGAAATTAAAGAAATTGTTAAAGCTTATCAAACTTATGATAGAAACGCTGAAGAAGCTGCAAGACATTTATCTCGCAAGGGCGATACTATAATTAAATATTGGAGAAAAGCAGGATTAAAAATTCGAAAGCCCGGAAGACCAAATAAAAAATAAAAGTAATATTAAAATATATTAAAACTCTGCTCGTTTTAATATCTTAAATAATACTCTCATTTTACTTAAATGTTAAACTCTTCTCGTTTTAACTAAAGTGTTAGAACTCTCTTCAAAATTCTCCGCTTATATTCTTCAAAAAGCCTTTTCGTTTCAGCCATTCTATTGCTGAGGGATTATACTTGAAAATAACATCTCCTTTTTCATTGTCAAATTCCCATGGCTCAACTAAAACAACATCGCCTTCCCTTATCCAGAGTTTTCTTTTTAATCTTCCAGGAACTCTGCAATTTCTTGACTTGCCATCAAGACATCTAACCAACACTCTTGCAGCTCCTAATCTCTGTTCAAGAATCCCTAAAACTTCTCTCCCTCTTGGAAGTCTAACTCTTACAACTTCTTGCTGGCCTTCTTGCCGCCATCCTTGTGAAGGAGAATTTTTTTTAGTTTTATCCTTAAACTTACTGAACACCATAAATTATAGAGAAAAAACAGATTTATAAAGTTATAGAAAGAAGGAAAGTAAACTAACAAACTTAACACTTGTTCCTTAATAGAGAGCGCTTCGCGGAATAGCTATTTTATATATTAATTAATAAACTTCTATTATATTATTTCGAGCCCGAGCAAGTTCAAACGAATAGGATTGAGTTGCGAGGTAAAAGCGAGGCTCATTTTTCCCATAGATGTTAAGTTATGAAATTGATTTAACAGAATCTATAGTAAAGTCAAAGCAAACGGAATTCCTTTCACTTTTTTTATGCCTTCTTTGCTTATTATGCCTGCTTTTAGAGCCAAGTCTGTTGCTTTTTTTCCTACCAGGTTGAAAGAGGCATCTTCTGTAGAAGCATCTTTCATAAATTTAAGAGTCTCATTTTCGCTTTTTTCCTCGCCTTTAAAGAACTCTCCTGTCAAGTCTAATTGCAAATTTCCTTGCTCAAATTTTTTGCCTAACAGCTCAGAATCACAGATAGAAACAACATCTCTATATGACTTATGGAGCTTAATTAACATGTGTAAGATAAGAAAAAGGGGTTTTAAAACTTTGTTGCACAGGATTATACTTGTTTGTAAACTCTTCCCCTCTTGTCTAAAACTTCTATTATTATAAGATTATTTTTAAAATCTATATCAATTAATGCCCTATAATCTCCAATTCTGAGTTTATAATAATCTCCCTCATAATGTTCAAGATATCTAAATGGCTCTTCTTTGAGTTTATCAATCTTATTTAAAATTCTTATGGCAATATCTTTTTGTAAATTTTCTAAAAACTTAAAGGGTTGGGGTTTCCACTCAACAGAGTAGCTCATTTTTTGAGAATTCTTTTTTTAACTTCTTCGTGTGAAATACACTGCTCTCTCGGAATTTTCCTAGCTTCTGCTAATTCTTTTTTGGCCCAAGGAGTTAGTTCACCTTCTGATAAAAGTATGTTTTTAATTAATTCTACATCTTCTACAATTATCATTAATTTTTCATTGATGTTTTGTATTTCAGTTTCCATATTTTTTTAAGGATTGATTGGTTTAAATAATTATCTGTTCTTTTAAAATTTAACTAAATTAAGCTTTGTTAATATTTAGCATTTCAGCTACTTTTTTATAGAAGTCTTCTGGTTTTGTGCCAACTTTCGAAATATAAGTGTCATAGGTTGTATCTGTAACTCCACATTTTTCAGCTAAAGTCTCTGGAGTTTGTGTTGAATAAACTAGTATTGGTATGCTCTTGGCTTTTGTTTCGGTTAAGACTTGAAGAACAGCACTTTTTCTTCTCGGATTAGCAAACTCAAATGGCTCGAGAATAACTAAACAATACTCTTTTTTTCTAATGCCCTCTACAGCAAAATTTAAGTCTTTATGTAAATCAACAGCCACTCCTTGTAATCTCGTTTCAATCCCCTATTTATAAGGCTCCATAAAAACCGGGCTATCTAAACATAATATTTTCTTTTCCATTCTTGGCTAAATAAATCGTAGTTTTAAAACTTAATTATACAGAAAAATATACATTCAAGCAAGTATAAAAATAAAAAAATAAAAGAAAAAGTTTACTTTATTCCGCCCATTCTGCATACTGTTGTTCCGCATTTAGGGCATTTTCCCTTTGCAATTTTTGTGCCTTTTGAAGTTTTAGATTCCTTTGGGTTTTGAATCTCTACTTTCTTTTTGCACTTGACACAATATCCTTCTGTCATTTTTAGTTTTCCTCCTTTGTTTTTATTAAAATAAGCATGATTTTTGCGTTTTTAAAGGTTTGTTTTGTGTGTTGGGAGGAATTTTCAGAGCATTAAAGGTTGATTAGATAGCCAAAGCAAAGAATTTTAAGGGTTAATTTCTTATTTTCCTTATGGATAAAGAAAACGCAAAACAAGAAGTAGAAAAGATAGTTAAGAAGTTTCTCGCAATTCCAAAAAAAGAGCTTGATGATATGCCTGAAGAACAGATAAAATTTAGGTTTATTGAGCCATTATTTGAAGCATTAGGTTGGGAAAAAGAGGATATTTACAAGGAAAAAAGGATTTTGAAAGGCAGAGCAGATTATATTTTAAAAATAGGAAATCAAGATAAGTTCGTAATTGAAGCAAAGAAAACAGATGTTAAGTTATCTGAAGAAGAAGGAAAACAAGCTGTTTCTTATGCACATCATAAGAATATTAAATTTTCAGTTTTAACTAATTTTAAACAAATTCGGGTTTATCACGCACTATCTAACATCAAAAACATAGATAAAAACTTATTGAAAGATGACAAGGGCTATTTGTGGTTAGATTGTGAAAATTTTATTGAACAATTTGATAGATTGTGGCTTTTATCCAAAGAAAGTTTTGAAAAAGAAGAGATAAATAAACTTCTTCAAAATGTAGATAAGAAATTAATTAAGCCAATAGATAAGGCTATATTAACTGACTTGTTGCAGTTTAGAGAGTGGCTTTCTAAAGATTTGAAAAGTAAAAGAATGCATTTATCTGACCCGCAAATTGATGAGATTGTCCAAATTTTGATTGACAGGTTGATTTTTATGCGTTCTGTTGAAGATAGAGGTTTAGAAGAAAAAGATTTTTTATTAAAAAAAGTAGATGATGTTCAGCAAGGCAGAACAGATAAAAATTTGTGGGCTTTATTAACACTTCAGTTTAGGATATTTGATAAGGAATATAACTCTAAATTATTTTCTGAAGGGTTATTAGAGAACGAGGGATATTTTGAGGGAGATACATTAATTAAAGTTATAAAAGGGCTGTATTATGGAACACAAGACCACCAAGATAGATATATGTTTGACGAAATCCCTGTTGATTTATTAGGCAGTATTTATGAGCAATATTTAGGGGTTGTTTTAAGAGGAACTGAAAAAAGAGTTAAGTTAGATTTAGTAAGCGGTAAAAGAAAGAAGATGGGTATTTATTACACTCCTTCTTATATTGTAGATTATATTGTTAAAAATACAGTTGGAGATTACATCAAAGACAAAACAATAGATGAAATTTTAGATGTAAGAATTTTAGACCCCGCTTGTGGCTCTGGAAGTTTTTTAATAAGAGCTTTTCAAGAAGTATGCAATGCTATTGAAGAAAAATTAAAGAAAGGTGAAAAATCAAATAATCCTACTTTTAAAAATTATTCAGAAAGATTAAATTTAGCCCAAAAAATAACCCTTTTAACAAGATGCATTTATGGTGTTGATTTAGACGAGAAAGCTGTTGAACTTTCTCAGCTTAATTTATTATTAAAGACTTTAGAAGAAGAAACAAGAGAAACAAGAAAAAGAATTTTGCCGAGTATGAAAGATAACATTAAGAATGGAAATAGCTTAATTGATGATTATAAAGTCGCAGGAGATAAAGCATTTAAATGGGAAGCGCAATTCCCCGATGTTTTCAAACAAGGCGGCTTTGATGTTGTTATAGGAAACCCGCCTTATGGTGCGGAATTAAAAGAAAATGAAAAGAAGTATTTGAAGAAAAAATTTGATGAAGATAAAACTGGGAATACTGCATCTCTTTTTATATTTTTAGGTAATTCAATTTTAAAAGAAAATGGGAACCTGTCATTTATTGTTCCAAAACAATTAACTTATACATCTTCTTGGAATGGAACAAGAAAATTATTACTTAAAGGAAATTTGAGATATGTAATAGATTCTTCAGAAGCCTTTGAAGATGTAGAATTGGAACAAATTATTTTTATATTCAAAAAAATAAAAAAAGAGGATAAAACGGTCATAGTTGGCTTTTCTAACCATGGACAAATATTAGAAGATAAATCTGAAATAAGATATTTTAATGAAAACAGATTTCCTATCTGGATAACAAATAAAAATTTCAGCATTTTTGAAAAAATCCTTAAAAATTCTACACCTTTGAAAGAAATTGCTAAAGTAAACTGGGGTGGATTAGTTGCTAAATATCTTACAAAAAATAAAACTGCAGATTCTATACCCTGCTTGAGAGGTCGAGAAGTCCAGAGATATCATGTATCTTCTGAATATTTTATAAAGAAGAAGGATATTGACCAGACTTACTATGTTAAAGGAGAGAAACTAATCTTTCAAAGAATAGTCTGTAGATATGGGGGGAAAATAATTGCAAACTATAGAAACGCAAGGATTGTTGGAACTTATGCAAATGATGATAATTATGCTGACAAGACAGTTACTATGATTTGGGATTCAAAAGTTAATCTAAAAGTTTTATTAGCTTTATTTAACTCTAAATTAATTAATTGGTTTGCTCACCGATATTTATGGAATCGTTCTCAACTAACAATGGAGTTTATGTATGAATATGCAAGAAATTTTCCTCTTCATTTTCCAATATCTACTCAAGAAAAACACATAGTTGATTTAGTAAATCAAATGCTCTCTCTTCGGCAAAAATACCATTCTAAAAATTTATCAGGCAACGAAAAAGAGAGATTAGAGCAACAAATTAAAAATGTTGATTATGAAATTGATGAAGAAATTTACAAGCTTTATGGGATAACAGAAGCAGAAAAGAAAATTATTGAAGAGAGTTTAGAAAAATGAACAGCACGGATATTTATAAATCAACAATGGCAAAGGGATTAAGAAATTTTTTTGAGGGATATGAACCTTCAATAAAAGAGCTAATTGGCCATTTAGATTCAGATGGGCTTTTACTAAGAAATTTTTCAGAACAACAGGTAACAAGATTACAAAATTTAACTAAAAGTTGTAATATGGCTTTAAAATTAGCAACCGATTTTAACTCTGTAATTGACTTAGATGAAACAAAGAGAATAGAAAAAATAGAATATTTAAAAAAGGCGTTTAACACCGGAGATAAAAATAGGATAGGTTACCATGTTGAAGTTAGTTTAGTTCATGCATATCTCGCTTTATTAGAAAAATTAAAGATTTATTTTCTATTTTTCATTGATTGGAGTAAACTCGGCAAAAAACATAAAACGCTTCATGGAATCGGGACTGCAACCGATTGCTTAATTAAGAAATACCCTGATAATGCTTATTTAAGTTATTTTGATTCGGATATTAGAAATTCATTCGCACACTATACTTTCTTTTTGGAAAATGGAGGAAAAATAAAATTATGTTCTGAAATATTTGACGAGTTTCCTAAAGAGATTACATTAGCTGATTTGATGAAAGAGATTTATAACCTTAATGTTTTAACTGAAGGGTTTTATATCATGGTAAGAGATAAATATGGAATACCTGAACTAAAATTAGAAGATATGGAAAAATGAAAAATCAAGAAAATAATTAAAGAGAGTTTGAGATGAAAAATAAAAAACTTAAAAATTTAGAGAAGAAAGAATTACCTCCGGCTATGAGGGAATTTGAGAATGCATTCCAAGAGTTTTTTAACAAAAAACCAAGACCAAAAAACGAAGAAGAAGAGAAAGAGCAATCTGAAGAGTTTACTTATTGGTATAATAATGTGAGAAAGCAGGGTGATACTGGCAAAACTCCAGCTGAAATGTACAAAGAAATTTATGGCAAAGAGCCTCCAGGAAAACCGACTGAGACCAGCAGAATGATGAATTTTGAATGGGATGAAAATTATAAAGAGCCTGATGAAATGTTTTATGAAGCAGACCAGCTTTTTTTAAAGGGGAAGTATAAAGAAGCACTTGCATTAGCAGATAAAATTCTTGAAATACTTCCTGATGAAGAAGAGGCTCTTTTACTTAAAGCTGAAATTCTTCCTGCAACAAACAAGAAAAAAGAAGCAGAGGAGATTTTAGAGGCAGTTTCTAAGAAATATGGAAAAAGTGGCTCTTGGCATTTTCATAGGGCAAGCCTTTATTTTTGGCATGGAAATCTTTCAAAAGCTTTAGAGAGTATTAAAGAAGCAATGAAAAAAGACCAAGAGAATTTTGATGTTTTACTAAGTTACGCGCAGTACCTCTATCTTGCAAAAGATGAATTATATAAAGAATATCTTGATAAAGCAAGGAAAATCGATTATAAAAGAGTTAAGAATTTTGAGAAAAAATATTGGATAAGCCAAAAAGAATTTGTAAAGGGAAGTTTTATTCCTTTAGCTATTGAGAATATAATGGAGCTTCTTGAAGAAAATATGGAAAAAGAAGCAAGAGAAAATATTGAGATTATTCTAAAGTATTCTGAAGAATTGCCAAAAGATATTCTTATCATGCTGTTAGGTCTTGAAACTGAAGGATATATTGTAAAGGGAGATTATGATACTGCTAATAAAAAAGTAGAGGCTATGTTAATGAAAGATTCAAACAACCCCCATTCATATTTTTACAAATCTCAAATTTTATTTAAGCAAAATAAGCTGCAAGATGCCCTAAATAATATAAATTTGTGTTTAGAAAAAAGTGAAAAAATAACTCTACCACATCCTGATTTTTTCTTTCTTAAATCAATGATACTCAAAAAGTTAGATAATGATGAATATTTATATTATGAAAATAAAGCCAAACAACTTGTAAAAGGGTTAAAAGAATTTCAGAAAAAAATTTGATGAAAGAGATTAAAGAAAAATAATCAAAATTTTTGTAACAGAAAACTTTAAATCCTAAGGAAGAGTAGAGTTAACATGGCAAAAAATGTTGATGGGTTGAGAGAGAGATTTTTGAAGATATATGCAGATATCCCCTTAAATATCAGAAAAGAGATAGTATCGATATTAGATAAAGAGCCAATAACATGGAATGTTGCATATGTGGAGATATCAAACAGCACTGAAAGATCAAAAAAGATATTAAAAATTTTAATGGAGTTAAATATAATATGAACGAGGAAATCACAGAGGAAATAAAAGAGCTTGTTATCGCAAGGCTTGATGCAATTCCTTCAAATAAAAAAATCTCTATTGGCAATTATGGAGAGTTTACAAAAGAGGAACTAATAGAGGGTGTAAGGTCTGGTTCAGAAGTTGGCAAAAAGATTATTGAAGTGGAATTAGAATTTTTAAGGGCATTTAAGCAAGGGGTAGTAAAATGAGTTTTACTTACCTTATAACTCGCCCAGAGCATGATGATACTACCCATTACCTATCTAATTGGAGTAAAGAAACGATAAAGATTGCTGAAGGCCAAGGCTGGAAGGTTTTAGATTTACACGGAGAAAGAGCAAATAAAAATGAATTTGAGAGTAAGATGAAGAAACTTTCTCCAAACATAGTAATGCTCAACGGGCACGGAAATATAGATTTAGTAATGGGGCACCAAAATCAGATACTTATTAAAGCAGGGCTTAATGAGGAATTGTTGAAGTCTAAGATAGTTTATGCTTTATCATGCAAGTCTGCAAAGGTTCTTGGCCCTAAAAGTATTCAAGCAGGAGCACTAAGCTATACAGGTTATGAAGATGATTTTATCTTTGTTTACGAGCCTGAGCTTTTCAGCAGGCCTTTATTAGATAGAACAGCAGGATTATTTTTAGGCCCATCAAATACATTTATTGAATCTTTGATTAAAGGAAATAGTGTTAGGGAATCATTTGAAAGGTCAATAAATATTCTTAAAAAGAATTTTAATAGAGCAGTATCTACCTTAGAAAGCGACCCGACCACTGCAAGATTTTTGTGGTGGAATTTGAAAAATTTTATATCTCATGGAAATTTAGATGTTTCTGTCAAATAATCACGAAGAAGAAAAGAAAATAATTGAAAAATAGTTAGTGCTTTTCCCTAAATCTTCGCCCTGACACTATGCTTTGCCCCGCAGGCAAGACAATGAACAAACATAAATTTATCCTGCTTTATCAGCTGGGTGTCTGGCTTTCCGCACTCTCTGCATATAACAAACTCTTCTACATACTGCTTGATTTTATCATTAATTTTCATTGAAGGAATTTTTGTCTGCAAAATAACTCGGTTGCCTTCAATTTTTCCTGATGTTGCAAGCTCTCTTAATAAATATTTTAGAAAATGATTTATATTTCTCCTTACATAATCTGCAATTTGCTGGACATTTGTGAGAATTGTTTTAGTTCCTTCTATATGCCCTTCTATTTTTGGAATTTCAAATCTTTCTATTTTAGTTTCAACTGGCTTAATTTTCTTGTATGCTTCTTCAAGCATTTGTTCGTAAGTTTCCATTTTGATGTCTTATTTTATTTAATTGGTAATATTATATATTATTTAAGCTTTGCAGACTTCAGAAATTTTTAATTTCTGATAGTGCTCAAAATCATAAAGATTTTGACATGAGCAGATTAATCTTACTCTTCTTGTCTATAACTTAAATTTGTGTTGTTAATTACTGATAAAGCATATGAAAATCCTATGAAATGGGGATTTTTAAATCTATTTTTTAGAACAATCATATTTTTAAACCAGTATTTTCTAAAATTTAAATGAGATTAGAAGATGGTCTTGGACAGGCAGTTGAAAGCGACGGAGTTCAGATTAGCGAGCAAGATAGGGAAAGAGTAAAAAGTGTGCTGGAACATTTTAGAAGAGAATCTCATCAAAAAGAAGGAATAGAAGGGGTTTATCAAGCTTTATTCTTGCTTAATATGGCAATAACTAGCGGCGCAATAAATCCTAAGAATTACGCAGATTGCCAAGCAGTTTTAAGTGGGAAAATTCCATTTTATGTACAAAAAGGAATTGTATCAACTACAGAATATTTTTTTTGTGGAAAGAAAGGTTATAGAACACAAATAAGAGTTTTTTCTGCTCCTCAAGAAGCTTTTAATCCTGTGTCTGTTGATGGCATAAGGGATTAACCTAGATATCTCACCTTTTGTTATTGCTTAAAATCCCCTCTAAATTCTGGAAAAAATCAAAATGAACATAATTATTAGGGGTTCTTGTTTCAATAACTGCTGCAATTACATTATTTTTATAAAAGAGAAGATGGGCATATTCGTCTGCATAAGCACCTTGTGGTAATGGTTGACTGAATGTTGAGATAGCAGAATTTTTTCCTCCCCACATGCTTTTAACTGTTTTTTTCAACATGGGGGTGGTTTATAGGAAGTTTTATTTTCTCTTTTAATATCCTATCAAAGAATTCATCTATTTGCTCATAACCTTTTCCTTGTTCTCCAGTAATATAAGTTACACGTTTTGGAGTTTCTATGCTCATTTTTACCCCAGATACCTCACTCTTCCAGGCCTTGGCTCGTAGATTATGCCTTCTTCTAATAACCTGTGGATTTCTTGGTTAATCATTTCAGGATTTGCATTTATTTCCATTATTAATTTTTCTGTGTCAATGCCTTCGTTTTTTTCTTCTTCTTTTACTCTTGCTATCAGCTGATCTTTGACAGCTAAAAGCTCCTCTTTTTTCACTTCTTTAGGCAGGGTTTTTTCTATTTCCAGCTTTCTTATAAGAAGGTAGCGGGGATCTATGCTTTTTATAATTTCTGGCAGAATGTAAAGCTCAGTGTTGAAAATTCTTAGGACTCCTATAATCATAAGTGTCTGGCCTTGCGATATTTCATTAAATAATTCAACATCATTGCCAAATGTTTTTACATTTATCTGTCCAGAAGCGTCATCTAAAGTTAGAGTTGCAAACTTTTTCCTCGCAACCCCATCCTGTTCGTTGAAGTTGCTCGCTCCTTCACTCATAAATTTGTCTATAACATTTGCAACTATGTTTACTCTAACAATTTTTCTGTTTCCAAGCTCAAGAAAATTAAATCTTTCTCTTCCTTCATCTATTGTTACTTGAGGCTTTCCTCTAAGAACTTCTCCTATTCTCAGTTTACATGCAATTTCGCGTTTTTTAAATTCTGCCATTTTTTATTCCTCTTCTTTGATATCATTCATAATTTCAATTGCTTTTAATGCTTTTTCTTTTGTATTCTCTAAGGTTTCTTCACAGGCACTTAACTCTTCTGGTGAAAACCATTTTAATTCTGTGTCTCTATCAGATTTTTCTAATTGTTCCCCACCAATTATTTTTCCAATATAAGAAAGATTGATGTGATGATGCATTGATTTTATGATATCTAATTGTATGTCGAAATTTTGAGTTAAATTTTTATTTTTTAAATCATTAATATCTACTAACTCTATATCCAATCCAGATTCTTCTTTAGCTTCTCGTATAGCAGCTTCGCACGGAAGCTCGTCTTTGTTTATATGCCCGCCTAAAGGTATAAATTTCTTAATGTCTTGATGAAAGTTTAACAAAACTTTTCCATTTTTAACTAAATAAACAGTAGATACAAACTCTCTTATTGGTTTTTCTTCTGCCATTTTTTTTCACTTCCTAATTTCACTTTTATAAATATAAAATGATACTTAAGTGCAATTACTCACACCCTCTGGACATAGCCTTTTCTTGGCTCGAAAATGTCGCCTGTTTGCTTTAATTTCTGAATTGATTCTTCTACTTCTTCTTTTGGCATTTTTTCTTCCAGCTCTTTGTAAACTTCTTCTATTGGAATAAGTTTTCCCATTCTATTTTCTAATCTTGACAAGGCTTCTCTAACAATTATTATTCTTCCTCTCTGGCTTGTTGAGATGCCTGTGGCGATTCTGTCTATATCAAATGTTTTTGTTTCCTGGTCAAAGCCAACTTGCATTAAATAGTACTTCATTATTTCTATGGCGAGTTTTGCATCTTCTTTTGTTACTTTCTTGCTTAGCCTTGCTTTTGCAGCTGCTTCGCTTAGCCTTATCATTGCATCCAACTGCCTTGCCGAAATTGGAATTGGCTTAATAACTCCTTCTGCAGAAACAGGCGAGTTTCTTAAATCAACATAAAACTTTTTTATTTCTTCTACTGCAGCATCTGTTAAAGAAGGAGCAATTTTTTGTTTTGCATAAGCTATATATTTTCTAAACAAATCTTTTTCGATGGCTTGTTTTTTCCCTTCTCTTTTATGCTCTAACAAAACATGGGTTGCTATTGCTTCGTCTTTTCCTCTTTCTGGCAAGTCTCTCATAATAAAAATAATATCAAATCTGTTGAGTAGAGTGGGAGGCATGTCTATTTGTTGTGCTATAACTTGAAATGGTTCAAATCTTCCTAATTTTGGATTTGCTGCTGCAAGTACAGTTGTTTCAGCTCTAAGAGATGCCTGAACATTTGCTTTGCTTATTGTGACTGATTGCTGCTCCAATGCTTCGTGCATTGCAGCCCGGTCTTCTGGGTCCATTTTATCAATTTCATCAATACATATCATTCCTTTATTGCTGAGAACCATTGCTCCTGCTTCAAGAGCCCAACCTCTTAAAAATTCATCCCTTACAACTGTTGCAGTTATGCCTGCGCCTGTTGTAGCTCCTCCAACTATATATCTTCCTTTGGGAGCAATAGAAGACATAAACTTTAAAATTATACTTTTTGCAACTCCGGGGTCGCCAACAAGCAATACATGAATGTCGCCTCTTGAGTCTGTGCCATCTGCTCTTTTTTTCTTTACCCCCCCAAATAATTGCAAGACGAGGGATTGTTTTATTTCATCGTAGCCGTAAATACTTGGTGCTATGCTGTCTATCATTTTTTGCATTACTTGCTTGTCTGCTGCTAATTCTAAAATCTGCCTTTCATCTTCCTCGCTTATTTCAAATTCTTCAAATGTTTCTTCTAGAGGCACAACATTATTTGCTTCTATTGATAAATCAAAGCGTGTTGAAATTGCGCCGGTTTGCAGAGGAACAGGCACTTCTTTTAAAACTCCAATAACCCTGACTCTTGCTCCTGGAGTTGTCCTGTCTTCCATTTTTGGGTCAACTAAATCTTCTTTAAGGAAAACAGAAATTCTGTGCGGCTGCTCGCCTCCGCTTAGATTTTCAGGGCTTTCTTCTATGACTATTCTCTGCGCGTCTACCATTTCTTTTGAAACAAGCCTAAACTGCCCTTTTCTTCCGCACGAGCAGCGAGATGGCTCTCTAAACCTTTTTTCTATCTGCAAAACTGAGAGTATAGTGCCGCAAGAAGGGCATTCAAACTTAGCATTTACAACCTGTGGCCTGACATCGCTTGCCTGCCTGATTATGCCTTCAATAGAAATCAGATGATTTAGATGCTTTGCTCTTATGTTTCTTATTTTTTCAAAATGTGTTTCCAGCAAGTCAGAAAGCCTTACTCTTGGATTAGAAACAAGCCCAGATTCTTCTAAAGCAACTTCTAAAATCTGCAGAATTTCTTCTGGTGAAGAAATTAAAAATTCAGCCAAGTTATGCGAAAAAGAGGCCAGATCCTCAAAATTTACATAAATAACATTTTTTCCTGCTCTTACAGCTTTTCCAATTTCTTTTTTATAAGAATTAAAGAAGTTTTTTGCTTCTATAATTAAATCTTCGCTCTTTTTCTCAGCCATGTTTATTGAAAAATTATTTACTTTAAATGTATTTCTATATGTGAAAATATATAATTGTGCTTCGCATTAATAATATCAAACTAATTTATTAATAAAGCAATCTTATTATATCAAGTGAAGCTAAGTGATGGTGGCTTTTAAGTTAAATGTCTTTTTTCCCTTAATTAAACTTGAACAGCTCATCTCCTCTTATAGCATATTTTGTGCAGCAATAATATACCTTAGTTTATTAATAAATATTAACTATTGTATTTTGCGAGCTTCGGCGAGCTGTTATGCTTGTTATTAGTATTTTATTTCCCTTTAGCATGGTTTTTAGAAAAGACATGCTTATTAATTTATCTTACTATGTTAAAGTGGAGAAAGAGGAAATTACTTTATTCTTTTCATTGCTTCTTTTACGTTTTTTATTAGCTGTTTCATGCTGTCTTCTAATTGAGCCCTGTTTTTTGTTCCTGTGCAAACAAGTTTTCCATTTGAAAATAACAAGAAAGTTGCTGTTGGTTCTGCGAGTTTGTAGACAAGCCCGGGAAACTGCTCTGGTTCGTATTCTGTGTTTTCAAGCTCCAAAGCAAGCAAATTGAGGTTTAAAGCCAAGTTTATGCTTCCTGAAGCAACTATGTTTTGAACATTAACTTTTGGTTTATCTGTAACTCTAACATTTATTTTTCTAAGCTGTTTTATAACTTGAGCTATTACTTGTTTTACCTGCCCTATTGATTTTGTTCCTGTGCAGACGAGATTTCCACTTGAAAAAACTAGAACAGCTGATTTTGGCTTCTTAACTCTTAAAACTAAGCCAGGAAACTGCTCGGGATTATATTCTGTGTTGCTTTGGGTTCTTGCAAGTTTTGTTAGAGAAACAGGCTTACCTAAAGAGGTAGTAGCAACAATATTTTGAACTTTTAAAGAAGTTTTTTTCGTCATGTTTATTTTGAGTTTTTGATACAATCTTTTTCTAAAAGATTGTCATTTCAGTAAGATTTAAAAAGGGAATGGCTTTATAAAGCTTTTGGTTGGTCTCGTCGAGATGAAAAGGGGTTTATAAAGGAGAAAAGTGAAGAAAAATGAAAAGATACTTTTCTAAAGAGTGGGTATGATTCGAAAGATTTATAAACTATAGTTACTATGGTTGCTATAGGACAAACATGGAAATAACAACAATTCAATTAAGCAAGGAAACAAAAGATAAAATATCATCTTTTGGAGCAAAGGGAGAAAGTTATGATGAAATTCTTAGAAGGATTTATTCTTTCGCAGTTAAAGAGCAATTAAGGAATTTTTTAATGTCTGACGAAGGATTTATTCCAATTGAAGATGCCATAAAAGAGGCAGACAAAAAATGGCCAAAGTAACCATTGCAGAAACCTTAAAAGATGAAATTCTAAAAAAATTCAAAGAAGAATCAAAGATAATCTTCAGGCAGATGCAGTCTTTAGGCGATAATCCGCATAAAGGCAAGTCCTTAGGACATGTTGGAGGAATTGTGATTAAAGAATTGAGGTATAAAAACTTCAGATTTTATTTTATTACAGACGGATATAAACTAAAAATAATGAGTCAAGAAAAATTAGTAGACTTATTAATAAGATTTGTGAGAATGTCTGACAAAAAATCTCAACAACAAACTATTGAGGAGATTAGGAAGGTACTTATTAATGTCAGAAATGCGAATATCGATGAGCATTTCTGAGCATCCAAAAATTCCAACAAACGAAGAGGAATTTTTTGATTTTGGCTCTAAGGGATTTGATGAATAAAGTAAGAATAGAATCAAACTGGTGAATAATTAACAGAATAAAAAGATTTAATTAATATACTTCTTTGCTAATATGGAATATATATTAAAGAACATAAATGTTTAAATATTTATTTTATTAATAGAGAAGATGGCTGAAGAAGAATCTACGGAAGTAAGAAGATTTAGAGAAGCAGCTGAAAAGATAGGTCTTTTGAAAGGTGTTGTTACAAATGTGTGGTCTGAAAATCAAGAGCGTATTGGAAGTTTTAGACTAGAAGAAATTGCAGATGATTCTAAAAATAGAATATTTTTAATTCGTAATTCTGATGTTGATTGCTTTCCCGCAGTAGCTTTAAATAGAGGAGACAAAGTTTATGTTCTTGCTTCTAAAATGGGCGAAGAGAAAGGCCAGTCTGAATATGATGGATTGTTAGACGGATTAGCAAATATTACTACCGGTAGAACTTATGGTTTTTTTGTACGTAGCGCGGGCGATGAACCTCTTGTTTAACTGCCTAAGCTCTTATAATAAGAAATTTATTTAAACCTTCTTTTCCTGCTTTTTTCATGAGGCATTCGTTAGAGGTGGGGTTTAGTTTTGGCATTACATCTGGCATAATTACTACACTTGGGTTGATGGTGGGCTTGAATTCTGGGACACATTCTAGATTAGCTGTTCTTGGTGGCATAATAACAATTGCAATTGCAGATGCATTTTCAGACGCTTTAGGAATACATGTTTCAGAAGAATCTGAAAACAAACACTCAAGAAAGCAGATATGGGAATCTACATTTTTTACATTTTTATTTAAATTTATTTTTGCCCTAATTTTTGTGATTCCTGTTTTGGCTTTTGAACTTTCAACAGCGATTATTGTAAGTGTAGCTATGGGGATGATTTTACTTGGAATTTTCAGTTTTTCAATTGCAAAAAGGGAAAAAATCAGGCCTTGGAAAGTTGTTTCTGAACATTTGGTTATAGCGGTGCTTGTCGTGATAGTAACTCATTATTTAGGAGAGTTTGTTGGAAAAGTGTTTTCTTGATTTTATTATTGATTTTCTATAAGCAAGCTTTATAAACCTCCTTCTTCTTTAAACTTATTAAAAATGGGTGAAAGAATAGTCTGGCTGAAAGAAGGATTTCCGCATTTTTTAGACGAGGTGGAAAACGGCAAGTTTAAAATAGTTAAGGCATTTAGATACTGGACTAATCCTGGAGAGTCTGAATACGAATATAATTGGAATGAAAACTTAATTATAGGGCGCGATATTGTTGAAACCCCTAACAGAAATATTTCTTTTTTAGTTAAATGTAATAAAGATTGGGATACTGGAAAAGTGCTTTTTTCTATTTTAAATGAGTGCCAGAAACTAGCAGAAGTTTCAAAGCATGATTTTGTTTCTATTGAGCCATTTGGCGAGAAGATTGGAAAATTAATTTCAACAGACGGCAACACAAAACTGCTTGAATTAAGGCCGAGGTTGTTTAAGAGAGTTGAGAAAGACTAATATTCTAGAAGATATAAATCTTTAAAAATAAAACTAAATTTTCTTTTTTATGCCGCAGAAAATAATTAATTTTGCAAAGGCTTCTAGAAGAACAATATTAAAAGCATTAGAATCTGCACTTGAAGATAGTCTTGGATGTGGTCTTCCAGAAATACCTTATGCTCTATTTAAAAAAGCGATTGATTCAGGGGTTGGGGAAATTGCGAGCCCTATGAGAATAAATCAAGAAATAGAAAACCCAACTAACGATGCAAAATATAGGCATACGATGTGTGCAAATGGTTTTAATTATAGATGTTCTGCTGCTAAACCAATAGATATGTCTGGGAAGTTTATAGAACCTTCAGAAATTCTTAGTATGGATGAGTGGCTGAAAAGAAATCCTTAAATTTTTTCTAAGAATTTATTTATGTAATAGATTATTTTTTCCTTAAGCGCGGGATTGATAGAAACTTCTTCTCCATAGCTTGTTGGCTTGCTAAACAAAATTCCTTCTTTTTTTATTTCATTCCACCCAAATATCAAAAAAAGAATACTTAATTTTATTTTTTATTAAATAATCTAAAACCTCTTGCAAATTTTCAATTGAAACTAAAAATGCACCTCTTCCTAATTTTTTCTCTGCAAACCCTTTTGAAATATACACTTTCTTGCCTATTTTCTGTTTGTAACCATAAATTTTCCTCCAAACTTTAATTTTTTTTGCTCTTTCAAAATCTCCCACATTTAATGAAAATAGTAATTTATGCTTTAATTTTTCAGGTTTTCCTTGATATTTTCCATAAAGAACAATTCCACTTGACATAATACTTCTCTTAAGATCTTTCCACTCATTTAGCTTGCCGCATTTTATAGAAAGTTCATTTTCTATTCCATCGAGCTTGAATTTTTCATATTCTTTTGTTTTTTTATAAAGTTCAAGTATGTTTTTTATTTTGTCTTCATTTTTCTTATCAGTTTCTATAAAAATGTCTATGTCAGACTCTTTATCAAAAGTATTTTTTGCAACACTGCCAAATAGAATAATTGAGCTTACTTCAATTCTGTCTAATAAAAAAGATGCAAAACTTAATGCGAGTGAGATTAATTTATTCTTTTCCATTTTTCAATTTTGATTCAATTTTATTAAACATTAAGATAGCTTCTTTTATCTTTTCTTCTGATTTTGGAGAGCCGTACGTTAAATCTTCACATAAAAGTTCTAGTTTTATCATTTCATTGCAAATTTCTTCTTTGCCCTCGAACTCCGGCAGTTTTTCCATTATTCTTTTTGATTTAAACCACCTATGATTAATCTGCGTTCCAGTGTCTATCACTCCTTTCTTTAACAAGTATGCTGCTAATAAATCAACAATTCCTCTTGAAGCATGTGTTCCTATTACTCTTTGTGAATTCTTCAATCCTTTAATTTTTAAAGCCCAATCAAAAATTGTTTCTCTATGCTCTTTGTAAGATTCTAAATGGCTTTCTATTTTCATAAAATTTAATATGTAACTAAGTATATAAATCTTCCGTTAGTTAGTCACATATGTGACTAAGTGTATTAATTGTATGTGACTAAGTACATAAGAAGTTTCACTTCTCTTTCTTCTCTTCTTTTTCAATACCTTATCTTCAATTCATGTCTGTTGTAATCATCTGTAATCTCTTTTAATGTTGCAATATCTTCTGGTTTTCTGTCATGCCTTAATGCAGTTATTCTTGGAAATCTTAGGGCAAAGCCAGATTCATAGGTTGGAGACCTTTGAATATTTTGATAAACAACTGTAACAACAAGCTTTGGCTTTACTTTAACTTCTCTTCCTGATTCTTTTTCAATTAGAGGCTTAATTTTATTTGTTAATTCTGTGAAACTTAATCCTAGTTCTTCTTTTTCTTTTAAGCCAGAGGCTTTTCCTATCTCTAGAAACTTTTTATTTTTTTCATCAAAACAAGAAAGAGTAAATGTCGAATATGCTCCTGCTCTTTTTCCTTTTCCATATTCTGCTCCTGTAATAACTAAGTCTAATTCATTTTCAGCAGGCTTTAATTTTAGCATATGACCAACTCTTGCTCCGGGCTTATAAGGGGAATTAAGATTTTTAATCATAACTCCTTCTTGATTGTCTTTTAATGCTTGTTTATAGAATTCTTGTGCTTTTTTCTCATCATCTGTTATCAATTGTTTTGCAATTTGGATGTGATATTTATGGTTTGTGACTATTTTTCTTAAAAGTTTTGTTCTTTTTTCAAAGGGCTCATTAATTAGTGATTCTCCATCGCAGTAGAGAACATCAAAAACATTTATTTCAATTGGGAGCTCTTGTATAAGCTTTTCAATGTGGTATTTTCTTTTTATTCTCTGGGAAATATCCTGGAATGGAGTGTATTTCTTTGTTTTTTTATTATATCCAACTGCCTCGCTGTCTATTATAAATGATTTTGCTTTTACATTCTCTTTAACATATCCAACAACATCTGGAAATTGATTAGTTACATTATCTAATCTTCTTGTGAAAATTGATATTTCTCCATCTTCTTTTTTATTAATCAACATCCTGAAGCCATCATATTTATATTCTATAGCACAAGGCTTACCAACTCTTTCAAAACCATCTTCAATTGATTCTGCTTTTAATGCAAGCATAACTTTTATTGGATGCCCTGGGGAAAGCTCGATTTTTTCTAATTCTTTTATTCCGTTGCAGGCTTTTTCTAAAACCAGGGCAAAATCAGTTGATTTATCATATGCTTCTTGGACAGCTTCTGTAAATTTGTTTGATTCCTCTTTATTATCTTTATCAGAACAAGCATCTGCAATTGAATCTCTAATTGTCCCAGAAGCAACACCAATTCTTAAATCTCCTAATAATGTTCTTATTATATACTTAGCTTCTGTTCCCGAAGCAGAAGTCAGCAATTCAGAAATTAAACCCATTTTTTTATCAACTATTCCTTTTCCTACTAATTCCGGGAGTTTTTTTAAATTGTCAAGAACCTTTTCTGTTGTTAGTTTATCAGAGAATAGCGTGTTTTGTTTTTTCTTGGACATAATTTCTTCTGAAACTAGCCCCAAATCCCCTGTCTTTTTCCATTTTAAAACAATTTCTTTATCTGAAATTCCCGAAGCTTTTGACAATGCCTTAATGCATAATTGTTCTGAAATACCAAATTCTTTTTCAGAATAATCAGGAAATGCTTTTCCTTGTAAAAGATAGATAATTTCCTTTTCCTCGCTCGCCAATCCTGTTCGTTTGGACTCGCTCGTTTTTTCATGCTTTAATTTTTTTAGAAAATCTGCAAGTATCTCTGTTTTTTTCAAGCGAGAAGGATTTTTCTCAAGCTCTTCATAAACTTCGCATAATTGAGAGTATTTCATTTTTTGCCTCTTTTATAGAAGAAGAAAAAGAGGTTTATTAACATTTCTTATTTTTTAGATGCATATACTTTGCCATAATAATCTTTAAAAATTAATCTATTTTATTCTGGCTATGGTAAAAGGATATACTTTTGAAGAATTTGTTCGGCGTTTTCTTACGCCTCCTGCTAAAAAAGAAAAAAGGAAAAATCCTTATTATGAATTTGGGAGGAAGATGGCTAGAGAATCATTAGAAGAAGCTTACAAGAAATTAGAAAGAGAGAAAAGAAGACGAACAGGAACTCCTATAGGATTGTCTTGTATTGAAGATTCAAGTAATTATGCTTCTTTTTATAGTTTAAAAGACGCTGCTTAAGTGTTTTTATATTTAAGGTTTTTAGTCTTGAACTGCTTTGAATTTATCTAAGTTGGCTTGTAAAAGCCTTATATAATCCCTATGGGCCCCAAAGTGGCAGGTTATTTTTGTTCCTATTAAATTGTATTCTAATAAAGAAACAGCCCCTAAACCATCGATTACTGAATGGCAGGCAATTTCAGCCGGCATTCTTTCTTGTTTAAGCCATTCTTCTTTTGTTGAAGGAGCAAGAAAATTAGTTTCCCTGCTAAAACCATGATCCAAACCAAACCATGGATAACACAAATATTTTGCTAAAACATTTCCACAAGTATCAACTGGCAGAAAACTTGCTAAAAATCTTGGAATTGTTTTTCCTGGGCCTCTCTTGAAAACTTTTTCACCTCTAAAATGTTTATTGTACGACCTTGCATTTGCGATAGTTTTGTAACTTTCAGGAGTTATAGTAATTGATACTTCTTGTTCTCCAATAACAGGATAGTCTGTAATTACTTTAAAAATTAGATTCTCTCCTTCTATTGGCTCAAATGTCAATTTGGGTATTTTTTCAGGTGTTTCAATTTTTCTGTCTAACCTGTAAGTTTGTCTTTTTGTATTTTGTTCTGCTAATCCAACAGACTCAATTTTTTCACATACTCTTTTTTCCAATTCAGGAGCAAAATAAGGAATTATAAAAGTATTTCTTTCAATGCCTAAACTTCTAAAAACTCTGCGGCTTCTTGAGTAATCTGTTTTTATGCTAATAATGGCATTTGAAATACCATAAGCTTTTAAGGTGGCTAAGAGATGTTCAGAATTCAAAACACTCATTTCATTATTTTTAATTTTTGTTGAGCAGTGAGAAGCTTTTGCATTTGCTAAACAAGCTTTAACTCTCTTGTCTTCTGCCATAAACCAGATTCCTACATTTGTTGGAGCTGGAGAAACTTTGATTTTAACATAGTTTCCTCCTAGGGGTTCTTTACCAGATAATTCAATAGCACTTTTTAGTGTTCTTTGGTATTGGGGCATAAATTTTCAGAGAAACTTGTTTTTTAAGGATTTATGTAGAGAAAAAGATGGTTTAGAAATATATGATTAGTTAATGACAGGATTTTAGTTGATAAATAAGATCTTTAATATGATTAGTTAATGACAGGATTTTAGTTGATAAATAAGATCTTTATAATCAAATCTTACACTTTTTCCCTTTAGATATGCATATACTCTTGATGCACCTTCTGGCACCGCAATCATAATATCCTCAATTTTTGTTTTAGGACGGAGTGTTACAAGTGTTCCGTCGGTTGTTGCTTCAAACTCGACATCTGCATCAAGAGATGTATCATCAGATTTTCTAAATATGTCATCAGGCAAATTAGAAAGGGCACCCATAAGGGCTTGTATTTGTGTTGCCCTTGCGCTTATATACACTCTACTTGTGTCCATTAATAAACAATTAAGGTTTAATTTATAAATATTTGTATAAAAAATTATATATAATCTCTTAATTCTTTTATTTTCCCAGCCTACTCCACGCCCTTAAACTCGGCCGGACTTTCAAGTTTCTTGACTTGTTCCGCAAGCCTCTGCTTTTTTTTGCGGCGCTTGTCAATCCGCGATAAACTCTTCCGCGGTTTTCTTTTCTGCATATCCAGTTTATTGTAGAATCATTTGTTATTTCAGGCCTTTCAGGGTCTACAAGAATAACTTCAAAAAAATAATGCATTCCATCTTTTCCTACTTGATAGCTGTTAAGGACTTCTAAATTAGGGAATTTTTTCTGAACTCTCTGCTCTGCAACCCACTGATAACTCATCTTGAGAGTTTTTCTTATTGTCTGCCTTTTGCTTCTTCTTCCCTTTCTTCTATGCGGGCGTTTTCTTCCGCCTCTTATTATTCTTACTCTCACAACAACAAAGCCTTTTTTTGCTTTATATCCTAAAGCTCTTGCTCTGTCAAGACGAAGAGGCTTTTCTACTTTTACAATAACATTTCCTTTTCTCCATGAAAGCATTCTTTCTCTTAATATTTTTTCATCTGGCTTTTTCCATGCCTGCCTTAAATAGTGATACATTCCTTTAACCATTTTATTTCTATTTTTTATTTATATCATTAACTTTACTATTTTATTAATCTCTGTTTGAGTAGCTTAAACTTTAGCTTCTGTTAACCTCACTTGATTTTCATCAGCCCTATCTTAAAATCGCTTATTACATTAATGGTTATTATTAGTGATTTGTTAGTTTATTACATTTTGATTAGATAAAAATGGTTTTTAAAGTTTTGCTAAAATAAAAAGTTAATTTGCCGGCTTAACGCAACTCTATAAATTAGTATCTATATTCATATCAATAATATGAGTTATCAATAGTACAAATTAGTTATCAGTTAGTAAACTTTAAACCTAATATTTCAGCGAAGCCTTTTTATGCGAATCATAGAGTTAACAAGCTATCCTTATTTTAGGTAAATTTTATAAAGCATTAAAATCTTGGAAAATCATCATAGTCATTCCACAAAAGGCAGGAATGATGAACCAGCTCCACACGCGGCGGAGCTGGTTCGCTTTTTTATAGATTTTGATAGAAAAAGTTTTAAATATGAAAATTCCTAAAATCTCTCCCGAGCTCGCTGAAGAAACTGGTTGGCATATTGGAGATGGGAGTATGAATTATTATAATCAAGGTAAGAAAATTAAAGGATTATACCAATTAAGGGGGCATATAGAAGACGACCGGGAGCATTATATAAAAAGAATAAAACCAATTTTTAAGTTACTTTATGATTTAGATATTAGTTTAAGAGAAATGCCTTCAACAAGAGTTTTTGGATTTCAGATATGGAATGATAAGCTGGTTAAGTTTAAACAAAATCTTGGATTGCCATTAGGCAAGAAGTTTCAAGTTTCTATCCCAAGTTTATTTTTGGCCGATAATAATTTAAAGATTGCAGTAACTCGTGGCATTTTTGATACAGATGGTGGGGTATACCTTGAAAAAAAGAATAGTAAGCTGTACCCAAGAATACATATAAGCACTATATCTGAGAAATTAGCTAGCCAGTTACAAAAAATTCTCTTCGAACTAGGTTTTAGAGCAACTATTCATTCAGAATTATTTAATAAAGACTTTAATAGGCAAAAGACCTATGTTGTTTCAGTTAGAGGAGAGAAGATGTTTGATAGGTGGATGAGTATAATCAAACCAGAAAACCCCAAACATATAGATAAGTATACATTATATAGAAAGAGTTTTAAATGATATATCCTAAGTTATTTTGAATGAGGCTGTAGCTCAGCCCGGTTAGAGCACCGCATTCTGTTCTGAACATTTAGGCAGAAGGTGAGTCTGATAAGGCGGGGGTCCTCAGTTCAAATCTGAGCAGCCTCATATCTTTTAAAAGTTGAGAGAACTGATAATTAAAAATGGAAAAGAAATTCATAATGTTTAAAAATATAAGATTAGAGTATTTGTTATAAAAAATGGCAAAAAGAAATTTAAAGACAAGGAAAATTAGAGCCAAGGATTTGCAAATTCAAGATACTAAACTTAGTTTTAAGTTCATTATAACTGTAATGTTTGTTATTTTAGTAATTTTATTTTTACTTGGAGCTTTATTAAAAATACAGAAAACCAAGATAATTAAAAATGAAACAAAAACTGAAGAAGACAATTTAGATCTATTTTTTTCTTCAGATGGCTCAACAAGAGTTAAAATGTATCTGCCTGCAGTTGATGCAGATGGTAATGGAGTGAATACAATTTTAACAGTAGAAGCAACTCGCGGAAGCGGCAGGACACTTACAGATATTGATAATCTATTATTTTGGGCAGATACTCAACATAGTATTAGAATAGCGAGAAAAGTTGCAGAAAATGTTACTGGAAAAAACGAAAAAGATTATGATATTGTTTATACAATTGAGGCAAATGCTTCTTTAATTGGTGGGCCTTCGGCAGGTGCTGCTTTGGCAATAGCAACAATAGCTGCTTTAGAAAGTAAAAAATTAAATAATAATGTTATGATTACAGGAAGTATAAATCATGATGGAAGCATGGGGCCGGTGAGTGCAATTTTAGAAAAAGCTAAGGCAGCAAAAGAAAAAGGAGCTGAAATATTTTTAGTTCCTTTGCTGCAGAGCAGAGATGTTGTTTATGAAACTTCTGAACATTGTGAAGAATTTGGGAGCAGTGAAATTTGCACAACAGAAACCAAGCCAAAAAAAGTTGATGTTGCAGCAGAAGCAGGAATAGAGGTTAAAGAAGTTGAAACAATAAAAGATGCTATGGTGTATTTTTTTGAGTAATTCAAAAAATATGAGAACTTAGGTAATTTCTATTTGTACAAAACTTTTATTGAATAATACATTGTGATTGAGCTTAAGAGATGCCAAATAAAGTGAGTGCCAGTCTTGATATAATTACATAATAAAAGGTCTATCTGTCTAAAAATTAAGGCAAGCAAAAATAATATAAAGATAATTGTTAATTTTTTTGAAATGCTTATCCTTTTGGCATAAGTGTATGCTATTACCCCCGCAAAAAAAAGCAAGGTCAAAATATAGCCTTGTGCTTCATTAATTAGATTATTCTCACTTATTGATTTTGTTATTATAAAACCAAAACCCATAATTAAAAGGAAAATTATAGTCCAGTATAAGCCTGCTTTTTTATTTTCACTAATATTAACAATCAAAAAGTAAACATAACTAATGAAAAAAATACCTATAGGTAGAACATCAAAAAAGAAAGTAGCCTGATTTTTATAAAGATGAAATAAAAAACTACAGACACCTATCAAAACAATCAAAGATAAGAATATTTTTGATTTAGCATCTTTAATTTTACTTTTTTTGTAGAAATAATAAAGAAGCACCGCTGCCAGAATATAAAAAATGTTGGAAATAGAATTTAATGGTTGAAAGTAATTTCCAACTATTGCATGCTCACAATAATTTATGCTAAATGTCATTGAATTGAATGCAGTAATAATTCTTTAAATATCTTTGGAAATTCTATTATTTTTATTCTTCCCCCAATTCAAGAATTAACTTGCCATCTTCGAGTTTGTATTTTTGAAGAGGCAAGCTGACAGGAAGAAACTTAAAATAAGCTTTATCTTTTGAAAATGCTTTTACTTCAATGCTGTTTTCTAATTGATTCACGACAATATCTTTTTCGCTTTTAACATTTGGTAGCCCAATCTCATAAATTACTTTGCCGCTTAATCTTCTAACTTTACTTTCTGCTTCTTGGCGTGGAAGTTTTGCAAGCGCTTTTGCTTTTTCTTCGCTTATTTTCGGATTTTCGATTTTAAGTTTTCTCTCTTTTCTTGCGTCTCCTTTTATTCCTTGCTCCATTTCTTTAAACTCAGGCATATTTCCGAAACTCCTGACTTTTATTACAGGAGTTCCTGCTCCAGATGAAATGTTTATGCTTATTCCTCCTTGCCTCATAAAAGGCATTTTTGTTTTGTCCATAGGAATTCTTCTTGTTTTCATTATTTCTTTTTCTTTTCCAATTTCTCTATCCAATTCGTGAAATTGCTTGTCCATCTCTTTCATTAATTTATTAAAAACCATGTTAAAGCCAAAGGGTAATTTAATTTCCTGTCTTCCAAATAAATCAAGATTTTCTACATCTTTTTTCCCTAAAAAGCCGTAATCTTTTTGCTCTTTTTCTTTATCTTGATTGTAAAAGCCGCAAAACGGACAATAAGAAAAGTCTTTGCCTATTTTCTTTCTGCATCTTGCGCAAGTTTTTTTTCCGAACATAAGAATTTGCAGTAAAACACATTTAAAAATGTTGTGGATGTTTAAAAAACAACCGGCTCGCTTTGCTCGAGATAGTAAACTTTATATTAACTGATACCTCAATAAAAGTAAATTATCTTGCGAGGCTCAAAAGTATATAAGACAAATGGGAAGTTTTAAATTGGCTTTTCAATTATAGAAAGTTTTTTTAACTCCTTTTTATTACAATTTATAAACAAAAGAGGAAAAATGACACCAGAAGAAACAGCTGAGAACTCAAAGAGTTCTGAGATAGCTAAAAAATATGGAATTAATTTGAAAAAGCTGGAAGATGAGCAAGAGAAGCTGGCAAAAGAGCTTGTAATTAAAGATTCTGTTGATTTTTCTATGCCAGAGAGAATTGGGGCGATAGCTAATGCTTTTTTTCAGAATAAAATTATTTCTGCGTGCGTTGTTGTCTCGCCAGAAATGGAAATTCTTGAACAGGAGTATTTTCAGGATAAAATGAAATTTCCGTATATTCCAGGCTTCAGGGCTTATCGTGAATTGCCAACAATGATTGAAGCATTTAATAAGCTTGAGGAGAAACCAGATGTTATTTTTATTTCTGGGCATGGAACTGCGCATCCGAGATTAGGAATTGCAAGTCATTTTTCGATTTCTACTGGAATTCCTACAATAGGAATTGCAGATTCTTTGCTGGCTGGAGAGGTTAGAAAAGAGTATATTGTTTTGAATGGGAAAAAAGTCGGCAAAGTTTTGCAAAGTAAACAGGGGAGCAGGCCGCTTTATGTCAGCCCTGGAGATTTAATAAGCATAGAAACAGCTTATGAGCTGGCAAAAAAATTTGTTAAGCTTCCGCACAAACTTCCAGAGCCCATGCATCTTGCGAATAAATATGCAAAAGATATTAGAAAAGAGTTGTTTGGTGGTTAGTCTGTATCGCACGCGATAGAAACTCTCCTATCAGTGGTCATATAATCTCTTTCAAATGTTGTGAGCCGACATATTTCTTTTTCAGATGGTTTTTTCCAACCTATTCTCCTATAAAAAGCTTTAATATAACTGGCTTTGGTTTCAGGGTCTGGAATTAATGTGTCTCTATAATTAAAAATAGCATCTTTTAACCTATCTTCAAAGATCTTCCTCTGCATTTTTCTGAATTCTGTTAATTTTCTATCATTAGGATTTAGCAATAATTCTCTAAAATCAAATCCTAAGAAAGAGTATAAATTTACACATTCTTCAACATCAATTAAATATAATTTTTGTTCATCAAAAATTTTATCATCAAAATCTGTGAATCCTTGTTTTCTATATCCTGCCAGGCAGATAGCTGCTAACATTTCTGCATCTTGTTTGATTATTGTTCTTTTGGACTTTGGCAGGAATTTCTGTGGATTATCCCCTTCAACTTTTTCTACAAATAGGAAATCTTCTATCGTGGATTCGTAGTATCCCATTACTTTGGGAACATTTACTCCTAATGCTCCTAATTCAAAACTAATTTCCATTTCTCTTTTTGAAGAGCATTTGTGTATTGAAGAAAAAGGAGTAAGCCTATATCCGGGTTTAGCATAATCATAAAAAAAAGATAATTGTGTTTCTGAACCTTTTGCATAAACACCTAAAGGTCCGGCTCTAGTTAAAATTTCAAAAGTAAGTATGGGTCTTTTTGTAGGCCTTAATACCCCTTCATCATCTTGTTTTTGTACAACTTTTCCTATTTTTTCAAAATTTTCAGGCAAAAAATTTTCAATAGAAATACCAGAAAATTCGTCATTTATACGTAATTTAGCCCTTAAACCAATTGAATAACGGGCCCAATTATAAGCCTCGTTTTTGGCGTTCTCTACTTTTTCCCTTATCCATAAGCCTCTTAATGGTCCTTTTTCGCCGCGGTATAAAAACACATTTTCTCCTAATTTTCTAAATTCAGGATCCTCTGTCGGAGGCATATGCATTCCTTGAACTCCTGATAAAGAAGTTCTAGTTAGTTCACCATAAATTAAATTAAGTTCATCGAGCCATGCTTTTGGATTTTTCCCAATTTCTTCATAAGGATTTATTTTAGTATGCTCTTCTATAAAATGCAAAAGATCTTTTCTAGCGTTAACTGAATGAGTCTCAAATTCCATTTTTCAATTTTATCAGAACTCTTTTTCCCTTGAGTAACATACTTATATGAAGAGGGTTTATAAATTAATCTTCTCTAGCAAAACTCCTCGACAAAATATTTTGCCGTCAAAGGCTCGCCTAAAGCTTGCTTTATCATTTCATCCCATTTGTATTTTGCAGATGGCATGAAAACATTTTTTATTAAAAACTCTCCAACCTGTTTTTTTCCTGAATAATCTGTTTCTTTATTTAACTTTAAGAGCTTTATAATGTGATAATGTAATTGTGAAGCAAGCAAATTTCCTAATACATAATTATGATAATAGACTGGAGAAGAGACAAGATGTATTTTTGATGCCCAGTCTGGCTCGTCTCTTGAAAAATCTATAAGCTGGAATTTTTTAACTAAACTCCACCATAATTTGTTTAAATTTTGCTCTGGATTCTTGTATAATTCCTGCTCAAAATGAAACATAACCAAGCCCCATCTTATAAAAATTAATTCTCGGAGTTTTAGCATTTTTTTTATGTCTTCAAAAAGTTCTTCTGCTGGCTTTTCGTCACCATAATTTTTAATAAACTCCGCATTTTTTGATTTTCTTCCAAACAAAAGAGCTATTGCTTCGGTTGTAAATGTATGCGCTTCTGATCTTAAAATAAAAGGAAGAGAAAAATCTAAATTTTTATTGTGAATTGCATGCCCTAATTCATGAAGAGTTATTTCCATCCAGTGCTCGTTATTTTTTGTGTTTTGTATTATCCTTACATCATCTTCTCGGTTCATATTCATACAGCATGCATGCTGGTATTTTCCTTTTTTCTCGTACAAGTCACTTCTTTTGAGAATATCAGAAACATCTATCCCTATGCTTTCATAATATTTTTTTGCTTTTTCAATTACATCAGTTTTATAGAAATTATCTAATTTTACTTTATAGATTTCAGGGCCTTCTTGGAAAAATCTGTCATGATAGTGCCAGGGTTTCATTTCTTCTGGTTTTATTTTATACCTCTTAGAAAGGACTTCATCTATTTCTTGTTTTAATTTTTTAAATGGAGCATTTGTTGAGTTTTCAAGCTCTTTAAAGAGTTTTATTAATTCTTTTTTGTTTTGCTCTCCGATTTCTATTTTTAACTCATAATAATTATTAAAGCCAAGCTGTTTTGCAAGCTTGTTTCTTAGTTTTATTATCTCTAGAACTTCTTTCTCAGCAACTTTTCCTATTTGTTTTCCAGCTTCCCAGGCTTCTTTTAGTTTTTCAGAATCTATTTCATTTCTCAGTATTTCTCTTATGTCGTTGTCCGTATACTCTTTATTATTAATTTTTGCTCGGTAAGTGTTGAATTTTTTCTCTATTTCTGCGGATTTTTTTACTAGTTCTTGTAGTAATTCCCAGTCACCTTGGGAGCCAAGATAAGAAAGACGCAGGATTTCTAATTCCCTTTTAATGATTTCATCTTCATTTTTTTGTTTTTGAAACTCTTTTATTTTTTCAAAGTTTTCTTTGTTGTGGAAAAATTTCTCATATTCTAAGGCAATTTTTTCATAAGCTTTGTAATCTTCCTGCTTGCCTGAAATCATGGCTGTAAAATAGGCAAGCTGGGCTTTTACATAAACCGCTTTAATTTTTTCGTTTTGCTCTTTTAGGAATTCCTGAACTTCTTTTTCTTGCATACATTATCCACTATAATAATGTTTAAAAACTTTGGTGTCACAAAGAAAACATGGAAAAAGAGAAAGTTGCTATGATGGCTACTGCGTGGAAAGTTATTAATTATATGAACGACAAGCCGAACGCAGAAACCGAAGAGATAATGAGATATGTTTTAAAAGAAAGCCATGGTTTTGGCAAAGAGGGGAAAATCAGGGCAGTTGCTGTTGCAAACCGCGTGATAAAATACAAGCAGAGTTTGAGGATAAGCGATAAAGATATAATCCAAAGAATCATGAATGAGCTTAATGATATTCTTGAAGAGATTGAAAAAAGCGAGAGAGAGTAGTTAAGGTGAACGCTGATCCTTTTTGAAACTTTAAGGGGATTTATTTTTTTTAGTTATTAGGACCCTTGTAGAAAACCAGGTTTTTCTTCAGTTAGTTTTATTATTTTTCTTGTCGTCTGGATTCTTCAACTCTTCTAGCTGCCTCAGAAAAAAGAACATAATGTTCCATAAATTTTGTAAAATCTGAAGAATCTCTTTGTTGGCTATAAGTCGCAGCAAGACTATGGAGTTTTTTTGCTGCTTGTTCTGCAGAAACTGAATCTCCAAATTCCTTCCTGATTCTTGCAAAGGTATCATATTGTTCTTTAAAAGTCTTATAATCTTCAAAATCCTTTCTTCTAATCCAAAATTCTGCAAATAAATTTTCATCCCCATCTGTAAGAGCTTCTAAGCCTTCAATTGTATAAAGAACATTGTCTTTTTTTAATTGTAGTTTGCATTCTGTTGGGATTCTAAAGGTGTGATAATCTCTGTAACCACTATAAATCCAAAACGTAGAAAAAGCTTCATGTCTCTTTTCCCAATCTGAATTCAATTTCTCACCTTCAAGTACCCTAGCTAATAATTCCTCATTTTTTAGAAAATCAGGGCGAGTTTTAACTACTTTTTCAGCTAGACCAGGACCTTGAGCAACAAAAGTGAATGTTGAACAGTTTACTTCTCTTGGTATAATCGGTTTGGTTCCTTTTTGATAAACATTTGCAGCTAGCAAATCAAAACCCTTATAAATCCTAGCAATTGCTAACCCTTTTTCTGTTGTAAAATCTATTTCAATGTATCCATTTAATCTTCCATCAGTCCTTTCATACCTATTAGAGGCAGTAATTAATGCTCTTTTTGTTTCTGAAAGGTTAGAAGATTTAATTTCTTTATCACTATAAATGTGAACATTAAATTGAGGTTTGAATGATTGTAAAGAATTTCCTATCCATGTTAATATTCTTTTACCTACCAATACCCCTGCCAAACCAAGAGCAGGATATAAAATAGCTTGTCTTCTTGTTAAGTGTATTTCTGTATTTTTAGGTTTTTGGTTTTCTGCAGGTTGTTGTTCTTCAGGTTGTTGTTCACCAGTTTGTTTAGGCTGGTTTTCTGCAGGTTGTTTATCTTCAGATTGTGTACTAAGATCTCCGCCATCCATATTTCTTAAACATAAAACCTATTTTTAAAGATTTGTGTAGTGAAAAATCTATAAAGCTGTATAAGCTTTATGCGCCAGCCTGATTTTAAGGCAGATAAGCTGCATCATTATGTTTGTATCTCTCAATTAGACCTTTCTACTATAATATCTAAAAAAATCTTTAATCTTTATAGTTTTCTCTTTTTGTGCTCCAAGCAGTTCTTTTATAAATTCTGATTTGGGCATTTTAAAAGTTCTATTTATATTTTTGTTTGGCTTATCTTTTACCATTTTGTTATAATCTCAGTTTTATATTAATAAAACTAAATTGAAGTTTGTAAACCTTTTGGTTTTAAAAATCGTGAAATGCGCCATCCGGGAATTGAACCCGGCTCTAAGCCTTTTTCCTTGTTTAAAGGAGGTTGATTGTTAAGGAACCTTGGTTCCTTACATTGGGAAGGCTTCATTCTACCGATAAACTAATAGCGCTTATTATTTATAGAGTAGTTAGGTTTTTATATATTCTTTTTCTTGAATATATATGGCAAAGAAAAAATTTTACATAACCACCCCAATATACTATGCTAATGGGGACCCGCACATTGGAAGTGCATACACAACCATCGCTGCGGATATATTAGCAAGATGGCATAAGTTGTTAGGAGAACAGGTTTTCTTTTTAACAGGGACAGACGAGCACGGGCAGAAAATACAAGAAACTGCAAAAACTAAAGGAGTAAAACCAAAAGAATTTGTTGATGAAATTTCATCTAAATTTAAAGAAACCTTTAAAAAACTTAGTATTTCAAATGATAATTTTATTAGAACAACTGACAAATACCATGAAGATGAGGTGAGAGATGTTTTGCAAAAACTTTATGATAAGAAATTTATCTATAAAGGGGAATATGAGGCCTATTATTGTGTGGGGTGTGAGCAATATCTAACAAAAAGTGATTTAGTTGATGGAAAATGCCCTTTGCATAAAAAAGAACCAGATATAATCAAAGAAGAGTCTTATATGCTTAAACTCTCTTATTTCCAAGATAAGCTTTTAAAATTAATAAAAGCCGCTAAATATGAAATTCTTCCTTTAAAAAAAAGAAATGAAGTAATCTCTTTTATTGAGACAGGATTACAAGATGTTTCTATTTCAAGAAAAAAATCAAAAGTTAGTTGGGGAATTGAATTGCCTTTTGATAAAGAGCATACTTGTTATGTCTGGGTGGACGCATTTTGGAACTATGTTAGTGGGTTAAGAATAAAAGGAAAGTTTAATCAATTTTGGCCAGCAGATGTTCAGCTAATGGCAAATGATATCATGAGAGTTCACTCTACAATATGGCCTGTAATATTATTAGCTTTAGACTATAAATTACCTAAAACCTTATTTATACATGGGTATTTTACAATTAATGGGCAAAAAATGAGCAAGAGTTTAGGTAATGTTATTTCTCCTGACTATTTAGTTGGAAAATATGGAGCAGACAGCCTAAGATATTTTCTTATGAGAAATATCCCTTTTGGCGAAGATGGTGATTTTTCAGAAAAGACATTAGTTGACAGGCATAATAATGAGCTCGCGAACAAGCTTGGAAATCTTATTTCAAGAGTTGCAGCTTTAGCTGAGCAAAATGGAATTCAAAAATGCGAAAATAAGCTGCTAAAAAAGCTAAAGTTAAAAGAAATTGAAAAACTAATTGAAAATTATGAATTAGACAAAGCTTTGAATTTAATTTTTGAGTTTATTGATGCTTGTAATTTATATGTTCAGGAAAAAAAGCCGTGGGAAACACATGACAAGAAAGTTTTATATGAATTGGCAGATAGCATAAAAGCAATTGCAATTCTGCTCTGGCCGTTTATGCCTGAAACTTGCGAGAAAATTGCGAAGCAATTTTCTTTTAAAATCTCGTTTTCAGAAATTAAAAAGCCAATTAAAGTTGGGAAGATTAAGAAAAGCGAGATACTTTTCAAGAAAATTTAAGCAACAACTTTTTTCCCTATTTGTGTCTTCGCGGTTTTTGCTATTTTTTCTGTCTCGATTTTTGTCAGCTCTTCGTCTAATTTTATTAGTTTCTGGACAGCAGGATTTTCTGTGCTTAGTTTGTAGAGTTTCGCATTTCCTATTGTTCTTGTCTGCTTGATTATATTTTTTTCCAGTAATTTTTTAAATACAACAGAAAAAGCACTCCATCCAACTTCTGAGTTTCTTGCTATTTCTGTCATGCTGTAATCAAAATCTCTAGCTTCTATTAAAAAGTCTAAAACTTTTATCATAGGTGAAGCGCCAAAGTATTCTACAAAAATGCTTTTTTCTTCAACTTCCTCTTGCTTAAGATTCTCTGTTTTCATAGATATTATAAATGATTAGTGTTTTTAAACTTTACTATTTTATTAACCTATCATATTAAAATGATACTTGCTAAATCGGAGCTCCTTAAAAGAAAGATATTTAAATAAAAATAAGCTAATTTGATAATGGAAGAAAGTTATGGAGAAATTAAAAAATTTATTTTGAGAAAATTAGTTAGAAAAAGAATGTGGATGCATAAGCATACAAGCATCCATAACTTGCCAAAAGGATTGCCAGACAGATTAAGAAGCAGCAAAGAAGCAAGGAAAGTTATAGAGGAACTGCTAAAAGAAGGTTTTTTATTGTCTAAGCCAACTCATTACGGATTAGAGGTTTCTTTAAATATAAATAAAAAACAAGAAATTATAAAGTTTATATTTTAAAATAAGGCTTTGATGAGATAGGATTTAAAGAATAGATTACTCAGCAGGTTTTTCTTCAAGAACATATTTAGCTATAATATTCTTTGAGGCAACTCCTTGCATTATTAATACCTCTCCCCTATAAAAAGAAGGTTGGAGTTTTTTAAAAGAAAAAAGGTCGGCATCATCAGTTTCCCCTACCCTTTCTCTGAGCCGATTTAAATCCCTTATTCCCCAGCAAGAACCTTCTAATTTTTCTAATAAAGATAGTTTTGTATTTATTTTTTCTGCATCAAGAGAATCTAAAAATGTATCAAAATAAACTACTGGAGCGAAAATCATTGGTAAATTATCTCTAATTCCAATTTCTTTGTAAACATCACATTCTTGGATAAAATCAAAATCAGAGCTTAACTTTTGTGCTTGATTAACTGAAACTCCTTCGATACCTATGCTAAAGATTATTTTGCCTTCTAATAGCTGATTTTTGTATCCTTCAGCTTTTTCTATTAGATACCAAGTGCCTTTTTCAAAAAATTCCTTATCGTGGTTTTTTACTTTGGCTGTAGTTGCCTGCCAATGTAAATTTCCGAAATCAGCTATGTCTCTAGATAAAACCTCATAATTATGAAGGTCTTCATATGCTTTAACTGCATTTGTAGGAGGATTGTAGTTTATGCTCAAACTTATCTTTTTCCGTATTCCATGCCCTTTTTCTGATAAAGAAACGTTATCATGCCTATTTATCTCCAAAGAAGGGTCAATTCTTGTTTTAATAGCCTCTCTTCTTAATTTTTTTAGGTTTATTTTACCTGTAGCTGTTCTAGAGGCGCATATAATCTCTAATTCCATAATTATATACAAATCCCAATATTTTTAAATATGATTGTTGTGGTGTACATAAATTAAAATGTCAGAAACAATAACCTTTTCAGATTGGGAAAAATTGGATTTAAGAGTTGGAAAAATCCTAAAAGTTGAAGATATTGAAGGAGCTGACAAGCTTTACAAACTTGAAGTTGATATTGGAGATGAGAAAAGGACAGTATGCGCAGGGATAAAAAAATATTATAAAAAAGAAGAGCTACAAGGGAAAAAATGTGTTTTATTTGTTAACTTGGAGCCGAGAGTGATGAGGGGCATAAAGAGCGAAGGAATGATATTAGCTGCAGAAAGTGACGATAAGAGCAAAGTGATTTTAATTGAGCCAGAAAAAGACATTGAAGTTGGAAGCAGGATAAGGTAAATATAAAAACTTGTTAGTATTATTGACTTGTAATAAAAATGGAAAAAGAGAGGTATTTTGCAAAATCTTTTGAAGAGGATTTTATTTTAAAAACTCTAAAAGGCAAAAGAAAAGTTAATTTTCAGAGCATAGATAATATAATAAAAACTAAAACAATAAAGCCAAATACAAAAAGTTTTGGAAGAGAAAGGAGATTGTCTTGTTCTTTTCTGCATAAAAATTATTTAAAAACTTACCGGCCTCATGGGCTAATTTTTCAGACAGAAGCAAAACCTAATTATATACTCCCTTTCGACATCGTCTTGTTGGGGGCTACAGATAATATCATTGTGCATTATTACCGGATAAAGAACAATCTTTACATATACTACAATCATAAGCTAATCGATGGATTTAATAGATTTATTTTTAAAGATTTTAATAAGATGATAGAAAAAATTTATTCTCCTTCATTTGCATGGAAGAGAGTAAATGAGTTTAGAAAAGCACATGGCTACAAATATCTGCCTTACTCGAAGTACCGTTTAGTAGAATATAATGAAGTAGTGTTTCACAAGAAAATCAAAATTAAGCCTATTGCAATTTTTGGTTATAGAAAAAATGCGTATGAGATTTCTAAAAAATATGGCTTGCCCCATTTTATTTCTGCAAAACGATTCTTTGACAGAGAAAACAAAAAGTGAAAATAAAAAGGAAATAGTATTTTTCATAACAACAATCTTTTTATATTGCGAGTTCTTTTTTTGTAAAAAGATGGATGAATGCAGATTTTGTGATATTGTCAATGGAAAAATTAATGATTATAAGATTTGGGAAAATGATAAATTCCTTGTTTTCCTTGATGCAAACCCTGCTAACGCAGGACATTGCATGCTGATTCCTAAAAAACATATTGATTATTTCTTTGAGCTTGAAGATGAATTATATTATGAGCTTTTTTTTACAGCTAAAAAATTAGCTGAACCGCTTAGAAAAGCAATGGGTGCTAAAAGAATAGGAATTGCAGTAGTTGGGTTTGATGTTCCTCATGCACACCTTCATTTAATTCCTTTGCACGGCTCAAATGAACTTTTTGATCCCCAAAAGTTTTCTAAGGCAGAACCAGAAGAACTTAAAAAAATCCAGGACATATTAATAGAAAGCTTAAAAAACATTTAGTTGAATTGCTTTATGATTTATATTTATTAATGCACCCTATTTTCTGCTCTCTCTCCTGCAGAACTTAACTCTCGTCTAATATATTCATAAACAGACTCTGGCAAGTCTTTTTTTGAGAGAATTGGCAATTTTTCTGTTGATAATAATTCTTTAGGATTTCTGCTTTCTATCGACATCACAGAAAAAACCTTATCCCAAAATTCATACATTGAACATTCAAGTTTTCCATTATTATCAGCACAAACTACTGGGCTTTTTAATAATGCGTCAGGAGCTGGCCCAAAATATATGCTTCCATTTTGAAAGCAGATAGGCTCATTAGCTAAAAAATACCCAGAACTTAAAAAAGTATTGCTGATATTGTGCTCTCTTCTCTCTCCTCTAAAATTAAAAAGTTCTACTTTTATTCCTGCATTGTATGTATTTCTAACATAAGTTATGTACTCGGGGCGTAAATCAATTATCTTCTCAAAAGTTTCAGGAGTGTAAATAGCAGGACTCCATAAAATTCCATCTAGACCTCTTCCTTTAAAGCAGTGAGAGTGATTTGGATACTTTAGTCTAGCCTCTGCTTTTAATCTAGCAAGCTCGTCAAGCTTTTGTAAGGAAGGGGAGGTTAGTGTGTCAAGAATATCTGAAGAAATTATCATCATATCAACATCTTTTTTAGGTGTATGTTGTCCATAAGCTGCGCTTCCCACAACTAATGCTCCTTCAACAGCTCTTAAACCTTGAACAAAATCTTTAGCTTTTTCTATAATCTCTGGCATAAAAAAGGTACAAATCACAGCTTTAAAAGAATTATTGCAGTTAAAATACCTATTAATTTTTGATAAGATAAGCATTTTAAACTCTGTTTTCTTAACATTTTAAAGGGCTTGTAGTCTAATGGCTACGACGTCTCGTTCACGAGAGCTCAAAAAGAAAAAATTATTAGAGAAAAACTCTGAAAATCGAGAAGATTCGCAGTTCGATTCTGCGCAGGCCCATATAACAATATCTTTGATTACAATAATCTTTAAAAAGAACAACACTTTTTCTGATTTGAAATGAGCGAGTATGATTATGTTGGAGGAAGAGAATTACTAAGATTAGATGGAGAGTTATATATCTTTGAACATCGAAGAAAATATAGGGAAGATTTCTTTCAATTTATAAAAAATTATCATGGGGGATTGTTAGTAAGAACATTTAAGCCATCTTCAGTTAGGCAAATTGATGTGGACAACTTTGAGGTAATGGCTGATAATATTGAAGAAAGAGTTATTTTAAAAGAATCATTTGATTACAAAACAAGGGTTAAAGAAATGGGAGATTTATTTGATATGTTGAAAATGTTAAGGGCGGAGAAATTAGTAGCATAAAAGTGCTCTTTTGTTTTGGATGCTTTAGTATACATTTTTTAACACTGACTTTTTAGTTTGATTCCGAGCAAGTTCACGAGACAAAATGATAATCAAATAGCGAGTGGGCTTGCGAGTTGCGCAGGCCCATTTGGTTTTTTAATCTTCAAGAAGTTTTTGCGCTATTTTTTTGTAGGCTCTTGCTGATTTGCTTCTAGGATGAGTATGAACAATTGCATCTTTTAGATAAAGGGCTTTTTGCATTTTTCTGTCTTCTGGAACAATGCCGAGCAAAGGTATTTCTAGCATATCTTTTATATTATCAATAGGCATTTCTGTCCTTTTGTTTTTGCGTCTAGTGATTATGAAGCCTCTAACTTCTTTTCCAAGCTGCTCTGCCAATTTAATTGTTTTTAAAGCATCTGTTACTGATGGCATTTCTGCATGTGTTATAAGAATCAATTCATCAGCTGCTTTTATTACTGATTCTGTTTCTTTGCCTAATCCTGCAGCTGAGTCTAAAATAACATAATCAGAGAGTCTTCTTAACTGCTTTCCTAAACCAACTAATTTTTCGTGCTTTATGTTTTCAATCTTTTGCATTGCTAATGAAGAAATCAGAACTTTTAATCCGGATTCATGCTCATAAACAGCCGCTCTTACGTCTGCTTTTTCATCTAAAACATGATTCATGGTTAATGGAACAATCGGAGCTCCTAAATGCAAGCCTATATTTGGGGTGGAAAAATTAGCATCTACAATCATCGCATCAGCTCCTAGTATGTTTAAAGCAGCTGCAATATTTATTGTAGAAGTTGTTTTACCAACACCTCCTTTCCCTGAGATTATACCATAAATTTTTGCCATCTTTCTAAATGCTTACCCTTATAAATATCCTCTAACAAATTTTATAAATTTTTCTACAACCTCTGCATACTCTTTTAGTTTATCCATATCTATTCTTGTCTCTTTTCCAACATCTATTATAGTCAGACAAACATTCTTTCTAAACTCGCTTTCTCTTATTTTCTCTGATTGCGGGATTTTTTTGAAAAATTCATAAAGATTAAGCGCTTCAAGAACAATTGGCTCTTTTTTAAAAGCTTCTTTCAAAGCATCTACTCTAACTTTTGGAGCTATAGGAATAGTTTTGATGAGCTTTTTTTTCTTTGCCTTGTCTAGCATAGCGTTTATGCATAACTCTATCATGCTTCTCCATCTTTCTATAAGATTAAGCATGACATCGCAGGTTTTTGTATACTTCATGCTAACATAAAGTAAGTGGTCTGCTGATGTTTTCTCATTCATAATTCTTTCTAAGGGCATCTTTCTCACTCTTTTTTTGTTTTTATTAAATCAAGAAAATCCTCTTCGTTTGTTTGGATTTTCTGGATGCTCAGAAAAATTATATTTTTCTGACATTGAATAAAAGATATTAGGGATAAGATATATTTATATCTTTGCTTAATTGGATTGTGCTTTAGAAACTTTAGAGTGGTAAAAGATAAAGTTTAAAAAGGAGAAGTTTATAGTTTAGTTATGAATTATAAAGACTTTTTGAAATATGCAGGAAAAACCGCTGCTACAATCGCTTGCCCTCCATTAGGGGCGGCTTTATATTTTAAAAAGCATAAGGCTGGGGCAGCTTTAGTAGGAGCTGTGCTGTCTTTTGCACTTAATATAAGAATTATTAGTTTAGGTCTTGAGCAAAAAAAAGTTTATGATAATCCGCACGTTATGGTTAATTATTTTCAAAAAGATTTTTCTGGTTATAATGATAATATTCCTAGAGTCATTTCAGAACTTTTTGCTTCTCCATTAACATTGTATTTTGATATGCATACAGGCGGGGAGACTACTCTTGGCCATTATCATGTAGAAGGAAAGGATGTAATAACTTTTAATAATGGAAAATATCAATTGAATTTTGATAAAAAGAGGGTATTTCGAGAATCTAATTCATCAAGAGATATTTCTGTAGAGCAAGCAGGAGAACAAGTAAAAACATGTAAAAAAACACTTGAAAAATGTTTGAGTGAAGGGAACTTATTTGCAGCAAGAAAAGCAAGAGAAAAATTAGAAAATGCAAACAATAATCTAAAAAATGTTACTGATTATCATACTAAAATAAACGCAGAGTTTCAGGCAGTTGTAGACAAAATGAACTCTGAGTTAGAAACTCTTGCGCAAACAAAAAATTAATCCTTTTTTCTTCATAACTCTTACTTTCTTGCTCTTATATAATATAATATAATAATATTTAAAAGTAATATTAATGTAAATAATTATAGTTAATATGGGAAAAGAAATTAAAGATTCAAGAAGGGAAATAGATTGGAGGTTGCTGGAAGGGATAATCGAGCTTGCGAAAAAATGTCATCCTCCTATGCGCGAGTATTCAACTGCCGGTCAGTGGCAGAATGCTAGTGACTTAAAAAGTGATTTGTATGCTCAACAAACAATTTATGTGTGAGAAATTAATTTATTAACTATTTTCTCGCTCTTATAATTGCTTCAGCTTTTCTCAATAAATCTTTTGATGCGAAAATATAATCTTTCATTTTTTCTATTGTGATTGTGTCTGTATGAAGAGTATTTGTCATAATAACTATTTTGTCGTTTCTTACGAATTCAAAAGGGCTGGTTTTGTGTTTTTCAGCTAAATCAAAGATTTCAAGTATCTTTGCTATTTGTTGGGGAGTTATGTTGTAGCGCGGGGCGCATTTTTCTCTGAAGGTTTGGAAGTTTGCTTTAGCATCTTTGTAAAGATTTATTCTTTTGTAAAAGTACTCATACTGGAGAATGGCATTTACCACGCCCAAAGCAACTAAATAAATTTCATTTAAAATCTTTAGAAGCAGGCGTTTTTCTCTTATTAAAGGATAGGTCATGTAGAGCAGGTGGTCTGCGGTCTGCAAAAGAGATGCAGATTTGTCTAAATTTTCAATAAATTTTTCCATTTTTCCAAATATGTGTTTTAATATTTATTTTTTCTCAAGCTTTGACTTTTTATTTTTAAGATTAAATTTACTTAAGTCAAAACTCTCGCCCTTAGTTAGATTACCAAAGAAACAAGTATTAATAAAATTATTGGTTTTGAGATATAACTATTCACTTAATTCAAGAATTGTTGCAGCAATATCACCTTCATTTTTTTCAAGACAAAGAACTACCTCTTCTTTGTCTTTGCTTGTTTTTTCCATGATTGTTTGAATATCCTTTTCTAATTGCTCTTTATTTTCTTCCTCGCTTCCTTCTTCAATATTTTCTTCTCTCACATTTCCGGAAATCTGGAAAGTTTCCTGCCCCTGCATATTAACTTTAACAACAGAAGGCTCTTCAATTATTATCTTGCCGTCAGATTTTTCTATAATAACCCGCTCTGCATTTATATCTTCTTGTTTTATGCCAAGCTGCTTCATCATGGCTTGCATTTTTTTAGGGTTAAGTCCAGGAAACATTTTATATTTTACCCAAAAATATTGAAAATTTTTAAGACAGCGACAAAAACTACAACAAGAATTATAAAAACAACAACATGTTCTGGTTTAAGCTTTAGTTTTGATTCATACTCTTCGCTATATCTAACCAAACCGCCTATTCCTGAAGGAACATTTATTTTATCTCCTGCCATAAGATTTAAAATATAGATTGCTTTAAAAATGTTATTATTCATATTATAAGATGGAAAAACAATACAATGCAAAAGAGGTTGAAGAAAAGTGGAGAAAGTGGTGGGAAAAAGAAAAAATCTTTAAGTTTGATATTAAAAAAAAGGGAAAGATTTATTCTATAGATACTCCTCCGCCATACATATCTGGAAGAATGCATATTGGGCATGCTTTTTCATATGCTCAGCAGGATTTTATAGTAAGATTCAGAAGAATGTTTCAAAATGTTTTTTATCCTTTTGGAACAGATGATAATGGCTTGCCAACAGAAAGATTTATTGAAAAAATAAATAATGTTAAAAGTAAGAATATGTCAAGAGCAGATTTTATTAAATTATGCCTTGATACTCTGAAAAAAGAAACTCCTGCATGTATTGAGGATTTTAAGATATTAGGAATTTCTGCTGATTATGAGCTTTATTATTCAACAATTGATGACCACTCAAGAAAAATAAGCCAAAAATCTTTCTTGGATTTATATAAAA
>Ga0315275_10000117_pt1 | contig 59931 bp, 57 predicted proteins | sample YL17G03_0_MG_FD_205557 | JGI IMG/M metagenome (GOLD analysis project Ga0315275, IMG submission 205557) | Sediment microbial communities from Yellowstone Lake, YNP, Wyoming, USA - YL17G03_0 | ecosystem: Environmental > Aquatic > Freshwater > Lake > Sediment | place: USA: Wyoming | collected... | reverse complement strand
CTAGGTACCCCGGTTCTTGGAATCGGTGCGGGACTATTCGGACTTGTGATAATGGTGATCGTTGGAGGAGTTGCCGGGTTTATCGGTGGAGCAGTTGTTGCGATCATCTACAACATTGTGCTTGGTATGACGGGAGGAATCGGGATGGACCTGGATGTGAAAACCTAGGGATTTATTCGCCCTGGAGGTAATGGTTACGGTTATCTTCGATTTTGTATATCGGTGAAAAATCGCAGGTAACGATAAAAAATTCGATTACCCCCGGATAAACCCATAAATAACATCACAGGCATCTGGTGTATTTAACAAAGGTGAAGCTCTGATGAAACCCTCGTTCGTCATTTCAGCACTATGCATGACGGTACTCGCCTTGCTTATCGCGGGCTGCACATCTCTCCCGCCAGACAGGGTAATCCCTCCGGTATATCCAACGGTCACAACGACGCCCGCAGAATCGCCCTCCTGCGGGTTCACCAGTTGTCATGGCCTTGACCTCGCGTGCGGGCCAAATCCCCCGCAGGTCTGCACCGCGATCTACCAGCTCGGCGAGAAGTGCCGCCAGTATGCATACTGCAGCAATACCAGTGGCACCTGCCAGCTGGTCACGACCCGGCAGTACGACACCTGCAAGACCTGCATAGGGAAATGCGGGGGCGCTGATCCGGCCGAGATATTTTCCTGCGAAGAAAAATGCTGAAAAAGACCGGCTCGCCCGGGTCATTTTTACTAAACTGATAAACAGTATAATTAGTTTCAAATTTTTGAATGATTATCAAACTGAGGATTGACCTGACATTCCTGAACAATGTACAAATGATCAAGACGGCAAACCGGGCACGTGAATGAGTTATAGATTTGTTCGTTTTTCCTCATGGCAGTCCCTTCAGATATGATATATCCGCATACAATGCCATGGGATATGCGGAAATTTTATTATATTTCTAAATCAGTCAATTCCACTATGCAGGAACCGTGCCATGAAAATTATCCGGTAATGACTGTTATTGTATCAAACCTTGTATCATACCTGACCTATGGTATTGGCGCATATATCCTGTACAGGTTCAGCCTTGTCCTGGTCATCGGTTATGTATTTTTTATACTGCTTCTTGAATTCCGGCTGTTAAGCAGACATTGTACCGACTGTTATTATTACGGGAAAACCTGTGCTTTTGGCAAAGGGCGGTTGAGCCCGATATTTTTTCCCCGGGGCAAACCGGAGCTGTTCAATCAGAAAAAGATCACGTGGAAAGATATTGCACCTGATTTTTTGATATTTATGGTCCCTCTGCTCGCCGGCATACTGCTCCTGATTCAGGGGTTTACGTGGATTATCCTCGCTCTCATCATAGCCCTCTTTCTCCTGGGGTTCCTCGGTAATGCTCTTGTACGAGGACAACTTGCCTGCAGGTATTGTAAACAGCGGGAGATCGGTTGTCCGGCTGAACAATTATTCGATACAAAAAAAACATGAAAATTCACCGGGCGTCCATCCGGGAATCTGAAGTGTGCTTATGATCCAGAAACGACCCTGGATACCCTATGAACCGAGGGCCACTCATGCAAAGGAAGGGTATCCGGCCGGGTATGAGCACATTTCTTCATGTTCTCCCCTCCTTGTCTGAAAACCTGAAACCAGATCCCTTCCCGCATACATTTTTGCACAACAACTGTTCGAGGTTACGTGCGCCGGTAAAGCCGAGAGTCTTCTGGCTCCCGTGCATGATGTCGATGTGCTCAATCGAGAGGGCTTTTGCCATCGGCTGTTCCAGCATCCCGCCGATGATCAGGTCGATGGCATGTTCTTTCAGTTTCTGCATAATGAGCTCGTGATCGGGTTCGATCAGCACTTCTCCTGCCGGGTGGATAAGAAGTCTGATCTTTTCCTGCACGGAACTGTCAAAATCGACCACAACCAGCCTGGGGAAAACTCCGTACTCTGCAAGAAAACGGGTCATTGACACTGCACGGGTCGGGCCGCTGACAATGGCGATGTGCCGGTCCCTTAATGAAGTAATATCCGGTACCTGGTCATAACCTTCCGGTGGAGCACCGGGGGCGGGAATGCCCAGGTTCTCTGCCACCCGCTCAAGGAACCGGACTGCCGGGTGGTACCCTATGGGAATTTCTTCGACTATATAAGGAGTATTCCACAGAGCCTGGAGACGGATTGCCGCCTCCTTTCCTGATGGCTCACAGACCACGATATTGAGTGCTGCCTCCCCTAGCCGTTCCAGCTCGTCACGCGTGGCATCCGCGGTGAGGACTGCGTTTACTTTCACATCGATCAGGCCAAGCATGCGCTTCAGTTCTGCGAGATCAGGGCCGGCCCGCAGCATACCGATAAGGTTGACGGTGCGGGGTTCGATCCTGCCGGGTTTCCTGACAAGCTGCTCGACGAGCTGGCACAGGGTCTCGCTGTAGCCGTCATGGAAATCCCCTTCAAACCCACCTGCAGAGATGGCAATTGCGCGGGAATTGGTCCTGGTATCCTCGACAGCGCTGCCTACGTCTTCGCCAATGATACAGGAGGTGCAGCATGAGAGCACAAACATCAGTTCCGGGCGGAGCGTCCGGTCCAGCTCCCCGATTGCCTGTCTGAGTTTCTGTTCGGCACCGAATATCACGTCGTGTTCATCGAGACAGGTCGTATAGATCTCCGATGGTCGGTCACCTCTCATTCCAAGGATGTAATTGATATGATAAACGCAGCCTTTCGGCCCGTGGACAAGGATTACACTCTTTTTTATCGTGCCGAGTGCCTTGATCGCCCCGAACAGTTTGCAGGTTCCCCGCGGGATCCTGGCTGCATGGAAAACCGGGTGCTCCTGATTCATCCTTCAACCTGATAATGGATTATACTGCATAGTGGGTAGATAAGTGCGTCGTTGCTCTGGAAAAACTGGCCCAAATGGACACGTGCCAGAGGAGCATCTAAATCTCCACGACAGACCAATAGTAATCATATATCATGCCCTTTTTAGATAGTATCATCATCGCAATTGCATTCCTCCTCGGCCTTGTCGCTTCATACATGTACTTCCGCCAGCAGTTCAGTATGATCAAAGAGCGGGCGAGAACTGATCTTGAACGCTGGAAAATTGAATGCACAAACGGGATCCGGAAAGACTCTGTCAACCGCTCACGCTCAACCCTGAAAGGAAGGATCTCCGAGCAGATGGCCCCGCTCCTTCCGGAGTTCCCGTATTCCCCTGCCGACGCCCGGTTCATCGGGAACCCGATAGATTTCATTGTTTTTGATGGTTACACAAAAGTGAAGGATGAGAAGGGCGATGAGATCAGTGTCGTGCTTGTCGAAGTGAAGAAAGGGAAGGGGAAACTTACGCGGGAGGAATCGCTGATCAAAAAAGCAGTGGAGGAAGGGCGGCTCTCGTGGCGGACAATCGTTCTGAAGGATGATATACCCGAAGATCCGGGAAGAGATGGAGATCCTGCCGGGTAAGCGGGTGAGGTCGGGGCTGACCATTCACCAGAAGTTGACAGGCGGTTCAGCTGCCACCCGGTCCAGGGTCAGGGCAGGCGCCGGGGCACGGCCTTCTTATTATTCCTGACCCCCCATAACCCCATATCCAATCATCTCTCTTTGGCAGACTCAGACCGTACGAAATCCCGGACCTTTGCCGAGGCACCGGGCCGGAGCGGTACACCATGCCCCGGGAGCAGGAGATCAAAGTCAAGTGCTGCAATCTTCAGGCGGGACTTGTGTTCCTCTGACAAGTCCATCGTGAACTGCAGCGGCCCACCGGTTATGGTTGAACCGTCAGACCGGAAGATGTCCCCGGAGAAAAGGGCTTTTGACGTTTCATCAAGCAGGCCAATACTCCCCGGCGTGTGACCAGGTAGAGCGAGGCAGAGCAGCCCGTTAATCCTGTCCCCGTCCCGAAGGAGAATATCCGGGGTGAAATGCCGGGGTCGCATGAAGATGGAAGCGACACGCAGCAGCAGGCCCCGGAACCCGGAGTGGACAGGGAGGGGAAGTGATCCGTCCACATATCCTTTATCCCCCGTTCCTACTGCGACCTTTGCACCAGGGGCTGCCTCTTTCAGTGCTGCCAGCCCGCCAATATGGTCGAGGTGGAAGTGGGTGATGATGATAATACTGATATCCGCAGGTTCGCGGTGCAGGCGGTCCTTGATATAGGCAAGGATCTTCTTTCCGCTGCCCGGCAGTCCGGTATCAATGACCGAGAGACTGTCGTGGACAAGAATGTAGCAGTTGCCATTGACCCCGTCAACCTGGTAAATTCCCGGTATAATCTCCATGTAGTTTCCTGTTGAGATTTACGGTCGTGTTACCTTATCAGCCTTGGCAGTGCCTGCCGCCCTGCCGGCTGGTGCGGTCGAACTACCAGCCCATCTTCACCTGTTAAAAATCGCCGTGTGTAAAATTTTTTTATTTAAAAAAATTCCCGGCTCACATTACCATGAATATGCCCGTCATCGTTTCCGGGTGCACATCGCACCGGAAGAAGTAATTCCCCCGTGTTGATGGTGCAGTGAACGTATAGGTCACGGTCTTTACACCAGGTATGAGGTCGCCTGCGAAGATCTTAGTAGTCGCCTTATTGTCAGTATACAGGGCAAAGTTGTGCGGAATGTTTACGTCATTGTTGACAAACGTCATCACGACTGTCGAACCGGCCGGAACGGTGATCAAACTCGTATCAAATGTGGAGTTCTTAGCTGTCAGCGTTATCGGCACGGCAGTCCCGCCAGCGGGTGGTGCTGTCGTTGCGGTCGTTGGGGTCGCTGCGGTCGGGGAGGTCACGGTAAAGGTCCCTATCAGTCCGGCATTTGGATCGCTCCGGAAATAGTAGGTCCCGGGCGTTGCAGGTGCGGTGAATGTGTAGGTAGCCGTGACAGGTCCGGTAATGACCGGGCTCCGGAAAATCGCAGCAGAGCTTGTCTGGGCGGGATAGAGCGCGAAATTGTGGGGGTCGAGGTCCTGATCGTTGTAGGTGAGGGTAACCCGGGCTCCTGCCGGAACTGAAAGGTTAGCCGGATTGAACTTGTCGCCCTTAATCGTCAGCTGGATGGAGGTAGCGGAACCGCTGGCCATCGGCATGGTCGGTGTCGGAGAGATTTTCGCGGTCGTGCTCACAAGACCGGAGGTAGTTGCCGGCACTATCTGCCAGATCTCGCCCGTGCCCTGCGGTGTGAGCCCGGGTCCGCCATTCTGGTTGATCAGGACGAGTACCTCGTGATTGGTGTCCTCGTTAAGGCCACGGATGAAGGCGTTGATTCGCCCGTTCTGGTTGTTCGCGACGGTCATTATCCGGGTTGTCCACATCGCATTCTGGGCGGGTGTCAGCTTTGAAGCATCGTCCGGAAGTGCAGAAAGGTCGAGGCCTGCCGGCGACATCGAGACGAGAAGCGTCCCGTTTCCTGCAATCCTGCTTTCATCGGACCATGTCCCGTAGAGGTAAGCGCCCTGGAGGGATGGTATCGCAGTGCCCCGGTAGAGAACCCCGCCGACAATGGTATCGCCGACATCGTGGCCGAGCTCAACCACCGGCCCGATCAAGGACTGCCCGCCGGAACCGGTTGACGGGCAGGAGCCGGGCGGTGGCGTGAAATCGTTGGCCGGGTTGAAGCAGTGCGTACCTTCCCTGAGGTTCCATGGATAATCCCCGCCTTTGTAGACGATAAGCACGGATTCGAAGAGCCGCTGGCCGGCCATGGCAACAAACATCCTGTGGCTCCCGCCGGAGTCAAAGGTGGCATAGGCGGGGTTCCTGAAACCGTATGCGTATATCTCGGGCACCGCGCCGGGGTTCGACAGGAACGGGTTATCCGCAGGAATTGCATAGAGTTTACCCGGGCTCGTGTGGTCTATGTCGATCCGGATCACCTTGCCGAGGATCTTCGTGAGGTCCTGGGCATTGCCTGTACCCGGGGTGTGTCCCATCCCGGTATCGTCCGCCCGCCCTCCGTCCCCAAGGGGCAGATAAAGGTAGCCGTCAGTGGGGCCGAAGAGGAGTGTTCCGCCGTTGTGGTTCTGGTAGGGTTTGTCGACCTGCAGGAGGATCTTCTCTGACGACATGTTTACCCGGTTCGGGTCGGTACCCGAGATCCTGAACTCAGAGAGATGGTTCGTGCAGCTCCAGTTCGGATCAACGCCCGCCCGGAGCGGTGCACTGTAATAGACAAACACCCTCCCGTTTGATGCAAACCGCGGGTGGAACGCAATGGAGAGCAGCCCCCGCTCGTCATAGGTTGGATCGATTTTCACCAGCCGGTCCCGGACATCAAGGAACGGCTGATCAAGGACCGTGCCGTTCATGAAGAAAATCTTCACGTACCCGGTCTGGTCAACGATAAAAAGCCTGCCGCTGCCGTCATGCGGGTCCGCAATAGTGATTGGTGCAGTGAAGCCGCCGGCAATGAATTTGAGGCCGACCGCTACATCCGGCGTATGTAATTTTGTCAGGGAGGGATAAGCGGTGAAGGTCGCCACTTCAGGAGAGTTCTGGTTAGTAAGATCTGAGAGGGAACTGGTAGTCGGGGTTGCTGTGGGAGCGGGTGTTGGTCCGGTTCCCTGCGGTCCCGTACATCCTGCCATTATCGCTGCAAGACCGATGATGACAAGAAGAATCAGGATATGAGAAAGGTTCCTCATGACCCATCCATCTCCTCTCTTATATGATAAATATTCTGCACATCCTCAAATTCCGAAACAAAACATCCGGCTTGAGGATTCTGCCACAGGGCGATTCATTCTCCTGGTTTGTAATAATTGACGGTTAAGGTCTGTCAGTAGATTTACCGCATGCATATCATAATTTATAAAGGAGGCAACAGTACCTACCCCTCCTTTTACCCACCCTCTGCACCTTGCGATAGTGATGTATTTCCTGTTCTGGCATCATCGCACTTGGGGGGCGCAACAGTGGCGGGGACAAGCCGAAGGCGAAGCCCCCTGGGAGTTAAGTGACGTGGTAAACGGGTAGTTTACCCTTGTTATTTTCTGGCCTGGGATGAAGTCACGGGTTAAGTGAGCGGTGGCCACCGTTCTTTTTTCATCGCTTCTGCCTTCATCTCCTCTGGCATCAGCTCGATCGCGTACCGCAACGCCGTTCGTGGCATCTGTTTCCTGTTCCGCATGACATATGCAAAGACCTCATCTCTGTGGTTCCTGCTCGCTTCCTTCAGCAGCCAGCCATATCCCTTCTGTACCATGTCATCGTTGTCGGTCAAAAGCCGGTCGGCGATTTCAATTGCGTCGTTGAGGAACTTTCCGTGTTTTGCCGGGACGATCAATGATACTGCGGCCGCCCGGCGCACCCACCGGTTCTCCGACTGCGTCCAGCATTTCAGTTCATCGACAGCTTCCGGGAACTTTTCGATGAAATTACCAACTGCGTGGTTGCAGAAACTGTCACACGTGGCCCAGTTGGTGATATATGTCTCGATCCAGTGCCGGAAGACGGCGATGTCATCGGGCTCAAACCAGTCCGTAAGGTTTGGCACCCAGCTCGAGACAATGAAGGCTTCTTCCATCATACCTGAGCGGTACAGCTCCTCACAGAGACCGAAGATCTCCGACTTGTCCCGTGACCTGACCTCTTTCCAGTACGTTTTTGCGATTGCGGTGACCGCTGCAGTCTTTATCCCATAGCAGGCGATCTCCTCTTTGAAGAAACGCCGGGCAGTCTGCCGGATCTCCGGGTCAGCCTTCGCCTTGAGATCTTCCCGGATTCGGGCGATGACAGGATCCATACCGGATCCTTTGCACCGGATGCATTTAATCTCCGGGTTTTCCTTACACCCTCTTTGGGAGCACGATCGCTGACGTTCATCCCCTCATCATTGGAGCAACCCCGAAGTTCTTCTCAAAAAGGTGTTGGAGAACTTCGGGCAGGATATCTTTCCGGATCAGAGCGGCCATTGGTGCTTCTGTCCGGTTTTTCCCAGAGCCCTGCAGCGGTTGAAGTAGGTCTCGCCCCAGATCCATGGCTGGTAGGTGCAGCACATCTCAGGTTTTACCAGATGGATCCCGCAGAGGTACCGCTGCTTTGCCACGCGGCGCAGGAATGGGCAGACCGTCACGTACTCACCGCTGTCGGGATTGCGCATCTCGACAGAGACGATGTTCCCGAGATCCTCGGTCAGGAGTCCGGTACAGTTTACGATTGTACTATTCTCCATGAACGCGACAAACCAGCGCAGGATATCAGTCCTTCCCTGCTCCATCCAGACATACACATTCAATACCGTTGGCGTAATACCGGGGCCGAAGATCCGGCAGCAGAGTCCGCACTGCTCGCACGGTTCATCTTCCATTGTCAGTTCATCCATTGAGAACACATCCGCTTTTCATCAGGAAAATTATTGGGCATTATTTGAAAGTATCATCCTGATAAAACAGCAGGTTTTTTTCTGTTCTATTTGATTTCCTGATTATCAGCTTGCCGGACAATCACCTGCTGGAGGTGCCTCATCGCGAACGACAGGCATGACCACAACCTTCATTATTAGGTAAACCCTAACTAATGAAGGATCGGAGTATGATGGCGAGAGAGGAGCATCTGTTCGAAGTTTTGGAAAACCTGATCAGGATCAAAAACGAATGCTCCTGCACTATCTTCTCCGAATGCGGGCTTTCGGATATGACCGTGAAACAGATTGCCTATCTGAAAACCATCGATGAACAGGGGGAAGTCACCTTCAGCAGGCTTGCTGAGATCACCAGGAACTCAAAACCCACGATCACCGAGATGGTCAACAAATTTGTCAGGATGGAATGCGTCTACCGGAAACCGTGTGCCGACGACGGGCGAATCCTGTACATTCACCTGACCGAGAAAGGAAAGAAACTTGCACAATCTGAACAGTATGCCCTGCGCCGGGTGATTGAACGGATGGTACATTCACTGGATGAACACGAGCTGGATCTCCTGGCTGAGATCCTGCAGAAGGTCAGGTAATTTTTTTATCCTGCCTTTTAGTTAGGTAAAATCGAACTAAATTATTGAGGAAACCATGCAATCAGCACACACTGATAATTCACAGGAAAAAATTGTCATACGGCTCTATGAGATCGTTGTCTACCCGGACAGCCGGACAAAGTTTTCGGTTGACCAGGCAACTGGAGAACTCCTGCTGGCCGGATTAAAGGATACTAACACTGTGTATGCCGTCGGGTTAACCGTGAAAAGCGGTACGAGGCCTTCGGAAGTGACCGGAGAGTCGTTGTATAAAACCGGCAACCTGTTCCGGATCTCGCACGTACAGCCCTCTGATGACGGGTACCTGGTCTGTGCGCAGGTTCTGCAGAGAGTAAGGGCGGTCTCCCTGTCTGAAAGGGAGGGCCAATTCTATGCTGCATACGAACCGGTATCAGATGTGCCGGATCTCGAGGAAGACCTGCAGATCCGGATCCTTGCAGACATAAAAAGCACCATCCTTGAGATCAGCAGCCGCTTTAACGGCTCAGAACAATTTACCCGTCCGATGGAACGGATGGACTCCGTTGACCAGATCATGGGGTTTGTCATGCCGTTCCTGCCGGTCAGCCTTGCCGAGAAACAGGCGCTCCTCGAGATCGATTCTGTGCGACAGCGGTACATCTCCTTCCTGGAGCTTCTCATCAGGACACGGGACAATATCAATATCCGTATAGAAATGGCCAAAAAAGTTTCCGATAAGGTACACAAGTCAAACCGTGAGGCGATGCTGCGGGAACAGCTCAAACTGATCCAGGAAGAGCTCAATGAGGACGAAGGCCTCACCGGTGACAGCGGCTACCGGGAACAGATCGAGAAATCAAAGATGCCGGATGAAGTGAGAAAGAAGGCATTATCGGAGTTAAAAAAGCTTGAAACGGGGGGCAGCCAGAATCATGAAACCCCCGTGATCAGGAATTATCTTGACCTCCTGCTCGAACTTCCCTGGGTTACCGATGAGAAAAAGAACATCGATATCGTACAGGCCCGACGGGTGCTCGAGAGCAATCATAACGGGCTGGAGAAAGTCAAGGAGCGGATCGTCCAGCACCTGGCAGTGATGAAATTAAAACAGGAGAAACAGGGCTCAATCATTCTCCTGACCGGCCCGCCTGGGACCGGCAAGACCAGCCTCGGGAAGAGCATCGCAGAAGCCCTTGGCCGGAAATATGTCCGGATCAGCCTCGGGGGCGTCAGGGACGAAGCCGAGATCCGCGGGCACCGCAGGACCTATGTCGGAGCCCTGCCCGGGAGGATCATCCAGGGCATAAAAAGGGCAGGCACAAAAAATCCCGTCTTCATACTCGATGAGATCGATAAACTTGCCGTTTCCTATGCAGGAGATCCGGCAAGTGCCCTCCTGGAAGTCCTTGACCCTGAACAGAACAACACGTTCTCGGACCACTACCTGGAAGTCCCCTATGACCTGTCTGATGTACTGTTCATCGCCACTGCCAATTCACTGGCAACGATCCCGGCTCCGCTGTTCGACCGGATGGAGCACATCGAAATCTCGGGCTACACAAAAAATGAGAAGTTTGCCATAGCCAAAGACCACCTGCTCCCCAAGACCCTTGAAGAACATGGTCTTGACGCGGACAAACTCCGGATTGAAGATGAAGCCTTAAAGATCATCATCGAAAAATATACCCGCGAAGCCGGCGTCCGCTGGCTGAAAAAACAACTGGCAAAGACAGCACGGTTTGTATCTGAGAAGATCGTGTCCGGTAAAGCCGATCTGCCCTACATCGTGAAGCCGGATATGCTTGACGCTATCCTCGGAAAAGAAGTGATCCGCCAGGATGAGGCCAGGAAAGAGCAGGTGCCGGGTGTCGTTACCGGGCTTGCATGGACCCCGGTTGGCGGGGATATCCTTTTCATCGAAGGTACCTATATGCCCGGAAAAGGAAAACTGACATTGACCGGGCAACTCGGGGATGTAATGAAAGAGTCTGCAACGATATCGTTGAGCCTGATCAGATCGCGGCTCGCAAACACGGCGAACAGTTTTGACTTTATCAAAAGCGATATCCATATCCATGTACCGTCAGGTGCAACCCCAAAAGACGGCCCGTCAGCGGGAGTTACGCTCTTTACTGCCCTTGCATCCCTGATAACCGGTAAAACCGTCAACCCGAAAATTGCCATGACCGGGGAGATTACGTTAAGCGGCGCCGTGTTGCCGGTGGGCGGTATAAAGGAGAAGATACTGGCAGCACACCGGGCAGGGATAAAAAAGGTGATCCTTCCAAAAGAGAATGCACGAGACCTCGAAGAAGTGCCCGAAGATGTACGAAGTGAACTGACCTTTGTAACGGTAGAGACCATTGATGAGGTCTTAAAAGAGGCACTGGCCATCGACCTGCCCGGGCCGGTTGCATCCTATGCCGGAAATGGTCTGACACCCGCAGGGTCGGCCCCATAAGATACTGTCAGCCTTCGCCGGGCGGAATTCCTCACATTCACCCATCAATTTTTTTCGGGCGGTGTATCCTGCTCTCTTCGTCCTCGTCACTTCATCAAGCTGAAAGATTCAGCTGGGCCGCCGCTGTTCAGGAGAGAAACGATCGGGTGGTGCAGGAGATACACCAGCCAACCGGCGTGGATCTAGTCCGTGACACTAAACCGCTCAAAATAACATTCCCCGGAAGTCAGTTTTTCCCCGGGCTTGAGGGCAAGAACGAAGCTATCGGCATGGTCAAGGCACACATACGCCGAACAGCAGGCAAATCCCTGGTATCCTATTGCGTCCTTTTCACAGTACTCGCACTTCCTTTTTTCCGCCATGATTCTCTTCTCTGATCTTCTTTTCATAGATACTTTTCCTGATTCACCAGGTTAAAAAAAGCGGTGTGCCACAAAGCTGCGCCGATTTCTATAATTCTGCCCGGTTTTTAGTTGCTGAACGATCCTCATCATCACGGCTTTTCCCGTTGGTTTTGTATACAACACAAATGTTCCCGTTCCAGATAGTGAACACCATTTTTCTTACGTAATATCCGGATTCATTCAAAGTGGATAGCGATACTTATATCGGTATAAACAACACTCGTCCTTGTATCCGGGTGAGATCGCACCTGGGCAACAAAAAAAGGAGGTAGACAAATGGTACGACGTTTTCACAGATCAATCTATGATGAACTCGATGATCTCAAAGCATCCATGGACTACCTGTTCCAGCTTGCCTTTGAACCACCTGCCAATCCACTGTTGCCTGCGGGAGAAAAACCTGACATCCTGTGCTGGTACCCGCATACTCTCAAGGCAGAGATCACCGAACACGATGATGAAGTGATTGTGACGGTGGACACGATCCCGGGTATCGAAAATTCAAAAATATCTGTTGACCTGGTTAATCCTGAAACCCTCAAAATCACCCTTGATCGGGAAGCAGGGAAAACTCAGGATAGTGACCAGAGATCTTTTTCCCTGCACCATATAATTCCACTCGAGAGTAAAGTCATGACGTGTGGGGCGAAATCTACCTTTAAAAACGGTGTGCTCGACATTCATCTCAGGAGAGTTCAGCCGGAAAATAAATAATCAAAATTCCCGGTATCCTTTTTTAACGGTCCATCAAGCCGGGAAAATCTTCACTGGCGCTTACCCCATTTACGCCAGCACCCGCATTAACCACCTAACGAGAACACTCAGAGACTATTTTATTCCTTCAACCTCATCAGTTTAATGGGAATGACAGTATGAACAATGTCGCACTACTCATCATTGATATGCAGAATGATTTTGTCCTGGACGGCGCACCACTCAAAGTGGCACAGGCCCGGGCTGTAATCCCGAAGATCCTTGAGGTACTCGGGCAGTTTCGTGCAGGAAATCGGCCTGTTTTCCATGTTCTCCGGGTCCACCGCAGGGACGGCTCCGATGTAGAAATCATCCGGCAGGATCTCTTTAAAAATCGCCCGTTTGCCGTTGAGGGCACCCATGGTGCGCAGGTCATTGACGAACTATTGCCTGCAGCCGGGGAGTACGTGATCCATAAGACGAGAATGAGTGCGTTCATCGGGACAGAGCTTGATCTCATGCTGAGAAATCTCGGAATCACGAATCTTATCGTGACCGGCATCCAGACCCCGAATTGCATCCGGACAACGGTTTTTGATGCTATCGCGTACAATTACCGGGTAACTCTGATAGAGGATGCAGTGGGAGCAAAGAACGATGCCATCCACCATGCCAATGTACAGGATATGGAAAATATTGGTGTCAGGATTATGAAAACCCGGGAATTTCTCTTATCTCCCTTGTAAGGTGACAAAGAAAGGAACTGGCGATTCATGCTGTCGGGATCTGAAATTGTCCTCGCAGGTCTTGCTGCCCTCGCAGCAGGTTTTATCAACTCCCTGGCCGGAGGAGGAACTCTCGTTTCTTTTCCTTCACTTGTCGCACTGGGAATACCTGAGATTGCCGCTAATATTACCAGCACCGTAGCGTTATGCCCGGGATACCTCGGGGGTGCGATCGCCCAGAAGGAGGATCTTAAGGGCCAGGAAAAGCGCCTGTTGTTTTTACTCCCGGCAGGAATCATCGGGGGAGTCGGTGGGGGTATACTGCTCCTGTTCGTCAGCGGGAATATATTTCGCATGCTCGTCCCCTTTCTTATCCTGCTGGCGTCAGTACTGCTGGCAGTCCAGAACCGTGTGCGGTATTGGATCGAACAGCATTCCGCTGGCCGCGGTTCAAAAAAAGATCCGGCGGGCGCGTTTCTGCCCGTCAGCCTTGTTGCAGTGTACGGGGGATATTTTGGGGCAGGACTGAGCGTAATTGTACTGGCCATTCTGGGGCTCTTTTTTGACGATACCCTGACCCGCCTCAATGCACTCAAGCAGTGCATCTCGCTCAGTGTCAATCTGGCAGCAGCAGTGTTCTTCCTTTTTTCCGGCCTTGTGGTGTGGCCGCTTGTTCTCGTGATGGCAGTCGCAGCTCTGGCGGGAGGAGCATTGGGAGGAAGTGTTGCAGGGCGAATAAACCCTGATCTGCTGCGGTGGACGATTGTAGTGATTGGTCTCGTCGTCGGGATTATTTTACTGGTCCGGGTATAATTTTTTGTCCACTACTATAACCCTCAAACCAGCGCATTATCAAAGAAAAAAAGGTGTGCTGCCCTTCATTCAAAGGTATACTCACGCCGGGGGTTTCAGGGCAACGGCAATAACATCATCAATTGTAGTTACATAGGTGATGTTGATACCGATGTTCTTCTCGATATAGTCGCGGGCAGACACCTGCTGTTGTGGCTGCTGTGCGATACTGAAGATTCCGGTATTGGACGTTATTGTGACCGGAGGAGTGATAAGCTGGTTTTCTTCAGGGATAAGGAACAGGGTTTTTCCGTTTTCCTTTGCTGCAGTTGCCTTTGCTACTATACCACCGATTGCCCCGATATGACCGTTACTGTCGATGGTGCCGGTCAGGGTCAGGGATTGATCGATCGGCTGTTTTTCGAGTGCAGAGATCGTCAGAAGCGTCATCAGCGCCCCGGCGCTCGGACCATCCACTTCAGATATAATGTCACCGGAGTCGATGGAAAATATCACGTCGCTCTTTGAGAGATCGACTCCTGTCTTATTCCTCGCAACAGCGACTGCCGTGTTTGCCGCACCCTGGAACACTACTCCCATAAGCGGTTTTGTCTGGACCAGTACCCGTCCTTTGCCCGGCGCGATCTCCACGGAGATGTTCATGATCGAACCTTTCTGCACCAGAGCCTGGGCACTATACCTTCCCCGGTTCACAATCTGGACAGTCTGACTCACTGCCGGTGCCTGGAGTGATGCATACCCAATAATTCCGGGTGAGAATTCTTCGGGAGTAACCTTACCTGCCTCCAGCTGCAGCTGGGTATTTTCCGTAGTCAGGGCGTTTATCTGGCTGATCAGCCCGGATATTTTGTTCTGGTCCGAGGGAACATAGAACGCCAGGAAATAGATATTGACACAGACGGATGCGATGAGGAGGACGGTAATAAGGCGGGCAGTTTTCGTTGGGTCATCACCTCTGCACTATTTCCGGAGTATAGTTCAATCCGACTATATCTGGTTTCTGTATGAGGCAAAACGTGCCGGGAAATACTGTTCCTTGTCGTTTCTTTATTGCCATTACCAATCCTGAATGGTTGCGGAAGACCCCCCTCATCAGCCTTTTTTTACCCCTCATTCTGCGTACAAATCGAATACATTATTTTCCTGTCAGGTACAGATGAAACACTGATGAAAGAAGATACCCGCTGGAAACTGGGCGTGGGGATTGGACTTGTCACGCTTTCCATAGTGTTCTACGCCGCCCATTACCTGATCTTTCATGACGAACACCACCTCTTTATCTTTTTTATCGGGGATCTTGCATTTGTTCCCGTCGAAGTCCTTATAGTTACCCTTATCATCGATCAGATGCTGGAATCCCGGGAAAAACAGCAGAGAATCGAGAAGCTGAACATCGTAATCGGTACGTTCTTCTCAACAATCGGGACGTCGCTCCTTTTTTTGCTCTCTCGTGCTGATCCCGGCATCGGCACGAATTGGAGAAGACTGGAAAAACGACCAGTTCAATGATGTACTGACGTGCCTGAACATATACACCTGCAGCGTCGATATCGATCGTATAGACAGGATCGCACTGCGTAATTTTCTTGCCGCCCAGGAGGATTTTTTACTCAGGGTTATGGAAAACCCGATGATCTTTGAACACGAATCGTTCACGGATCTCATCCTTGCTCTCGATCATCTCACAAAAGAGATGAAGGCACGCGGTGATCTTGCTGACCTTCCCTCAAATGACCTTACTCATCTCGAAGGCGATATGCGGGGCGTGTATGAACGGCTGATTCCTAAATGGCTGAAATACATGGAATATCTCAAGACCCATTACCCGTACCTGTTCAGCCTTGCGATGCGGACAAATCCGTTTGATCCCCATGCGTCAGTGGTAATCCGTTAGGTACCAGTATCATTTCTTTTCTTCCTGAAAAATGAGTTTGTCGCACCATTCAGCGAATGATCTTTTGTAATCCGGCGCAAAGAATAAGCAGGGAATTCCTGTGGTTTTTGATTATTCACTGACATCCTCATGGTTTTTGCCAACACGCTCATAGTCAGGGGGACAGTGACTGGTACTTTCCATTGAAAATTATAATTTTTACGAGTGTCCCCCGCCTCAGGGCCTCCCCGAGGCACGGCGGGGTAGGGGGGTTTTTTGGATTTTTTAGTTACTGATCCGCCGCGGGGGCGTCCCTTCGGGGGCGGCGGTGTTTATCCTTCAGAATGATATTGATGATACCAGTATCTCGTCATTTTCCCTGACGCGATTTTTATTGTTTGGGTGCGATCTCTTTAGTTTCAGCAAGTTTCTGCAGAACCCGATAACATGAAAATGTGGGATCAGGATTAACCGGAACCAGGATCTTTTTATGAATGTTCCAATTCCAGATTCCCTGCAGTCACAAGGACATTCAGATCATTCCCGTTATTATCCCGTATATTCACGATTTTTTACGTCCCTTTGCAGATTGCGAAGATATCCGGAGGCAAGACGCCATTCGAACAAAGCATGCCGATGATCGCATCAGATCCAAGAGCAATACTGAAACACCCGATGAGCGCCCCTGATACAATAGCGATGAAGACAAGGTATGCCTTGATGCCAAGGAGCTTTCCTGCGATTGAACCCCGTATGCCTCCGCTTCCGAGGAACGGGACCATTACCATCAGCATAATACCGAACACTGAAAGTCCCTCAACCCAGAGGTGATCTTTCAAAAACAGGGTCGTTTTATCCGTGAATCGTGTGAGAAGCCCGCCGAGCCAGGGGATGCGGTACGCCAGATCGAAATTAAGGGCCATGAAAAGGCCGGTCTCTGTATCAACGACCGCGATCGCAAGGGCAATGTACCACCAGGGGATCCCGAGTGCAATCCCAAGGGGAATCACGGTCTCTTTTCCTGCTGGGGGAAGCAGGTAGGCAATAATGAGACCGACAACGGTCAGGAACTGGTCGTACCGGAGGGTAAAATACATGACTGCAAGGTGAACGAGTACCAGGAGAGCGGGCAGGAGGAGTGCGATTACGCGGTAAGGAATCCCACCTCCACATTGTGGAAAAATCCTTGTTATGCTGTCACGGATAATGTTTCTTTTCATTTCATACTTGTCCTGGTATTGGACTGTGAGAACGGACGGATCAGACTGCCCGCAAATCCTTGTGCAATATGTATTTCATCCGTTCCATTGTAGTGCCGCTGTATTTCATTCCTGCGAATTTCTTGGTGCATGGTTTCTGCATCCGGGGCTTACCATTGACATTATTGTAGCATCGCGTATAAAAGAGGTGGCAGTTTAACCCGGGACGATATATGGACCAGGTAATGGATATCCGCATGTGTTCTGATTGAAAACAGCCGGGCTGAAAACTAATAACTACCCAGTAGTCCATTCTATGTTCCGGGAAATATCCGTGACTCCAGATCAGGAATGCCTGCAGTGCGGCCGCTGTTGCGAGAAGTGGGGATGGGGCCAGAAAGGCGTTATCGAAGACCTCATCCCGTGGATACTCGAGAGCCGCCGGGATATTCTGCAGCACGTTTCAGTAACGCTTCCGGGTGGAAAACGGTGCCGCGGGAGTGATATTGCAGTTGAGGATCTGACCGCACTCGTCCGCATCGACTATTGGGTGGATTCAGATGGCAGAAGGTTAACCCATTGCCCTTTTTTCTATCGGGCAGAGGATAGAAAAGTCTATTGTAAGATACATACTGCCAAACCGAAAGTCTGCACCGGGTTCACGCCATGGAATGAGGCAATCCGTGATTATGCCCTGAACTGTCCTGCCTGCAGGAACTCTGCACCGTGAAAAAACCCAAAAAATTACTGGTTGATATGTACTACTTTGGCCGGCGGGAACCCGTTGAAGAACGTGGACGAGGCAATCGTATAAGCTCCCATATTTTCAGAATAGACGAGATCATTGATCTCGAGTTCCGGTAGTTCTGCTGAGAGCGTGATTGTATCAAATGCATCACAGGTCGGACCGAACACTGCAGAGATTTGTGTTGCGCCCCCCTTAAAAGCGATAACCGGATAATTCACATGATCAAAAATCTGGCCTGAATATGTGTGATACACGCCATCGTTGATATAATAGGAAGGTTTCCCGTCCCGGTATGCTTTTCCGATCACTTTTGATACAAGTGTGCAGGTATTTGCAACAAGAAATCTGCCGGGCTCTGCGAGTATCTCCATATCTTTAGGGAAGAGGCGCTTTATCTCGATAGTCAGTTTTTTGGCAAGCGGTGTCAGGGTCTTAACCCCGGAATGATACTTTACCGGGAAACCCCCACCAATATCAAGAATCCTGATCTTCCGTCCCGTTCGTTCCTCAATTTCTTTGATAATATTTGCAGACAGTTGCAGGGCTTGTATGTAATTCTCGAAATTGGTGCACTGGCTGCCCACATGGAAACTTAAGCCTTCCACAACAAGACCCATGGCGAATGCACTGGCAATTAAATCAACCGCTTCACCCGGATCAGCCCCAAACTTGGAAGAGAGTTCAACCATGGAACCGGTATTGGGGACCCGCAGCCGCAATACCAGGCCGGCATGAGGTGCATGCTGCTTGATCTTTTTAAGCTCCTCGCTGTTGTCAAACGTCACCAGAGGCTTATAGCGATCGAGGGCTTCAAGGGTTTCTATAGGTTTGATGGTATTAGCATAGATGATATTATCCCATATCCAGTCCTGTCGTTGTTTCTTTGGCATATTTTTGATATTCTCATAGACGATCATGAATTCAGGCATGGATGCAACATCAAAACTACATCCCATCTCAAAGAGCGTCTTTACTATTTCCGGGTTTGAGTTTGCCTTGACCGCATAGTAAACCTGGACAAATGGCAGATGCGCTTTGAATTCCCGGTAATTCTTCCGGATCTTTTCATGGTCAATCACAAAGATGGGGGTTCCTTCTTCCTGTGCCAGTTTTTGCAGGAGTTGTTTTCTTGCCCTTCCGATATGGGGGACCCCGTCATCATGCCCGTCTTTTTCACAGCCCTTTCTCACGTTCCATTCCACCTCTGGATATACTGATTGATTCATTGCACGAATAAGAAGTTTTTGAATTGCCAGACATCTTCACGGTCATAATTATTTGCCGGGTTCTCCTTGAAATACACCGCCCTGTTTTTCAAAGGTGTCCAGTCGGAAGGTCCGGACCAGAACGTGCCCAAGTATGGCTTTGCGATGTCAAGGACAAATTCATGGGGCAGATCATCGGGTAGGCAGAACCCTTTCTTTGGATTCTCTATCATCCACATCACCGCAGTAACAACTCCAAGTGCGACCTGGACTGTTGTTGCATTCTGCCCGGGAGCAAGGGTTTTTGCCTCCTCAATCGAGAGGATGCTGCCGGTCCACCAGGATTTATACGGGTGCCCCATCAGGAGCGCTCCTAAAATGTCCGAGCCGGATACAATCTCCCGGTCATTCATAATCCGGAGTTTGGGTTGCAGTTCGTAGTTCCTGCCCCGCAACTCATGGAGAGACGCAATTGTCGCATCACATGGCATATACGCGTAGTGCACAGTCGGGCGGTAGATTGCCTTACCGTCATTCCAGACTGTCCAGCGGTCAGATATGCCGAATGCCTCCCCGTGTCGGATGACCATGCCGACAATCTCCTGGTTCGGGATCCAGGACCGGACCCAGGTATTGATCCCCATCTGGGTAAGGAAAATTTCGTTCTTCGGTCCTTCCGGCGGCACCAGCGCCCGGTCGGGGAGCTCTTTCTCATGCGTTCCCCACCCGATCTCTGCCGGTGCTGTTCCCTCTTCCTTCAGGCCTTCAATACACCATGTGCCCACGAACTCGTCGACCTTCTTTGGCGACCGGGTAGTCTGTGTATCCCGTTCAGAGCAGTGGATGACTTTCACCCCGGTTGCCATAGCCAGCTCGGCAAACTTATAATCCCGGATCAGCATCTCCATTCCCTTGGGGTCAGGCGCGATATCATCGGCGATCATCCGGTGTGCGATATCAAAAAGCCCCTGTCGGGCGAAGTGCGAGATGAGTCCCGGGTTTGCGCCGTGATCAACAACGGCCGTGGCGGCGTTATCAAGGTCTTTTGTCAGTTCGTGGAGCTTCATCTGCCGGTAGTACAGGGTCTTTTCGTACGGGCTTGCCGTGAATATTTCTGCATCGGGGTCCCAGGCTTCCACCGATGCGTTAACGTACATAACGTTGGTATCATGACACCACCGCACAATCTCGCAACAGTCAATGTTCCATGCGAGATCGATCAATAAACCTCCTGGTGACAGGTATTCAGAGAGGATCTGAGCAAGATTTTCAAGCGTGATCTTTCGCTTAAAGAACCGGAGACCCATTGCTGTCCACGCCTTTAAGTCCTGAGATTTATCCTTAAAATCGAGGATTGTGATATTTTCAAGCGGTATAGTTACATGCCTGAGCAGGATGGGGAGCGTGCACTTGGACACTGCACCATACCCGATAATCAGAACCTTATCCCTGAATTCCATTGCAGGTCTCCGGGATACCAATGTCTACATACGATTGTACGTTCAATTTCGTTCGCAGTACATTTATCCCTTATAAGAAATATCTGTTCGCTTGATACGGGATTTATCCGCAGGTTACGCCGGGCGTTGAATCAGTGCTGTGTCTTTTCTTCAGGGAAAAATCCGGCTATTCTTGATTCATTCCGGAAAAAATAATCCTGAACGTTTTCTTATGATCAATTCAACGAACCAGGATCCTATCCGACTGATGATATTGCTATCTTCTTCACACATTCTTTAATGAAGAGATGCGGAAAATTTTAAAAAAAGCGGTGGCTTAATCATAACGGTTCAATACTAGTATGGTGATTCGTTGTCAAAAAGGGCTGTCGATATCGTATTCCAGGCAATGTATTCGCTCACGGATCTAAGGCTAATTCTTCGGGAGACTGCTCCGTCCCATGAACTTGACACTGACCGGAGAGCACAGGCGGAACGTCTTTTAGAAAATCTCGAACGGCAGGTCGCATCGTTAAAGCAGGAGATGCTCAGATGAGGTGTGCGAATGGCATTGAGGCACGCCAGGTAAATGAGCTCTTCATCAACATCGACCCTATCCAGGCGGGAGGGAAGCTCACGGCTGATGCGATGAAAGCCGTCATTGCGTATGGAGACGGGTATTCGGTCTGCGATAACTGCCGCAAACCCAACCGTCTTGACTATATCAGCAAACCCCCGATCGCAGAATTCCACAAAGACCTGGCATCCTGGCTCAACATGGATACGGTAAGAACGGTGCCGGGTGCACGGCGGGGGTTCCAGGCAGTCTCTCACACCTATGTCAGCAAGAGGGACCCGGTGCTCCTGACCTCGCTCTCCCACTATACTGAATTTCTCGCGGTTGAAGAAGCCGGAGGCATACCCAGGGAAATTGTGGCAGATTCAGATCACAAGGTTACTGCCGATGCAGCAGCGACGAAGATCGAAGAGGTGAAACGGGAATTTGGCCGAATTCCGGTCCTTGCCTTCATCGATCATGTCGATTACCAGTACGGAAACATGCATGATGTGAAGGCGATTGCCAGGGTCACCCGCCAGTATGATATCCCGGTTCTGTACAACGGCGCATATACTGTCGGCATCCTCCCGGTTGACGGAAAAGATCTCGGTGTTGATTTTGTAGTCGGTTCGGGACATAAGAGCATGGCTGCTCCCGCACCATCCGGCATTCTTGCGACGACTACGGAACGTGCGGCGGAAGTTTTTCGCACGACGACCATTGCCGGGGATGTAACAAACCGGAAGTTCGGGATCAAGGAACCGGAGATGATGGGCTGTACTCTTATGGGGGCTACCCTTGTCGGCCTCATGGCTTCATTCCCTCATGTGAAGGAGAGAGTGAAAAAGTTTGATCGGGAACTGGAAAACAACAGGATCGTCATGGACGCTTTACTGTCTGTTGAAGGGACCGAAGTCCTGTCGGAATACCCGCGCAGGCACACCCTGACACGGGTAGATACTCGTGCATCCTTTGACAAGGTGGCAGAATCCCACAAGCAACGGGGTTTTTATCTCTCCAGTGCCCTTGAAGAGAAAGGAATTACAGGAGTAATTCCCGGCGCCACAAAGATCTGGAAATTCAATACCTACGGAATGACAAGAAAACAAGCGATGCATCTCGCTGACGCTTTTGTTGCGGTCGCCCGGGAAAATGGTCTGCCCGTCAAATAACCTTTTTTTTGTTTTTAATCTAACGTAAGTCCCACATTACATCCTGATTTATACATATGTAAAACCCCACGAACTAAGAGCTCACGCTTGAATGAGGCTCACACCCGCCTCAGGGCCCCTCCGGGGCACAGCGGGTCAATGAGGAGTTTAGAAGATTTTCAGTCATTGATACGCCGCGGGGGCGCCCCGCCGGGGGCGGCGGCGTTCATCGTATTTCAGGACGATGGAGAGCACCCAGTCTAAGCCATATAACTGAATTCTGATTTCCACGGTTCATGTTGCAACCTCGCTGTCTAAGTCCCGTTTTGAAAATCATTGTATTAAGGATGTTCACCCGCCTCAGGGCCCCTCCGGGGCACGGCGGGGCAGGAAGGTTTCAAAATTTCTTGGACACTAATCCTCCACCGGACCGCCCCGTTGGAGACGGTAGTATTTATCGCAAACAGGGGATAGGATAGTATCAAATCCTTATCGTACTGAATGCTACGTGTTTGTGAGGGTGCAAACTCCTGGCGAATGACCGGGAGCCGGAAAACAAGACCGGGTATACTTTATTACTTGTCATGCCCTACGATCCGTTTGTCAGGTTCAGGTTTCTTCAGAAGCGGGGCAAAAAATGTTTGAAAAATTCGATTTGACAAAAACTGTGGATGATAAGACATTTGATACATCGCTGCCCGCGTTAAAGGAGAAGTTAGGCATTCTCCAGCGCACGCTGCGCGACCAGAATATCCCGACCATTATTGTCATCGAAGGATGGAACGCAGCCGGCATCACCATGTCGACTCACGGGATAATCCAGTCTCTTGATCCCCGTGGATTTACCCTTCATGCAACTGACAAACCCGGTGATGAAGAACGGGCACGTCCGTTCCTGTGGAGATTCTGGGTTAAAACTCCTGCGACAGGTCGCATAGCGATCTTTGCCCGCAGCTGGTACAGCCGGGCACTTGCTGAGAAGCTCTCCAACGTCAGCTGGAAAAAATTACTGAAAGATGAAATAATTTCAATAAATAATTTTGAGCGCCAGATGTCAGACAGTGGTGCAATTATCATCAAGTTCTTTTTACATATCAGCAAGGACGAACAGAAGATGCGGCTCCTGGAGCGCGAGAGAAATCCTCTCACTGCATGGCTTGTAACTCCACGGATCTGGGATTTCCATCATCATTATGAAACTTATCTTCCTATTATCGATGAGTTCATTGAAAATACCGATACCGTTTATGCTCCCTGGCATGTAATTGAAGCAACCGATCGGAAGTATACTATTCTCAAGGTATATTCACAACTTGTAAAAACCCTTGAAAAAAGAGCTGCTGCGGCACCAGGAGAACTATCCGGAAAAAGAAAACTGAAGGCCAGTGCCAGTCCCCCGAAAAATCCTGTCCGGAGAAGATCTTCTGCCGTTTCGTCCTATTCAAAAGAAGAGTGCCAGAAGACACTTGACAATCTCCAGATAGAGATGCTCGAGCTCCATTATCTCCTCTTCAAGCGGAAGATTCCTTTTATCATCGTCTATGAAGGGTGGGACGCAGCCGGAAAAGGCGGGAACATCACGCGTCTTGCACGGCACATGAACCCCCTGGGATATCATGTATTACCGGTCTCGGCCCCGAACGATTATGAAAAAAATCACCATTACCTCTGGAGGTTCATCCGGCATTTCCCGAAAGCCGGGCATTTTGCCATTTTCGATCGCTCCTGGTATGGGCGGGTCCTGGTCGAGCGTGTTGAAGGGCTCTGTTCAGAACCTGAGTGGCAACGGGCATACAGGGAAATAAACGAGATGGAGCAGGACTATGTTACAAGCAGCGGCGGGGGGATCATCAAGTTCTGGCTCGAGATCGATAAAGATGAACAGCTGAAACGGTTCAGACAACGGGAAGCAGATCCCCTCAAGCAGTACAAGATTACTGAAGATGACTGGAAAAACCGGGAGAAATGGGATCTCTATGAACCGGCAGTTAACGAGATGCTGGCACGCACCAGCACCCGCCATGCTCCCTGGATTGTCATAGAATCTGACGACAAATGGTACGCACGGGTCAAGACACTAAAGAATGTAATCCGGTACGCCGGGGACCTTCTTTGATATATCTTTAGCTGAGGGTAGAATCGACCCCCCTCCATTCTCAGGAAATTATAAATAAAAAATCTGAAGCCGAAGGGACTGCTCCGTACAGCCGGATTCCCGAATCCGGATATTTACCGCAGATCGTTAATTTTTTTGAAATTGCCGTTGACTGGCAGGAATGATTTATAATTGACGGGCGTCTTGGAATTTTAAGACGATGCATTGCATCGGTGCTTTGCACCAATTTATAACCAAACGACAGCAATACTGCATCAGTCACCATCAGAGATCTGCCGGCAGGGGAGAAACGTATGTATAAAGTACTGTATGTCGATGATGAACCGGTGCTTCTTGAAATAGCGAAGATTTTTCTGGAAAAATCCAAGGAATTCACCCTTGACATTACTACTTCTGCCAATGAAATTCTGAAAACAGATAAAATAAAATCCTATGATGCCATTGTGTCCGATTACCAGATGCCGGGGATGGATGGCATCACGTTTCTCAAGCATGTCCACACAGAATTCGGCGATATTCCCTTTATTATTTTTACCGGCAAGGGGAGAGAAGATGTCGTCATCGCGGCTCTTAATAACGGTGCTGATTTTTATCTCAATAAGGGCATTGATCCGAGATCCCAGTTCGACGAACTTGCTCAGAACATTAAAAGGGTAGTCAAACGAAGGCAGGCCCGTGAAGCGATCAAAAATTCCGAACGACGCCTGTCTGATCTCATAAATTTCCTCCCTGACCCGACCTTTGCAATAGACATTGACGGAAAGGTGATCGCCTGGAACAAAGCGATGGAAAAAATAACCGGGGTGCAAAAAACCACTATAACCGGGGAGTCAGATTTCGTCTATGCTCTCCCGTTTTTTGGTAAAAGGCAACCCATGCTGCTCGATCTCGTACTCCATGAAAATAAAGAGGCCGAAAAAGTATACCCGTTCATCCAGCATAAGGATGACAAACTCATTTCTGAAATGTATGTGCCGACGCTGTATGGTGGAAAAGGTGCCTCTCTCTCCTTCATCGCTTCGCCGCTCTATGATACAAACGGGAATATTACCGGCGCGATCGAAGTTGTCCATGATATCAGCGAGAACAAGAGGGTTGAACAAGATCTTAAGGAAAGCGAAGAACAGTATCGCTCGCTCTTTGAACATGCTCCCGATGCAATCCTGCTCCTGGAAGACACACGGTTCATCAGGTGCAACTCAAGGGCAACCGATGTATTCGGGTGCACAACAAAAGAAGAGATCCTTGAACAGTCTTTTATAGACTTTTCCCCGTTAATGCAGCCCGACAGGACAAGCTCTGAGCAGGAAGGCCTGGAAAAAATTTCTTCGGCACAACGTGGCATCCCGCAATTTTTCGAGTGGTTATTTACACGCCAGGATGGCACTCCCTTTTATGCCGAGGTTACCCTCAGCCAGGTAACAATTGAAGGAAAAATGCTGCTTCAGGCAATCGTGCGGGATGTGAGCAAACGCAAAGAAACAGAAGAAATGCTCCGGAAGAGTGAACGGATATACCGGGATGTCGTTGAGAACGAGACAGAATTGATCGCGAGATTCCTGCCCGATGGCACGCATATTTTCGTTAACGAGGCATACTGCCGGTACTTTAATAAATCCCGTCAGGATGTCATCGGTAAAAAACTGTTCCCAAGAATACCCCAGGAAGATCACCGGGAAATCCGGGACCATTTTGCGTCACTGGATAAGGAACATCCGTCCGCATCTCATGTGCATCGTATTATTATGACTGACGGATCTATCCGGTGGCAGCGCTGGTCCGATCGGGCAATATTTGATAAAAATGGCAGAATTATCGAATACCAGTCCGTAGGGCAGGATATTACGGAAAACAAGCAGACGGAAGAAGCACTTGCACTTGCCTGCCAGAAGATGAACCTCCTGTCAAGCATCACCCGGCATGACATCCTCAACCAGCTCACGGTACTTTCCGGTTACCTGGCATTATCTGAAGAATTTACAACTGACGAAAAACTTCTTGGTTTTATTAAAAAAGAAGAGATTGCAACGGAGAGGATCAATCAGCAGATCGCGTTTACCAAAGAATACCAGGACATCGGCGTTCACGCACCGCAATGGCAGAATGTGCATGATGTTATCATAAACGCCGCAAACCTGCTTGATCTGAGTCCGGTTTCTATCCAGATAGGCTTTAACAATATCGAAGTATATGCAGATCCTCTTTTGGGAAAGGTCTTTTACAATCTTCTGGATAACGCGGTGAAACACGGTGGAAAGACCAGCACAATTCAGTTTTCTTCCCGCCAATCCGGGACCCGTCTGACCATTATATGCGAGGATAACGGAGCTGGGATCGACGCCGAGACAAAGAAACATTTGTTTGAGCGGGGATACGGGAAACACCATGGATACGGGTTGTTCCTGATTCAGGAGATCCTTGCTATCACAAAAATAACCATTCATGAGTGCGGAGAACCCGGGAGCGGGGCACGGTTCGAGATCACCATTCCAAACGGTATGTACCGGTTTACCGCCAGGAAGGATGTCGAATCTGAGAAAAGAGAACCCTGAATCAGGGTTAATGTCGCAGCCCGGTCTCACCGTATGGTGTTGACAGATATCTCCATGATCAGTATGAGTATCGGAAAACCGGATCTTCTTTTTCAGACGAAGGATAATCATCAGGTTTGCGAAGCACTAAACGGGTAAAAACCAGAACCAGAAACAAGAGAGGCCAATTCCGTGGTGATACCGGGTATTACCGGGGCATCCTTTTTGTATTTCATGACCGGAACAACGACCGAAGTCCCGATCGGAGAAGCGGGGTTGCGCACCGGAGAATGGCGGGCTTTAAGAGGAGTTTTTTTACTAGTACCCCGGGTCGGTCCATATCACCGTACTTAAGTATTGTGCTGATAATATCAGGATTGTTGAGCGCCCGGATTAACGCATCCATCTCCGAATCAGATAATTTCTGGCGCAACTGAAAGATGCGAAATCCCAGATCAAGGTCCCGACCAATGTCTTCCTGCCACCGTCGCTCATATTCTGCGAGCGCTGCATCTGTGAACCGGTCAGCTTCACAACAGGTAACAGCCACAGCAGCCGCATGACGGGCCGAACGGATGCCGGTATACACGCCCCCACCGGATGTGGGTTTTGCAAACCCGGCAGCATCCCCGGCAAAGAGGGTGCGGTGACCATAGGTTCTCGGCATCAGGCCAAGGGGAAGTGTCCCGGTCACCAGATGCATTGAGTTTTCACCAAATTTTTTTCGGAACGCTGCAAACAGTTCCGGTACTCCCGCCTGACTGCACAGACCGATGCGTACCCGCCCTTCACCTGAGGGGATCATCCATCCGAAAAAGTCCGGGGATGCGCCGGGATAGATCTCCACGAACCTCGAATCGCATTCGTGGACCAGATCTGCCTGGATACCGGCAAGATACGTCCTGGCCCTTGGCATACTGAAGATGCGGGCAATGCTGCTCCGCGGGCCATCTGCGGCAATAAGGAGCCTGAATGGTATCTCCTGATGTCCGTTCACGCCCCGGGTCAGGAGAGTTGTTCCATGGACGTCATACGCAGCAGTCTTTAAGGAGAACTCCGCCCCTGCGTCAGCTGCATGTTCTGCCATTTCACGATCAAGAGCCCCGCGATCGACAACAACTGCTTTTTGCGTCTTTGCATTGATCAGGATTTCACTTCCGGAACCGGACACGACACGGGCACCATAGACCCGGTTGAGGACCGATCGTTCTGATACACGACATTCCGCAAAAGCAGCACCTGACAGGAGCCCTGCACACTGCACCGGATAGCCGATCGTCCCATGCTCTTCGATACAGAGCGTTGTGAGACCGCTTTGGGCACATTCAGCTGCCGCAGCACTTCCGGCCGGGCCGGCGCCGATCACAATGACATCGTACATGGAAACACAAGCAGGGGATACACGGGTGATTAACCCGAGACTATTATTTTTTTTCTTCAGGTTTTTGAAACTGACACGTTTTGTCCTTTGTTGTCCATTTTTCATCCATGAGATTTGGTTTTGGACTTTCTTTCTGGTAGACACCCAACAGGATGGAAAACAGGCCAAAAACAAATGCAAAGTTGCCAAGTATAACGATAATCAGGTTGTCGGACAGGGCGGGGAAGTACCAGAGAAGACCGGCTAACAGGATTGAACCTGCAATAAACATACCGGGGATAAGGATATATTTGGTTTTTGGGTGGGTGAGTGCAAGCGTGACATCAGTAAAGCCATTATAAAATGCGATCCCTGCGATGATGAGCAGAAAAATAATTTCAACGACCGGCTGCACCAGGAAGGATAAAACTACCACAACGAGCAAACCTGCGGAAAGACCAAACCAGAACGGCGACTCATCGCCCTTTGAAGTAATGGCAAGGAAGAGAAATGCCGCAATAGCCAGACCGGCTAAAAGAAGGAACATTCCATAAAAAGTTGCTCGCAGCAGTTCTGGAAACAGCAGTGCCAGGAGCCCGAAAACAACACCGATAATGCCCCAGATGAGGCATGAGAGTCTTGTGTCCATGAAAGTATCACCGGATACGATTAATGAAATACACCTGCATCCATCTCTCCATTTAGCGCCACAACTACAAAATTCATCCTATCAGGTTTATAAATTTCCCCGCAATACTGTTCAGGTAATACCGCAAATATCATAAGAATATCATTGTGGAGAGCTCCATCATCCCCGGGTAACTTAAAAAAGAGAATTCCTCATCTTTACGGTATTTTTATGTCTGCTTCACCAGCCTTTGAAAAACACCACAATGATCCATCTCCCGATAAGGTTATGAATGACGAACTGTCTGCTGTACGAAAAAAACACATCAAATTATTGTCACCAGAAAAACCCGGGTTTCTTCACCATTTCATCCTTTTTTCCTGTATTCTTACCAATATAATTTTTCTTTTAACGATGAGTGATTATTTCGCCATCTTTATTGCAGCCAGTTTCTACCTCAATATGTTCTACTTTGTTATCCTGTTAATCCCGACGAATTTTGACAGAACGGGACTTTCGAAAAACGAGATCATCCGTTTTCATGCATGGCTCAGGGACAGTGGTATTAAATCTGGAACGTCACGATTTACCCGGCTCTTCATCAACTCCTTTTTCATGAACAGCAGGGCATTGTCTCTGGGGATCGGGCTGATATTTTCCGTCGATATTGTTTTTGCACTCGTATCGTATTCTATCATGGACCTTCCCCTAATCACGACTGTCATTGTCATCGCTCAATGCAGTATCATTATTCTTTTTTATCTTCTGGTCTGGAAGATAGAGCCTTTCTCAACGGAATTTGAGAGAAATGTCGAGCAGGTCAGAAGAAGGCTTTCACGGGGAAATATTCCACCGTGGATGGTGTCTGCGATCTTCATGACAGGTATCCTGCTCGCAGTATTTTTATTCCTGACAGCGATCATTCTCCTGCCCGGAATGACGGTAACTGCATTCATGAGCCAGTCCGGGCTCAATGAACTGGCATACCTTGTCTTATTTATCACAATCCTTGCAGTCAGCCAGTATTTCCTCATCCGGCACATCCACGGTATAACAAGCCGTGCGATGGCCTCACGTATTCTGGATTTCCAGGAAGATGCTCTCAAAGAACTGACCGGAATACATGATGACGGGAGTTTCAGAAAGCCAGACGAAGGAGAGGACTCGTTCGAAATGACTGCCCTTCTTCTTGAGTCAAGGATATATTCAATACAACAACATACACTGCTTGGTATATTTCCTGTTTATACTGTTGATATTGACGTTTCGGCACTCATGGACAGCACGACACGTGCCGCGATCAAACGATACATTGAACGGCAAAAAGATAATCCCGAAGATCTGTAACCCGGAATAAAAGATCAAAAACATCCGGAGACATATGACAACCGGATATCCCATGAATCCCCGTTTTTTGGATGCTTCACCAAGTCCAACAGGCAGGCAAAAAGAAAATTTTTAGATCCAGGGGTTTTCCCGTTTTAAGGTACCATTGCACGGGTTATTCGCGCCAGAAACTGAAAAATTCGATGTGGAAAATTTTTTCTATGGCATAGAGGATCGCAAAGAAAAAGACTGCATACAGGAGAAAGTTTACCAGAAAACTCATCCAGCCGACAATACCCGCTGCTGATACTATCATGTTTGAGAGTGCATCGGCGATCACAATCGCACAGAGAATACCAATAAAAAACATTGCCCATTTTTTAACGGTTGCATAGTCCATGCCTATACTGGGTTCCTGAACTATAAATACCTCAAATAAAGGGAGTACCAGTCAACCCCACTGAAAAAATAACACACCCGGCATTACATCTTGACGATCGTGCTCGGATCGCATGACGTGATTTTTCCGTGCAGGTTGCTTTCGACAGGAATTTACCAAAACCATTATTGGATTTCCCGCCTTTATACGGGCTATGAATGATGATCTGCAGGAGAATTTACCAAAAAGAGAAGAGACAGTGACGGACAGTACTGCAACCCAAAAGCCACAGCCAATCGGCCTCGCATTCTCTATCGCTCTCGCACTAGTCGGACTCCTGGCTCTCCTGATCATCGTTGTGAATATACCGGGCATCAAGGCATCAGCCGGCGTCAGTATGACCCGGTCTGACTGGACACTGCAGTCATATGCGGATACGACAGGCACTTTCGTCCCGTTGAAACCCGGAACAGAGGTAACGGCCATATTTGGCAGTGACGGCAGAGTAAGCGGTTCTGCCGGATGTAACCATTACAGTGCAACCTATACAGTCCGGGATTTTGCGATATCCATCTCCCCGCCGGTATCGACAAAGATCTTCTGCGGTGATCCAGACGTCATGCAACAGGAGTCTGCTTACCTCAATGATCTTGTAGGATCAGGGGAACTGCGTATCAGCGAATCGAACCTGATATTTTATGATGGGTCCGGGAAACCTGTGCTTGTCTTTGTGAAAGGATAAGAAAAGCAGGGGGCAGAATAAAAATCGAGGAAATTTTTCAATCCAAAACCGGGATTGACCTTAAAAGTGAACCTTATTTAAATCAATACAGGACCGGATACATGAAAGAAAATCGCTTGGCGGAATATGACGAGATACTTGTATCACAGAATCCCTGTATGATGAATTTCCGCCGCCCCGGCAGGGCACCCCCGCGGCGGATCAGTGACTGCAAAATCCAAATAAACTCCCTGCCCCCCCGCCGTGCCCCGGAGGGGCCCTGAGGCGGGGAATTCTCGTACATATTATGAGGTGCCTGGCAAAAATTATCAGATCAATTTCCCATCCCAGATTCGTAGCAATGATAGTCGTTCGACTAGGGGCTATACGCCAAAAAAATTACCGCTCGATCAGATGGATGTGCTCATCGGTTTTCTTTGCCAGTCCGGTACGGCCCTGCAGGCGGGCAACGTCTGATATCGCCTCGAGCACGTGGACGGATTCTTCAAGAAACGAGAGAACATCGGCAGGAAACATTTCAATTCCATACTCATCGAGCATGAAGGCTGCTATCTGCCGGTGATCAAGACCGTTTTCACGCAGTTCGATCACTTTTTTTGCAAACTTTTTCTCCGGGCAGCCGCATAAGGGTGAATCCTTGCACTCACAGCGGAGAAAATCGTTGAAAAAAGCGAGGATCTGTTCCCTCACGGCAAAATCAAGCGCATCATAATCGAGGCGTGACGAGAGGGTCTCGAGCATGGTTCCCGAAAAGGCCAGTTCGGGAAGGCGAAAGCCCGCCAGCCGCTCTAACTTTTTTGCATGGCGGAACCGTGCCCTGTCCGCGATCACTCCTCGTCCCCTGTTCCTTCATCAAAGTTTTTCAGCGAGGCCATTGCCTCACCCATCCGCTCGCATTCGATCAGCCATTCATCGAAAAGCGTCGTCTGCTCGACATCATCTTTTAAGTATTTCCCGCAGCAGGACGCCTCATCAATGACACTGGCCCCGATATTAGCTGCCGTTTCAAGCGCAAGCTCCATATCCTTCTCAATAGCAGCCCTGCCATTCTTAACGAGCGCTTTTATGTCTTTCTCAAAGCCGCCTGCCAGGTACAACCGGCAGGAGGCAAAGAGCACAAGTTTGGGGAGCTGGAGGATCTCAATGATCTCGCCCAGCTCACCTTCCGGCGCTGCAGACATTACAATCGTTTCAACCTGCGAGAGCTTATCGACCGCTTCTTCAAACGTGTAGCGTTTATTCTGGTAGAGTTTGATGATCTTCAGGACGGACACGGTAATGTCCACGGAGAAATTATCAAGCACCCGGAACCCTTCGGGAAGCTCATCGCTCTTGGGATCTGCCTCAAAACTGGCTTCACCGAGGGTTTTTAACCAGTTGTCCCAGCGTTCCTGGTTGTAAAAAATATAAAACAACTTGAGCGGTTCCTCTTCAGTTTTTTTACTTGCCTTTTTTACCATTTCAGTACACTATTCGTTTGCGAAATTAAAGGGTTTTGTTGTCGATGTACGCCATGGCAGATCTCCTATGAGCCTAAGACGAAGATTCACGCGGTCACGTGGCCGGACCATCACCACTAATCGTTATTACCCTTGACCTTCAATATTCCAGACAACCAAAGGTGATGAAGTGGACAGACCGGAAAAACTCGTAATGGCCAGATATGGGGAGTTATTTTTAAAGAGTGAACCGGTGAAACACCATTTTATCGGTATGCTCCTGCGCAATATCGGAAAAGCCCTTTCTGCCTCATCACTTGGCTATCATTTTGAAACCCCCCGCGGGCGCATCCTGATCCACGGGGACGATCCGAAGGCGATCTCCGCCGTTGTCTCCCGGATTTTCGGCATCGTGGATGTCAGTATCTGTTCGCGGACAGGCCCCCGGCTTGAAGATATCTGTGAAGAGGCAGTCTCCTTGGCATCAGCGAACCTTCGTGCAGGTATGAGTTTTGCTGTCCGTGCAAAACGGCAACAGAAGACCGGCCCCGACAGCCAGGAACTCGGTACCCTGATAGGTTCGGCGGTTTATGATCATATTCCTGGCCTGCAGGTAGACCTGGATACCCCGGATTATGAAATCTTTGTTGAAGTGCGGGACTTTGGGGGTCTTGTGTACGATTCCCGCATTGCAGCACCCGGGGGGTTGCCATGGGGGACACAGGGCCGGGTGCTTGCATTACTCTCATCGGGTATTGACTCTCCGGTCGCATCCTGGCTGATGATGAAACGCGGGTGCGAGGTCACCCACCTGCACCTCGATGCCGGGCGGTGGGCAGGAAAGGATGTCGCCCTGGCAGCAATAGAAAATCACCGAAGGCTCTCCCGCTGGTGCCCGGGAAATCCCCTTTCTTTGGTGATTGCAGGCAGCGAACCTTTGTATGACCGCATGGATGAACTTCGCATCGCGCCCAGGTACCGCTGTGTCATCTGCAAACGCTTCATGCAGCACGTGGCAGGATGCCTGATGGAAAAAGAAGGAGCGCTAGCGGTGATTACCGGTGAGAATCTCGGCCAGGTGGCCTCCCAGACACTGGCAAACCTCTCGGTTATTTCAGAAGCAGTTACAGTACCGGTGTTGCGCCCGCTCATAACATACGACAAGGAAGAGACCATCACCCTTGCACGCAGGATCGGGACGTTTGATGCACACCCGGGGGATCTGGCATGCCGGGCAGTACCGTCCATGCCGGCCACTGCGGCAGACCTCGAGTCAGTAAAAAAGTGCGAGGAGAAGATGAGTATCGATGAGATCACCGCGGGAACGTTATCAGATGTGCAGTTCGTCACCGCTTTGAACGGCGAAATCGTGAAAGAGATATGATTCGTGTAATTCTGATGCGCAGTTCATTGAGGTGATGAACGCACGGGGTGACGCCATGCAGGGAAATGATTATCCATCCTATAGAGCGCTTGGTGAATCCGGCGAACTGGTAGAAAGGATCGAACGGGCATATACGCTCCTGGAATCCTGCACGCTGTGCCCAAGAAGATGCAGGATAAACCGGCTTAAAGACGAGCGGGGGGTTTGCCGGACCGGACTCCTTCCGGTAATTTCCAGTTACGGGCCCCATTTCGGTGAAGAGCCACCCCTGGTTGGACGCAATGGATCCGGGACGATCTTTGTGACCCACTGCAACCTTGCCTGTCAATTCTGCCAGAACCATAACATCAGCCAATGCGGAAGTGGAGAAGAAGTGTCTTGTGAGAAACTGGCAGAGATGATGATCCGCCTCCAGGAACAGGGATGTCATAACATCAACCTGGTCACTCCTACCCACATAGTACCCCAGATTCTTGCCAGCCTTGAGATTGCGATACAGGATGGATTACGTATTCCCCTTGTCTTTAACAGTGGCGGGTATGATTCCGTGGATACTCTCCGCCTTCTGGATGGCATCATTGATATCTATATGCCCGATGCAAAATATGGCAGTGACGAGATTGCCGGCACTCTGTCTCATGCCCAAAACTATGTTGCCACCATGAAAGCAGGTATTGTAGAGATGCATCGCCAGGTCGGTGATCTGGTCATAGAGAAGGGTATTGCCATACGCGGGATGATTATCCGGCACCTTGTGTTACCGGATAATCTTGCCGGAAGTGACCTCGTCTTACCATGGATTGCACAGGAAATTTCACCCGATTCGTATGTAAATATCATGGACCAGTATCACCCCTCATGGCATGCCGGCAATGCGGATGACGTGTCTCTTCCCCGTTCTCTTCACCGGAGAATAGGAGCGGAAGAATACCAGTTTGCGATACGATGTGCCCTGAAGAGCGGTCTGCACCGGTTTTTAAAAGATTGATACGGCATCGAAGGAATATACTAGCTCGATCGTCGAGTACACAATATCCCCATGATTACCGTGGCCTCCAAAAAAACCCGGGTTGGTAGCTCGTTGGCAGTTTACCTGTGGATTCCCGGTTCAATATTTTTAAACCTGATGCACGAGAATACTCACGTGCAGCCCATGATCCGTCTCCTTTTTGTTGATGATGAACCGGAACTCCTCGCTATGAGCAGGATATACCTCGAGAAGGGGGGTGAAATGAGTGTCGCGACGGCGATCTCTGCAGTTGAGGCGCTCCGTCTGCTCGGGCAGCAGAAATTCGATGCGATCGTCTCAGATCATATAATGCCCGGCATGGACGGGCTGGAACTCCTCAAAACGATCAGGAACAACGGAGACCGGACACCATTCATCATCTACTCCGGGAAAGGGCGGGAACATGTGATCCTCGAAGCCCTCAACGGCGGGGCGGATTTCTTCATCCAGAAGGGAGGTGACGCTATGGCGCAGTACGCGGAGATGAAGCACAAGATCCTCCTGGTAGTAAAGGAGAGGCAGACCGAAGCCGCCCTTCGGGAGAGCGAGGCCAGGTACCGCGGAGTAGTCGAGGACCAGACGGAGTTCATCTGCCGGTTCCGGCCCGATGGAACGATCACGTTTGTGAACGCTGCTTACTGCCGGTATTTCGGGCGCAGTTTTAGCGAGGTGATTGGAATCCGGTTCTCACCCCGGATCCCGGAGGAGGAGAAGATTCTTGTCCGGAACCACTTCAGGTCTTTGACAGCTGAACACCCTTTTGCCATGCTCGAACACAGCACTATAGCACCCGGGGGGGAGGTCAGGTGGCAGCAATGGAACGACCGGGCTATCACCGATGATGAGGGCCGGGTGATCGAGTACCAATCGGTAGGCCGTGACATTACCGACCGGGTGAAGACCGAAGAGGAACTGAAAAGGTACTCCGGGCACCTTGAAGAGCTGGTTGAAGAACGGACCCGGAAGCTGAAGGAGGCAGAGAGGTTCTCGGCCATTGGCGAAACCGCCCATATTGTCGGCCATGACCTGAGAAACCCACTCCAGGTGATCCTATTCAAGATCTTCATCGGCCAGACGAAGATGGAACAGATGAGTCATGATGAGCGTGCAGTGATAACGAAATACCAGCTCAATGACCTATGGAAGACGATCGAGGACCAGGTGTTGTACATGAACAAGATCATTCTCGATCTCCAGGACTACGCCCGCCCGCTGGAGGTGAAACGGTCGCTGGTCCCCCTGCGGGATCTCATTGAAGACGTGATTTCCACGACAGATTGCCCGAAAGAGGTAACCCTGACGATCGATATCGATCCCGCGTTTGTAATCGAAGCCGACCCCTACCTGTTCAGGAGGATCGTCTCAAATCTCCTCATGAACGCGTTCCAGGCGATAACCGGCGCCGGGAAAGTCACCGTTTCCGCGTACCGGAACGATTACGAGAACGTTATCGAGATCCGGGACACCGGAACCGGTATGAATGAGGCCGAGCTCCAGAAGGTATTCTCTCCCCTCTATACGACTAAACCAAAAGGGACCGGGCTCGGCCTGAACGTGAGCGAGCGGCTCATCCGGGAACATGATGGGAACCTCGTCCTTAAGAGTAAACCTAAAGAGGGTACAACCGCTGTCATTACACTCCCGGTACGGGAAGTCAGGAGCGGAACTTCCTGATCAGAACTGTTATTATAGGATATAGACCATAGTTTTCCCGGAAGAGCGAGAACTATTCCTGGAAGATGCCCCGGAAGATCAAAGAAATCGTACCCGGGAATCCTCTTATAGGAGTTCTGTCGTCAGAACATAAATGAATACCTCCATGAAAAAAGGAAAGCGGAAATGGCAGCGTACGTCAGGGGGTCATGATAATTTCTTCATACAGGGCAGGTTCATGAACAAACATGATGAGGAGGGGCTGATACCGTGCTGCGGCAGGAGATAAACCGGTTCATCTCCGGTATCAAAGGAAAGAGATACCTTAAAAAGGGGCTTGAGCTGGGCAGGGCCGGCATGGCAGAAGAAGCGATCCGGCTTCTCGGCAAAGCCACAGGCGGCGGGGAGGCGGATGCGGAGATCCTGAATGCACGGGCGGGGCTCCTCGTCTCTGTCGGGAGGAACGAAGAAGCGCTCAACGATATATCCCGGGCGATCAGCCTTGATCCGATTTCATCCGACCAGTTTATCAACCGGGGGAACATCCTTCGCGGCCTGGGGCGGTACGAGGAAGCAGCCAGTGACTATATCCGGGGACTTTCCCTCAGCCCTGCAGATGGTGACGGGTGGTCGGTCCTTGCCGGGGTGTTCAACCGGCTTGAAAGATATGATGAAGCGCTTTCTGTATCCGACCGGGCGATAGCGATCGATACTTTGAATGAAACTGCGTGGTATCACAAGGGAAATGCGCTCTTTGCACTTGGCAGGTTCGAAGAAGCGTTGACCGCGTATTCCCAGGCCCCGGGGATCTACCCGAACGACAGGTATCCCTGGACCGACCGGGCGAAGCGGCTCAAATCGGAGGGCAGGGAAGAAGAAGCCCGCAAAGCCCGTGAAATGGCGGCCCTTATCGCAGTCAAGAAGCTGAATATCCGCCGCTGTGAAAAGGAGATTGAGATGAGGAAAAAAGGCGGCAGGAACGGTTCCTGAACATCACGAGAGCCGAAGCAGCTGGTCGCTGGCCCACTCGGTCACCTTCTCTTCGGTGATCTCATTCTCAGCCTCGAGCTCACGTATCTTCTCCCGGATGGTATTGATGAGCTCCCCGGGATTCACCGGCTTCATGATGAATGCCGCAGCACCCGAGTTCAGCGACTTGACAGCGTTGTCGAGGCTCGCGAACCCAGTCACCATGATGCATTTTGTAGCGGGGCGGATCTTCAGGATCTCCATGAGAAGCCTGGTACCTTCCATGTCGGGGAGTTTGATATCGAGGAGGGCTATAAGGAAAGGGGTTTCCTTTACCTTTTCGATGGCATCCGCGGCGTCTGCTGAAGTCTCCACCGTGTAACCATTCAGTTCGAGGATCTCCTTCAGGGTGGAGAGGATGCCTGGGTCATCGTCAACGATGAGAATGTCTGTCATAATAATTCCCGCTGTTCACCGCCCGGACCTGAACCGCCAGAGGTTCTGCTTCGTCCAATAATAACGTTTATCCTCCTCCTTTATTAACCGGAGCCTGATCTCCCCAAAAATAAGGCGAAGGAGCGAGAAGATGGTATTAGCGACCATGATGATCGATACTGCAACGAGGAGATCCATATCACCACCCCTGCCTGATCTGAAGGAGGGACGCATAGTACGAGTAGAGCTGCACGGCAAGGTTGAACCACGTGTAGATGATCATGGGAATGAACAAAATTTTCACCAGCATATCAGCAAACACGGGGTTCTGTACAAACTTAAGCCGGTACACCCCATCGATATAGAGGACAAGGAGGACGAGACCGGTCCACGGGCTCATCCTGTACGGTATCCCGGAGATGATATCGACAATGATGAACGTGAGGAGGAGGCTATGGAATACGAGCATCACCCAGAAAAAACCGGCGTTCACGATGTCCCGCGCCGTAGCATTGTTCCAGCCGTGGCGGGACATGGTCTCGAGGCCGCCCCTGAGCCACCGGGTCCGCTGGTTCCAGAGCTTATTGAACCTCAGAGGGACCTCAGTCCACGCCATCATGCCCATCCCCACCGTGACGTGATACCCGAGTTCTTTCAGACAGACCGTGAGCTCGTAGTCCTCGGTCATGCTTCTTTCATCAAAGTACTGGCCTGTCACCTCCCATCTCCGGTACCGGAACTCCTCCACGTCCCTGAGGGCTTTGTACTTGTAGACAGCCGCCATGCCGTGGACGACCTTAATCTCCCCGGGCCTTTCCAGCCTGGAGGAGTCGAATTCGGCATATTCAACGTGCTGGAAATGCCAGAGCGCCCGTTCCCGGCGGTTCATCGTTGTCGGACGGATGATTCCTGCCCGTGAACAAACTGCCCCGAGCCGGTGGTCGCGCCGGAATTCCTCCATCGCGATCTCGACGTAATCATCATCAAGGATCGTGTCGGCATCAACGGTTATTACGTAATCATATCCTGTAATCGCATCGATTGCCTGGTTCATCGCGCCCGATTTCCGGTGGGTATTGCCGACTGTCTCAGCGACACGCACACCGAGGGAACGGGCAACTTCAACTGTCCCATCAGTGCTGTTGTCAGAGATGACAAAGATGTCCGTACGGTAGGTCTGGTTAAGAAGGGACCGGATAGTGTCCCCCACGGTCCGTTCCTCATTGTGGGCCGGAATGATCGCTATAGTCCGTCTCTTCTCCATGTCCCTCCCGGTTCTCTTCCGGCACCGGCGGCAACCTGTTCACCGGGAATTGTGACCGGAATGGTTACTGTGCCCATGCAGGACCGATGTAATAGTAATTTTAATTAGTAGTGCACTGTTTATTAGTTTCACGGTTTGGATATAACGATACGCTTGTTATCCTTTCCGCAGGTTATATTTGGATTGGAGAATCACCATTAACCAAAAGCTGACACCATGGATGGACGCACTTCATTAATCCTTCTCATCGCTGCAATCGCCTTAGTGCTGGCTGCAGGCTGCACCGCACCTGCACCGGACGGGACACAGGAAACTACCGTGAGTACGACAATGGTAACTGCCGCCCTGCCAACGGTGAATGTTGCGGAGGCAACACTGTCACCAGTCGAAGCGACCAATGTTTCTGCAAACGTAACCGGAGGTCCTGTGCCGGTACCGGCTACGACCGAGCAGGCTGAAACGACTCCGGTGCCTTCCCCGGTCGCGACCACCGGTATTTCTGTAAACACAACAAACCCGACACCTGCTCCTCGCGAGATTTACTATGGGAATTTAGCAGTGTTCATGGACCGGGAAGGGTATGCACTCGTCAATTTCGAAGATATCGGGTACCCTATCCTCAAGCCCGGCGACAAGTTCATCGTAAGGATCACTGCCGACCACGCAATACTGGCGTACGTAATCCGGACCTACGACACCCCGCTCCTGAGGACAAACGACGGTCTGCCGACCTATAACAAATACGACAGGACCTATGACTACGGGAGACTCCTTCCCATCATGAAACTCGAAAACATTTACGACGGCGGGAGCGACTTTACCGTAAAAGATCTTGGGAAATATACCCTTGTCCTCGATACCCGGCTTTCTACAATGGACTACCGTTTCGTGAATGAGGTTACCACGGTTTCGGTCCGGATCCTGAAGGTCGAGTGAATACAGGACTGATGTAGAATTCCGCGCTTTCCTGCTGCCATTACATTTTTTTAAAAACCAGTATCTACACGATCGCCGTATGCGCATGGGACACAGCCTCTTCCGGCACGGATATCCAGGGCTCCATCGTCAGGAGCAAGTGAAGAACTTTCTTCAAATCTGTCTTTTTTCATGTTGCGGCAGACTGCAGAACCGGAGTGTGGAAAACACTTCTTATTCGGGAATTGTTTTGCGAGCCGATGGAGTATCCCAATCTCAGTTCCAATGAAAAACTGCCATGTCGTGCACACCTTCTGAATCTGAATTGTAGCACTTCAGATGAATCAGAAAAAACGTTTCATTGAATATTAAATAACAATATTTTTTAACCACAGCGTGCTACAAATATTAAGAAACGTAATAACAAGGTGACTTCATGCATATTCCCGACGCATTCATACCAATCCCCCAAGGCATCATATACTGGATCATCGCTCTGGTATTTGTCGTACTTGCCCTCCGCTGGGCAAAAAACGAGATGAGCGAGGAAAAGATTCCGCTGATTGCTGTCCTCGCTGCCGGTATCTTTGCTCTGCAGTCCTTCAACCTGCCGGTTTCAATGGGAACCAGCGGACATCTTGTTGGCGGAGCGCTTGCTGCAATTATTCTTGGTTCGCCATTTGCCGCTGTATTTATCCTGACACTCGTATTAATTGTTCAGGGAGTCCTGTTCGGGGATGGGGGGATTACCACCATGGGTGCAAATATCCTGAATATGGGTGTTATCGGGGGATTTGTCGGGTTCTACTCATTTAAGGGACTGTTGGGCGTAACAAGGAACATAACCATCTCGACATGTATCGCAGCATGGCTCGCATGCCTGATACCCGCACTTGCGGCAGCCGGTGAGATGTTCCTTGCAGGTACATTCCCGTTATATGAGGGATTGATTGCAATGGGAGTGTATCATGCACTCATCGGTGTCATCGAAGGACTTGTTACGATAGTTGCCATTCGCCTTATAATGAAAGCACGTCCCGATATTGTAGATATCAGGGAACCCTTGATCAAAGGAGTGAATGTCTGATGGACAACAAAACATTTCTCATCGCCGGAATTATTATCGCCCTGCTTATCGGGGTGCTCGCAGTATTCCTCGCTTCCGGGGATCCCGATGGCCTCGAAAGTACTGCACTGATGATCCAGGGTCAAAAAAGCCTGACCGGAGACACTCCTCCGGATGCAGAAATCCAGGAAGATCTCGATGGCAAATTTTCCTACACCTCACCAATGCCGGATTATTCCCTTGGGGAACAATTCGGGCCAACCGGGGGTATAATCGCCATTGTTTTTGGCATACTGCTCGCTTTCGTACTCGTTTTTGGAGCACTCAAGCTCGCTGCACTCATCAAGTCCGGGAAAGCAAAATCAAACCAATAGAACTTTAATTTTTTTTCGCTCATGGTACCAGATACATGCACCTCATAGAAACCAGGGATCTTTCCTATTCCTATTCCTCCGGAAGCCAAAAAGCGCTGGACAGAATCAATTTTATCGCACCACGGAATGCACGGATCGCAGTGCTGGGATCCAACGGAGCCGGGAAAAGCACGCTCTTCAAGCACTTCAATGGCATCTTCAGGCCCACATCCGGTTCTGTCCTGATACGGGGAGAACCGATCACAAAAACAAACATACGTGAGGTGCGCAAGTTTGTTGGCATCGTCTTCCAGAATGCAGATGACCAGATCTTTTCACCGACTGTAGAACAGGATGTTGCTTTTGGACCGACGAACCTCGGACTTGATAGCGAGACGATCCACCACCGGGTGCATGAGGCACTCAGGATAATGGGCATCGAAGACCTGAGCGATCGTGTCCCGCACCACCTGAGCGGGGGAGAAAAGAAAAGGGTCGCAATCGCCGGTGCTATTGCAATGGAGCCCGAAGTTCTGGTGCTTGATGAACCAACTGCAGGTCTCGACCCCCGGGGAATACACGATCTCCTGGGATTCATCAACGATTTAAAAAAGAGTTCCGGCATGACGGTGATCTTCTCAACTCATGATGTCAGCCTTGTTCCCGAGATAGCCGATTACATCTACGTCATGAACAGAGGCAGGATTGTTGCACAGGGAACAATTGCTGAAGTTTTCATCCAGACTGAATTACTCAAATCGGTTCGTCTTGATGTTCCTCTCTACCCAAAACTTATCCAGTCGCTCCGAAATAAGGGAATTCCGGTCTCCATGGCTTTCACGTTCGAGGAAGCCGAAAAAGCGTTTCTTGAGGCATTCAAAGGCGGATCATGATCGAAGAGCTCTTCCATATTGAGAAACAGGCTTACCGGGACAGTTTTATTCACCGGCTTGATGCGAGGGTAAAGATAATCCTTGCCTTTACGGTGATCATCGCAATAGTAGCAGTCCCCTACTCAGTAATGGTGTATACTGTAGGGGGCATTTTTTTTGTTTTCTTCATGGGACTATGGATTCTCTCACAATTATCACCGGTAGTATACATAAGGAGACTTGCCGAGATTATCCCGCTCTGGGGGATCGTAATATTTTTCCAGATCTTTTTGAAGAATAAATATTATACTGAGTATCATGCACTCCTGACCCTGCCATTCGGGATTGCCGTCTATCATGAGTCGGTTACTTTTGCTTTCGTCCTGCTGGTGAAATTTGTCATATCAATATCTTTTATCATCCTGCTCTCGTCGACAACAAAAATTCAGGATATGCTGGAGGGAGCGACACGGCTCGGGCTCCCCGCTGATTTTGCATTAGTACTCGGGATGATGATCCGTTATCTCTTTGTTTTTGGTTACATCTATCGGAAAGTAACAGAATCTCTTGTGACACGTTGTTTTGACGCGTTCGACCGGAAATTACCCTACCGGTACCGTATCCGGCAGCTGGGGTACACTATCGGGACGATGTTTATCAGGGCGTACGAACAGGGCGAGAGAGTCTACATCAGCATGCTGTGCCGGGGGTATGGAAGGGACAGTTATCTTTTTGTCAAGAAAAAACCCCTGCGACAAGGTGATCTTGTTTTCCTTACCCTGTCGATGATGATTGTTCTCACAGTACCCGTTATCGTCTGGCTGGCACAGTTTCGTCTTGTATAACATTACTTTTTTGTAATCCGGCTACCATCTGTTCACTATGGAATATCCTTTCGGTCATGGGTTTATCACCAGTATCACCCTGATTGCACAACATTTTGCGCTGCCTCCCGAACAGGCCTGGTTCGGGGCCGGCGATCATGTTGAAGGACTGGTGCTGCCGGAAAAATTCAAAGGTACAGATATCGAGGAGATCACGACCCTGTTGCGGAAGAAAGTGATCTGGCACCAGCCAGGTACCATGGATAAAGAAGATGCCCGCGATGTAGTAACTACCCTGCAACGGCTGGTCATTGCAATCGATCGCGAGCTGGGGATTGCGGATGCAACTATCGGACAATTCCGGTGAAGCAATACCCTTTAATTACTCTTTAAAGAATTCCTTCAGTTCGGTTTAAGTCAGTTAAAGACCAATAATTATTGTGATTACCGTACAGTATTTTTTTTACTTTTTACGGGAGGTTTTGCTTGACTGAAACGTACGATGCATCTCATATAACCGTTCTCGAAGGGCTTACTCCGGTCCGCGAGCGCCCGGCCATGTATATTGGCAGTACAGACACCCGGGGGCTCCACCATCTTGTCTATGAAGTTGTAGACAACTCTATTGATGAGGCACTCGCCGGCTACTGCAATCTTATAACAGTAATGATTAATAAGGACGGTTCTGTAGCTGTCGTCGATAACGGGCGTGGCATCCCAGTCGATACAATGGAGAAGAACCACAAGAGTGCTCTTGAAGTCGTCCTCACGGTCCTTCATGCCGGGGGAAAATTCGATAAGGCAAGTTACCAGGTCTCCGGGGGTCTTCATGGTGTCGGCGTATCGGTGGTCAATGCGCTCTCCAACTGGCTTTCCGCCCGCGTGTATCGCGACGGGAATGTCTATGAAATGCGATTCAGCCAGGGCAAACCCACCAGTCCGCTCTCCCAGCATAAAGAGACCCTCAACGAACTTCTCGAACGCTACCAGCTCTGGTACGGGGAACCAGCCCCCTTCACCCGCACCGTACCGCCTGCACAGATACCATTGGGCACCCGGCAGGATCCCAATGCACCAGTACCTGATCCCGCCAGCATCGAAAACGAACAGAGAGCGGAATTTTTAGCCAGGTTTGGATCGAAGATAACCGGCACCCGGATCCACTTCGTACCTGATGCCACAATATTCGAGACAACAACCTTTGATTTTGATGTGCTCGCTCACCGCCTCCGCGAGCTTGCTTTTCTCAACGCCGGAGTACGGATCAAAATTTTCGATGACAGAACCGGTGACTCGGCGAATTACTGTTACGCCGGGGGACTTGTCGAATTCGTGAAATACTTAAACGAGGGGGCTGAGTGCCTTCATCCGGTCCCCATTGATATTTCGCGGAAGGATGTTGAGAATAAGCTCGAACTTGAAGTCGCCATGCAGTACACCACGGCGTATGATGAAAAACTCTTCGCGTACGTCAACTCGGTCAACACCCGGGAGGGCGGGACTCACCTGGAAGGATTCCGTAGTGCCATTACCCGCGCTATCAACTCCATGGCAAAACGTAACGGATTGATCAAGGAGAATTCACCGTTAACCCTCCGCGGTGAAGATGTCCGTGAAGGGCTCACCTCAGTCATTTCCGTAAAAATGGCAAATCCCCAGTTTGAGGGACAGACCAAGATGCGGCTTGGCAACAGTAGCGTCAAGGGCATCGTTGACTCGCTGGTCTACGCTGCACTCTCCGAGTATTTTGACGAGAATCCCAGGGTACTCCAGATTATTATTGAAAAGGCTCTCTCTGCAGCAAAAGCCCGCGAGGCGGCAAGGAACGCCCGGGACCTTGCCCGGCGCAAGAGTTCTCTGGAAAGCAGCGGCCTTCCGGGAAAACTGGCCGACTGTTCAGAACGCGATCCGGCAAAAAGCGAGATCTATATCGTCGAGGGAGATTCGGCCGGTGGCAGTGCCAAGCAGGGAAGAGACCGGAAGTTCCAGGCAATCCTGCCCCTTAAAGGAAAGATCCTGAACGTCGAAAAAGCGGGTGAACACCAGATTTTAAAGAATGCCGAGATCCAGACCCTCATCTCGGCAATAGGAACGGGTATTGGTGAAAAGTTCGATCCCGAGCGGGCTCGCTACCACCATATCGTCATCATGACCGATGCAGATGTGGACGGTGCCCATATCCGCACACTCCTGCTGACGTTCTTCTACCGGTACATGCTGAAACTGATCGAAGCCGGATACGTATATATTGCCCAGCCGCCTCTCTTCCGCGTCTCGAAGGGTAAAGAGGAGAAGTATGTCTATAAGGAAGAGGAGATGCAGGTCGTATCCTCTGCCATGGGTGAAAAAGGAGTGAGCGTCCAGCGCTACAAGGGTCTTGGCGAAATGAATGCCCAGCAACTCTGGGATACTACCATGGACCCGGAGGCACGGATCTTCAAACAGGTCACCATTGAGGATGCCATGGAGGCAAATGAGATCTTCAGGATCCTGATGGGCAAGGATGTCGAGATGAGGAAAAATTTCATCGTGCGCCACGCAAAGGAGGTGACGAACCTTGACATCTGATGAAATCCCGCCCGCAGGGGGACCACTCACCCACCGCGTCGAACCCATCAGTATCGAACACGAGATGAAGACATCTTACATCAATTACGCGATGAGCGTTATCATCGGGCGTGCGATTCCGGATGTCCGCGACGGGCTCAAACCGGTGCACCGCCGTTCCCTCTATGCCATGTGGGAAATGGGTAATACCAGTGACAAGCCCACCAAGAAGAGCGCGAGGGTGGTTGGTGAAGTGATGGGTAAGTTCCACCCGCATGGCGACGCATCCATCTATGACACGATTGTCAAGATGGCCCAGCCGTTCTCGTACCGCCACATGCTGGTGCAGGGGCAGGGAAATTTTGGTTCGGTGGATGGGGATTCTGCCGCGGCAAGCAGGTATACTGAAGTCAGGCTCTCGCAGTATGCCGAAGCACTTCTCCAGGACCTTGACAAGGAGACTGTCGGTTTTGTTCCGAACTATGATGAATCATTAAAAGAGCCGGTTGTGCTTCCCGCAAAGATCCCCAACCTGCTCGTGAATGGTACCGACGGCATTGCTGTCGGCATGGCGACCAAGATGCCCCCGCACAACCTCCGGGAGGTCTGCGAAGCGGTCTCCCACTATCTCAGTAACCCGGAGGTTACAGTTGATGAGCTCATGCGGATCATGCCGGGCCCCGACTTCCCGACCGGGGGCAGGCTGATGGGCGTTGAGGGTGTCCGGAATGTCTACACCACCGGGCAGGGACGCCTGATCGTCCGCGGGGTTGCCGATATCGAGGAGTCCGATGGCGGTAATCGCGGCGACCGCATCATCGTCACAGAACTCCCCTACCAGGTAAACAAAGCCCAGTGGATTACCGCCATCGCGGAGATGGTCAAGGATAAACGGATTGACGGGCTCTCGGATATCCGTGACGAATCGGACAAGGATGGTATCCGCGTAGTATTTGAACTCCGCAAAGGTACCATATCAGCAGTCGTCCTCAATCAGCTCTACAAGCTTACCGCACTCGAGTCCAGTTTCTGGGTAAGCAATCTTGCCATTGTCGATAACCAGCCAAGGACGCTTAACCTCCGCGGGCTTTTGGAAAACTTCGTTCATCACCGCATAGAAGTTATCCGGCTCCGTTCCGAGTATGATTTGAGGAAGGCAAAAGAAAAGGTCCACATCCTGGACGGGCTGCTCATTGCCCTGTCACAGATTGATGCAGTAATTGCCACGATCCGTGCTTCTGACACGGTCGAGAACGCCCGCCTTGCTCTCATTGCAAAATTCAGTCTTGACGAACCGCAGGCGAATGCAATCCTCCAGATGCAGCTCCGCCGGCTCGCAGCGCTTGAACAGCAGAAGATCACTGATGAGAAAACGGGACTCGGGACAGAGATTACCCGGCTCGAGACAATTCTTTCCAGCGAAGAGCACATAAAAGACGAGATCCGCCGCGAGATTACCGAAGTTGCCACAAAATTCGGGGATGCACGCAGGACCGAGATCGCGCTTGATACAAGCAACCTTTCCAACGAGGACCTGATCGAAGACAAAACCGTGCTTGTATCGATAACGACTGCAAACTACATCAAGCGCATTGACCTTGACACCTACCGCAGGCAGAGGCGTGGCGGTCACGGCATCACCGGCATGGCCACCAAGGATGAGGACTTTGTCGAATCGGTGTTTGTTGCCGGCATGAAAGATTACCTTCTCTGCTTTACCAATCTTGGCAGGGTATACTGGCTCAAGGTCTACCAGATCCCCGAGAGTTCCCGCGCGGCTAAAGGCAAACCTATCGTCAATCTTCTGAACCTGAAAGACGAGATTGTGACTACCGTGCTTCCAGTCCGGGAATTCAGGGAAGACCGTTTCTTATTGTTCGCAACGAGATTCGGACAGGCCATCAAGATACGGTTGAATGAATTTTCCAATCCCCGTTCAGTCGGCACAAATGCCATCAGGATCAGGGAAAACGACCAGCTGGTGGATGTCATCATGACTGACGGGACAAAAGAGATCATCCTGACCAGCCGGTTCGGCCAGAGCCTCAGGTTCCACGAAGAGACAGTGCGGACGGTTGGGAGAGGCGCCCAGGGAGTACGCGGGATGAAGATGAAGGGCGAGGATACCGTTGTGGCAGTCACGCTGCTGGAAAAAGATCACCTTCTCACCATCTCTGATGTCGGGTTTGGCAAGAGATCTGAGTTCGATGAATTCCGCGGGCATGGCAGGGGCACCATGGGTGTCAGGAACATGCAGCTCGAGCGTGATGCTGTCATCATCGAATCACGTGCGGTATCAGATACGGATGAGATTATCGTTATGACAGCAGAAGGAATCGTCATGCGGACTCCGGTCAGCGAGATCCGGATCATCGGGCGGGGAACCAAAGGGGTGCGGACCATCCGTCTCGATGATAAGGATCGGGTCGTCGGTGTGGCAATTGTCCAGCCTGAACCTGATGTGGTGCAGGAGCCTGATGAATCCGGGCAGGAAAAGAACGATCCGGATACCGATGATTCGGGTGCCTGAAAAAGGCACCGGATCTTCTTCTGATTTTATTCTGGGGATTGTCCCGTTCTTATTACTGATTGTCAGGTTCTCATGTTCTAAACACACGTGAACAAAGAGTTCACACCCGAACCATGAAAATCACATTATAGAGAGATGATGAGGGGTGGTTATCTTCTATATCCATGTATGATGAACGCCGCCGCCCCAGATGGGACGCCCCCCGCGGCGGATCGGTTACCTGGTTTGGTGAATTTACAAAAACTCTAAAAAAACCTTCATGACCCGCCGTGCCTCGAAGAGGCCTTGAGGCGGGTAACACTCATTAATACTTTGATGCAGAGCGAAAAGTACCCTTTTCTGACGCACGCTTTTCTTGGCCTTTGGCATTCTACGAACCCACAAATATTGATTTCCTCGTCTGTATGCTACCCCATCATAAGGCAGCACAGTCAACCGGACGAAAGAATGATTTTTTGCTGAAACAGAGAAACTGGTATACGGTGTACTGATGTTCCGGAAAAACCTTAAGGTTACTTCAAAAACCGAGGGCGATATCATCGACATTACGCCCGGGGTTAAAAATGCGGTCCGTGAAAGCGGGGTGCAGGAAGGACTCGTTCATCTCTTTGTCCAGCATTCGACAGCCGCTCTTACTACCATTGAATATGAGCCCGGGGTACTATCCGATCTCAGGCGGGCTCTTTCTGTGCTTGCGCCGGATGATGCCACGTATGCCCATAATGCCCGCTGGGGCGATGGCAATGGACGTTCGCATGTAAAAGCGGCGCTGGTTGGGCCTTCCATCACGATACCGGTTTCGGGCGGTTCTGTCATGTGCGGGACATGGCAGAACATCGTTTTGCTTGAACTGGATGTGAATGCGGGACGGGACAGGACAATTATCTGTACGGTTATGGGAAATTGAGTATACGAATGGCCTATACACACCGGTTCCCCTCAGTTTTCGGCCCCGAGCTCTTCTGTAAGCCACAGGTAGAGGGCAACAGCCACAAGGAGGTATCCACAGATCCTGAATAAAACGAAGGTTACTTCAGGAAACAACGTTGATCCGAACAGCGTGTTGAGGTGAGACATCCCGAACATTCCAAACGCAATTCCAATAAACAGCGCTCCGATTTTATATCGTCTCCGGTATACAAGATATCCGAGCAAAAAGATAACAATACACAGAACAAGATTTACGCCAACTACGAGATCAGGAATAAAAGCCACCGGTTTTTCCCCCTTCACTCTTTGTTTCTGGTATGCCGGGTATTAAACGAATCTCTCCGCAGTTTTTAAAGTATGCATGCTGGGATGATGTATTATCCAGCATGACGATGTACCTCCAAATCCATTTATCATCGTTAGTATCATGGTAGAATCATGAATCATGCATTAAAACAGAGAATAATCGCCAGGTGTGCCGACCTGGATATACCCCTTGCAGGTTTTGCTCCGGTTGGACGCTGGGACAAACCTCCATTCGAACCCTGGGTACCCAAAGAGTTCAGGCCACGGGCAATTTTTCCCGAGGCACAGACGGTCATTGTTATCGGTCTTCCGGTCGACCTCCCTATTGTAGAGACCGCTCCCTCCATCTGGTATTATGAACTGTACCGGACGGTCAATTCCCTGCTCGACATAAATGGTTACCGGATTGCGACGTTTCTCAATGGAGAAGGATTTTCTTCTGTATGGGTACCAAGGGACGGATACGGGTCGATAACCATACTCAAGGACAAACCGGTTGCATTCTTCTCACACCGGCATGCAGCATATCTTGCCGGCCTGGGAAATTTTGGCGTCAACAATATTCTCCTGACAAAAAAGTTCGGGCCGCGGGTGCGGTTTACCTCCATTTTCACAGCGGCAGAGATCCCTCCCGATCCGGTGATGGAAGATCCGTTATGCACACGGTGTATGCGGTGCGTGAACGTCTGCCCGGTAAAAGCCATCAGTGGCGATGGGTATCCTCTGGGATTGATCGACAAGAAAACCTGCGCATCGCGATCAGAAGCATTATCCAAGCGATATATCTCGCCGTGCGGCCTGTGCATCAAAGTATGTCCGGTGGGTGAGGACCGGAAACTCTTCCAGCGGGAAGACCTGGAAATATACAATGAGAAAACAGAGAGATTTAATCGTTACCATCAGGCATGGAGGCATGTCAGGAAGTACGGATCGAAATAAACAGATCCGGCGGACATCCAGATAAAATGAGGATTGTACCTCTCTATCCCGATTTACGATGAACCCCGCCGGTGCCTCGGAGAGGCCCTGAGGCGGGTGACCATTCTAAATACTATCACAGTCGGGGAAACCGTTTTTTCCGGCTCGTCCAGATTAAAAACATGAGCAGAATATATTACATTTTCCCCCGTCTCTCGTGCGATACACAGAACAAAAAGACTTGTGACTATCCCGATAATGGAGAGCGGAGACTGCGTTACCGGAGGCTGGGTCGGAGGGATCGTTGCCTGCGTTGCATTTGACGGGAGAGTTGCAGCAGTTGCGGGAAGAGATGGAGTTGTGAGGGCAGCAATGTCCCGTTCAGCCACGGTAAATGTCGCAGACGCAATCACGTCCCGCGTTACTCCCGAAACCTTCACGATGTGTTCATCTGCCCTGAATGTGGATGTATCCACGAAAAAGGACCAGGTGTTGTACCCGTTTGTCCCCGGCAGGACGGTCACCGTACCGCTCGATCCGGAAAATCCGCTGCTCTGCACCTTCTGCGCAGGGCTAAATGAGGATGAGTAGATCTCAACCAGAAGATCATTGCCCACTGCCAGATTGGTCGAACCGCTCATCGTAAACGTATCACCGACATAATGATCGCCAATTGGATTAATCTGGGAAACGGGTGCATCTACAAAGAAAGGAATAGTCGTAAAAGTATCGTCGATATTCTGGCTGTTGATCGCCTGCATAAGAGCATATCCGGCATCAGGACGCTGGAGACTCCCCGCCCCGGTGAGCAGAAAAATTGCTTTTCCCGAGTCCAGCTGACGATTGATCACCTCACCGGTAGCGGCATTGTAGATGATATCAAACTCCCCGTTCATCATGGGATGCTGGATGAGGACCAGGTAATGGCCGGATGCCAGGTGCTGTGTTTCCGAAGACTTCAGTTCATAGGAATACGTATTGTCCTCATTGACGGGAACACTTGAAACTTTAACGTAATTTTTACCAATCACCCAAATCTGAAGCCCGTTCTGGGGGTGGCCGGTGGCTATACCAGAAATTACGACCGGATCACCGTTCGCGATGCTCGTTATTGATGATGTGCCGCCGGGTGCGAGGGTGATGGCAGCTGATGGAATCACAACGATCGCACAGAACAGCAGAAAAAATCCAAACAGGGTGCCTTTCCGCTTCCCCGGGTGTTCAGGCATAAAGATCCTCATTGATTATATCATAAGACAGGAGAACCTGATATAACAGATCGAAGAGCACAAAAGAAGTGAGTGGGAGGAGTAAGCCTCCTTCTGTTTCAGCGGCATTCAGCTATGCGTCATACCCGGACAGATACCGGGCTATCCAAAGGTCCTGTTCTGACTTGCACCCGCAGGGGTTCGCCGTTTCACCGATTCCTGTTTGTTAACGCTCAGCGGGTTTCACACGGACCGTGCGAACCTTGACGGATACACCGTCTCAACCGCTTCATAACTGAAAACAGGCCGTATCGTTTCTGTGCCATTGCCGTGACTCTCGCCACCCGTACTTGTGTACGGCTGCGTGCCCGGTGGGTGGGGGGACTTTCCTCAGCAGCCATAAAGGCCACCGTCGGCCGCTCTCTCCCTCTCCTGTAGTACTAAGAGGTTTCGGGAGATAAGCCCAGCGATCGTCAGACTGGATTTTTCTCACCAGAATATGGTCTGTTCGATAGATTGTTAAATAAAGTGCACTAAAGACAGTCACAAAGGTAAAGCGGAGATCTGATGTATGCTGCTCACTATGGATGAAGGCAGGATGGCGCTACAGCTGGCACGCGGTGCAATTGCACATGCCATTGGCAAAAAACCAAAACCCGCACTTGCCCTTACGCCGGTTTTTAATGATAAGCGCGGAGTTTTTGTCACCCTTACCAGAGAAGGCCAGTTGCGGGGATGTATCGGCTTTCCCTACCCGGTGATGCCGCTGGGAGACGCAATTGAGGACGCAGCAGTCGCAGCTGCAACCGGAGATCCCCGTTTTCCCCCGGTCCGCAAGGATGAATTTTCGTCTGTCAGGCTTGAAGTCACGATCCTGACCGTGCCCACCCCGCTTGATGTCGAGCCGTGTAAACGACCGGAAAAGATCGAAGTGGGAAAGCATGGCCTGATTGTCCGGGGGCGGGGAACGAGCGGTCTTCTGCTCCCCCAGGTAGCAACTGAATGTTGCTGGGATAGTCCGACCTTCCTCGATCATACCTGCATCAAGGCCGGCCTCCCTGAACACTGCTGGATGACCCCGAATGTTGAGGTTCTTACCTTTGAAGGGCAGATCTTCGCTGAACGGGAGTGAAGGCAACCGTTTAACCCCAATACCGCGTATATAAGAGGACAACAAAGGTGATGCATGGGAATTGCTTTTGAGAGCCTGTACAGTGATATCGCGGGACGCACCGGCAAACTGACAGTCGGGAAAAAGACGGTAAAAACTCCTGCACTCCTCCCCGTCATCAATCCCCATCTCCAGCTCGTCACGCCAAAAGAGATCCGGTCGATGGGAGTTGAAGCGCTGATCACCAACGCCTACATCTTTTCCCAGAGCCGGCAGTACCGGCAATGTGCCCTTGATAAAGGCCTGCATAAGGTGCTGGATTTTGACGGCGTAATCATGACAGATTCCGGTTCATTCCAGCTCTCCGTGTATGGGCAGGTCTCTGTAACCAATACAGAAACTCTCTCGTTCCAGCGCGATATCGGAAGCGACATCTGGGTACCCCTCGATATCCCGACCTCTCCTGGCTCTGATCGAGACACTGCCGAACGCGAACTTGCGATAACCATGCGGCGTCTTGCTGAGGCAAAAGAGGTCTTTGGAAAGGATGCACCAATTGCAGGTCCTGTACAGGGCGGCATCTTTGATGATCTCCGCGAACGGGCAGGCCGCGAGGTAACGGATCTCGGTTTTACATTCTGCCCGATCGGGGCTGTCGTTCCCCTGATGGAATCGTACCGGTACCGGGACCTGGTGAGCGTGGTAATGGCAGCAAAACAGACGCTCACCCCATCGGCATGCGTTCATCTGTTCGGGGCGGGTCACCCGTCCATGTTTGCGCTTGCCGCTGCCATGGGCTGCGATCTCTTTGATTCTGCTGCGTATGCACTCTCTGCAAAGGAAGGACGGTACCTGACTACTCATGGCAGTTTTAAAATTGACGAACTCGCAGATCTCCCCTGTGCATGCAGTGTCTGCCGTACTCACACTGCAGAAGAACTGCGTGGTGCCGTGGACAGGGAGCGCCTGCTCGCACTCCACAACCTGTATGTAACAGTTGCCGAGATCTCCCGGGTCCGCCAGGCAATTTTTGACGGGACACTCTGGGAACTGGTCGATGAACGATGCCGGGGTCACCCCCAGCTCCTCGCCGGCTACCGGGCGCTGCTTGAAAGGACAGTATCCCTGGAAAAATCCGACCGTGTCTCAAAACGCCGGTTTTTCTACAGGGGTAGCGAGAGCTGCTCCCGGACAGAGATTGTCCGGTATCACCAGATGCTCCCCCGCCTGCAGCTCAGGAACAGGATCCTTATTGCATTTAATGGTGGCATGCGCGACGAATTTGACGATACGCTCTTTTTCAAACCCCCCTTTGGACCGTATCCAAAAGAACTCAAAGAAACATTCCCTATTGGCCAGAGCGAAATCCCTGAATGGGACGATGCCATGGTAAGGACAGGCTGCAGGGGTATTAAATACCTGATTGAGAGTCATCCGGGTAGCAGGTTTGTTGTTTCCTGCGACCCGTGCTGGGAAGGCATCGTACGCCAGGAACTGGGTACTATCGAGGTACGCAATGACAAAATTTGATATCAGGAAACGTGACGGACTTGCCCGTACCGGCGTCTTTACGGCAGATGACGTTTCCGTAAAATTCCCGATGGCTCTCGACGTCGAATCACTCTTCCCTGACCTTGATCTCCTGGAAGAGACCAACCTGCCGCTCTGCGCTCCAGCGGCGCTGGCAGAACAATACCCGCCATTGACAAGGGAACAACCGGTCTCCATCCACCCCCGGCTTGACAATCCTGCGCAGAGCGGGGACTGCGTAATGGCCGCAAACTGGCATACTGCGTTCTTAAATCCCCGGATTTATGTCGACTGGCTTACCGGGCTCAAGGAGAAGACGCCGGTCGATACTGCATGGTATGCCCCGGCATCTGCCCTGCCTTCAAATATACATATCCTGTGTTATTCCGGATTTGACATTTTTGATTTCCGGGCTGTCGATCTCAAGACTGCACAGGGACGGTTCTGTACGCCCGAAGGTGATTTTCCAGATGAAGCGCTCGACAGGGGGATCTGCACGTGTACGGGATGCCTGCAAAACGATTTGAAGATGCATAACCGGCAGGCACTCCTCAGGGAGATTGCTCTTGTTGCCATGTTCATTGAGGAATCCCGGCTGAGGGATCTGGTCGAATCCCGGTGCAGGCTCGATGCAGCCCAGGTTGCTGTCATGCGGCATCTCGACAACCAGTATGCATTCATGGAACGGTGCCTGCCTGTTGCACGCAGCGGTATCATGCGGGCAAACTCGGGAGAAGCCCTGCACCGGGCCGAGGTCCGGCGGTTTGCTGAACGGGTCATTGAACGGTACGTTCCGCCAAAGACCGATGTTGCAGTGCTCCTCCCCTGCTCGGCGAAGAAACCCTATTCCCTTTCCCGGAGTCACCGGAGATTCCAGCAGGCGATTGCAGGTCGCGCCCACGAACTTATCGTCACCTCCCCGTTAGGGCTTGTACCACGGGAACTCGAGTGCGTCTACCCTGCTGGTCACTACGATGTACCGGTCACCGGATACTGGGATGCCGAGGAATGTGCGGTCATTGCTTCCATTCTTGCCCGCTATTTCGACCGCCACAGGTACCGTCGGATCATCGCCCACCTCGATGGCGGTGCACTGAAGGTAGTCCGAATGGCCGCCGATATGTGCGGGATTACCCTCGAGTATTCGTGCCAGGAATATCCCGCCCACGATTCCGCACTTAATGCACTTGATTCCGCTCTTGCCGGGGAACGACGGATCAAAGATGACCGTCTTCACGGCATGGTATCCTACCAGTTTAATTTCGATCTCGATACAAAGGGCATCACGCTGCGGGGTCACTTTCCGGAACTGTTCTACAGTAAAAAAAATGTGCAGATATTTTCCATTGATACCGGTACCGGTCTGCTCCGCCCGACGTTTGACGGCTGGAACCTGATCCCTGAAGGATACCGCGTTTATATTGATGATTTCATTCCTGAAGGCGACGTGCTTGTTCCCGGCGTAGTTTCGGCAGATTTCGGGATCCGTGAGGGGGACGAAGTGCTCGTCATCGGGGCGCGTGCCCAGGCCACGGGACGGGCAGCACTGCCGGCAGATGAACTACTGCGCTCGAGACGCGGCGTGGCAGTGCGGGTGCGTAAGGTAAGGAGATTGTAATCTCCATTAATTATGGCTGTAATTTTTTCTCATGAAAACTTACGCTGATGGAACCGTCAGCAGAATTTTTGCCCGGTTTTGCCAGGGGGTCATAAGAAAACAAAAACCTGCTGATATGGGGAACCGGTTGCTGGAACGTACTTTTGCCCCTAATCCGGCATTGAAGTATTGTGCATTCTCAAAAAAAGTCGGGAATTTCTGATATCTTTTACCAGACCGACTAAAGGTATTTTGCTTGTCGAAAGTTGATCCGAATTCATTTTCCGCCACCCCCCCACCCGTTCGTTTGGTTCTGAAGAGTCTGACACCCAGACTCCATGTTTCCGTTGATCGACTATCGGCCGAAATAGAGTTCAATTGCCCTTTCAATACATAATTTGGCCTCTTTTTCGTTCCCTGTTTTTTTCATACTCATTCCCTTGTTGAACCACGCATCTGCATGGAACGAATCAATCTGAATAACTTGTTCATAGTACAGAATTGCTTTGTCATACTGATTGAGATATTCATAACAGTTGCCTATCACAATGAGAGAATGAAGATGACCGGGAGCAATTTTTACTGCCCGATGCAGGATATCCACGGCCTGTTGATACTCCCCGGCATTCACTTTTTCACGTGCCTGCCTATAGAGGTATTCCGCTTCTGGTGGTATATCCCCGCTATTAATCCCTTTCATATTTCTCCGCGCCTTTCTGATGGCCTCCATGCATATCAAAGGCTAAAATACCATTATTTGATATTTTTTATAAGCATTTGCAGTATAGATCTGCCATAGATTTGCACGATGAAATGCAATGCAAATTTTTAATATTTATCATTTTAAATTATAATAGACGCATTTTTATGTCAGTTCTTGATCAGCCTGTCGTTGATACAATCAAGCGGCACCTCCGGTCGCACAAACGGGGGTTAACCATCTCTGATCTCTCTTCAAAAATAAAATTAAACAGAAATCTGGTTGCAAGGTATCTCGATATGCTCCTCATTTCCGGGCAGGTGGAGATGCAGGTTGTCGGGGCTGCAAAGGTGTATTTCCTCTCCCACCGGGTACCGATCTCTGCCATGCTTGAATTTTCATCCGATTACGTAATCGTTCTCGATACGGAACAAAAAATTATTCAGGTGAATGAACAGGTGCTAACCCTTCTTTCTGAAAAAAGGGAAGGAATCGTCGGAAAAAAATTAATTGAATTTAATAATCCGTTCTTAAACAGTCTTACGACATTCACATATCCAAAAGATCTGCAAAATTTTGAGGATGCAATTACAGAAATAAACTGTGTCCTCAACGGGAGTATATTTCACTTCAGGGCGAAACAGGTACCAACCGCATTTGAAGACGGGGGTCAGGGATGGACGTTGATTATTGAGGATATCACCGCCAAGAAAACATATGAAGAAGTCCTGCGGATGAACGAAGCACGATACCGTGGCATTGTTGAGGACCAGACTGAGTTCATCACGCGATTCCGTCCTGATGGAACTCTCATATTTGTGAATAATTCCTATGCCCGCTATCTGGGGAAAAAATCGTCAGAGATACTTGGTCAGCACCATATACCCAGCATCTGCGATAAAGATCGCATGGTCGTAAGCAAGGCCGTCCAGTCCCTGGATGCAGAACATCCCCTGGTCTCTGTAGAATGTCGCATTATCGACCAATCCGGTCAGCGGCGCTGGAACGTCTGGACTATCCGTGCACTTTTTAACGAGGGGGGAAATCTCCATGAGTACCAGGGTGTGGGCAGGGATACTACTGAAAAAAGAGAATCTGCAAAAAAGATCAATCAGTATATCGCCCAGATGGATTTCTTCTCCCGCAAACTGCAGGAGTTCATCGAGCTATCCCCGGATGTCAATATCTACCACGCGATAGGTGCGGGTCTTGAAGAACTTCTTCCCGATACCGCAATTGCGGTAAGCTCATATGACTCCGTATCAGGGACGCTGATCGTTAAATCAGTTTTTGGTGAAAAGGAACGTGATTGCTTTGCCAGGTATTTGGGGGAAGATCTTTTCAGGATTTCAGTTCCTGTTGATGAAAGTGTGCCTGAAAAGCTATTGACCGGAAAAGTATATCCCGTTAAAAAAAATCTCCATGATTTATTGAATCCTCATGTTTCTGCAGAGTCCTGCGGAAAATTTGTTGAGTTTCTCAAGCTGGAACATTTTTATTCTATCGGACTGGTCTGGCAGGATTTGCTCCTGGGAAACATGACCTTTGCGCTCCAGAAGGGGACGCCGTTAAAAACTGCTTCACTCATCGAAACCTATGCAAGGGCAGCATCGATCGCTCTCCAGCGCCAGCTTGCAGAGGAAGCGTTCAAGGAAAGTGAGAGGAAACGGGCAGAAGAGGCGCTGAAGAACAGTGAGAATTATTTACTGACTATATTCAATGCCACGCAGTCAGGACTTGTGGTTATCGATCCGGAAACCCGGTCGATCTATGATGCCAACTCCACTGCTATCGCCCTGATTGACAAAGAGAAGGGTTCCCTTGTCGGTTCATCCTGTACTGAGTACCTTTGCCCGGTAGAAAATCAGAAGTGCCCCGTGGTTGATCTCGGGCAGGATCTTATTCGTTCTGAAGGGGTCCTTCGCAATTCCAAAGGCGAACAGAGACCGATTATCAAAACAGTTGTCCCGGTCCAGCTGGGTGGCCGTTCCTATCTTCTCGAAAGTTTCATCGATATCACCGAACGCAAACGTGCTGAAGAGGCACTTCTGGCGAGCGAGAAGCGATTCCAGGCCCTGGCAGAAATGCTGCCCCAGAATATCTGGGAATGCGATAACCGGGGAAATGTCACCTTTGTCAACCACCGTGGTTGTGAGATGTATGGCTATACCCGTGAAGATGTTGAAAAAGGAATGACTATCTGGCAGACGATACATCCCGATGATCGGGAAAGGGTAATTAATGATTTTATTCAGGCATTAACGCAGGAACCAGGTGAATTTCCGGAATTCCATGAATTTATGTCTATACGCAAAGATGGAAGTACATTTCCGTTAATAACCTATCATCTTCCAATTGTTCATGAGGATAAAATTATCGGCATGAGGGGTATCGGTATTGATATCACCGATCGCAAACGTACGGAAGTTGCGTTGAAGAATAGTGAGGAACGGTTCCGCCTTCTCGTAGAGAGTGTACCGTTTGGAATCTCTTTTATTACCAGCAGCGGATCGATCGAATATGCCAATCCGGCATTTGAAAAGATATGCGGGTATTGCATTGAAGAGTTACCGGATCTCACCATCTGGGGTGAAAAGGTATTTCCCGAAGCTGAATACCGGGAAAAAATATTTGGTGCATGGCTGAAGCATGTCCGGATATTCGGCGGGACAAATTATCACGCGGACAACATATTCCGTATTCATTGCAGGGATGGAAAAGACAAGGATATACGTTTCAGGGCTGTCTTTCTTGAGAATGGAAAAGTGCTGGTGACCATTGAAGACATCACGGATCAGGCACATGTGCAGACGAGACAGTACATGAATGCGGAATCTGATTGAATTCGTTGTTACTAAGTTTACTTGCTCCTAACATCTCTGTCGGTTATGATCCTCTAGTAGTGCGCCTGGATACGACACCCGAAACAGAGATCCCAAGTTTTTGTGATATCCATGGTGCAGTGTTTGTCCCGCTATATTGGTATTACAGATGCATAAAAAGAAGGATGCAGGCAGATTACCAGGATACAGATCGAATTAATCATGGTGAGATACGGTTGTTTCGCACAGACAGGACACAGCAACCTG